>ERZ791908.8-NODE-8-length-307123-cov-6.520438_pt1 | contig 307123 bp, 282 predicted proteins | sample MGYA00510144_ERZ791908 | MGnify/ENA primary metagenome ERZ791908 (study PRJEB30046, sample SAMN00792105) | human gut metagenome | study: EMG produced TPA metagenomics assembly of the A metagenome-wide association study of gut microbiota in type 2...
CGGTACGCACGGTGGTGTGAGAGGACGGGAGCTAATCACTCCCTCCTACTCGATCTATATCACAGTTGAAGCATTGCGGCTTCTTCTTTTATGTCAGATAGTTATGATTATTCCTTCTCCATGCCTTCTCTTTTGCGGATAAACAGGAGTGTAGCGCCCATCAGCACGATACATACGGGCAGGGCAATCCAGGCGATGGAAAGTACACCGGCGAGGTTACAGATGCCCATGATGGCATAACCGATGAAACAGAATACCGCAACAAACAACGCATAAGGAAGCTGGGTTGCAACATGGTTGATGTGGTTGCAGTGACCGCCTGCGGAAGCCATGATGGTGGTGTCGGAAATGGGAGAGCAATGGTCTCCGCAAACGGCACCGGCAAGGCAGGAGGCAATGGAAATGACCATCATCTGTCCGGAAGGGAATACGCCCAGCACGATGGGGATAAGAATACCGAAGGTACCCCAGCTTGTACCGGTTGCAAATGCTAAGAACGCAGCAATCAGGAAGACAATCATGGGAAGGAAGCCCTGGAATCCCTGTGCGGAACCGCTGACAATGTTGCTGACGTAAACTTTGGCACCGAGCAGGTTTGTCATACCGGAAAGGGTCCATGCCAGAGTCAGAATTAAAATGGGAGCAACCATGGCCTTGAAGCCTTCGGGAATGCATTCGGAAAATTCCTTAAAGGTAATCACACCGCGCAGCATATAGTAGAAGAAGGTAAAAAGCAGAGTAATGAAACCGCCGATTACCAGACCAACGGATGCACTGGAGTTAGCAAAGGCATCAATGAAGGAGGTTCCTTCAAAAAAGCCGCCGGTGTAAATCATACCGAAGACACAGGTGGCAATCAGAACCACTACGGGGATGATCAGGTCAGCTACTCTGGCGTTCGGATTGCCTTGCACATCGGAGGTTTCTTCGTAAGGACGGTCAGGTGTGGTAAACAAATCGCCCTTGATGGCATTCCATTCATGCTTCTTCATGGAGCCAAAATCCACCTTTAAGAAAGTGATGAAAAGAATCATGGCAAGGGTCAGCAAAGCATACAGGTTGTACGGAATGGTCTGTAAAAAGACGGCAAATCCGTTGATGCCGGCTTCTTCCGGTACGGAAGAGGTAACGGCAGCAGCCCAGGAAGAAATCGGTGCAATAATGCAGACGGGAGCCGCGGTGGCATCAATTAAGTAGGAGAGCTTGGCACGGGAGATTTTGTGACGATCCGTAACGGGGCGCATAACGCTGCCTACGGTCAGACAGTTGAAATAGTCATCCACGAAAATCAGGACACCGAGCGCCATGGTGGCAAGCTGCGCACCGACTCTGGTTTTAATATGTTTGGAAGCCCAGCGTCCAAAAGCAGATGAACCGCCGGCAGTGTTCATCATGGCAACCATGATGCCCAAAAGCACTAAGAAAATTAAAATACCGACATTTCCGCTGTCGGCAAGTTTAGACACCATACTGCCGTCTTCATTGAATAACATGGTGTTCATGGTACGTTCCAGACTGCCGTTTGTGTAAAGCAGGGCACCGGTTAATACACCGATAAACAGGGAAGTGTATACTTCCTTGGTAATTAGTGCCAGTGTAATGGCAATTACAGGGGGCAGAAGGGAAAGAGGGGTGGCATAGACACTGCTTTCACCGGCAAGTAAGTCGGCGGGGCCTGCGATATTATACACGATTAAGCCCACAATGGCTAAAAGGAGAATGGATAATCCGATTCTTTTTGCTTTCATAGAAGCCTTCCTTTCCTATCACAACGGTTCTTCGCAGGAATCGATGCGGTTTATAAAATTTTTATACTATTTTAACAGAATGTGTATTTTTATGCAACAAAAAACCTGCGGAAATGAGGCTGCTTCTCCTCTGAATCCACAGGCTTTTTATTACATTAAACAGATAATTCAGTGACCGGACGGAATGCTTAGAAGGACTCCTGGTAAGAATGTCTGGGAAGCTGCTTCTTCCAGATCTTGAGTCCACCGTGGTTACGGTACATTTTATACATGGAATACACCATATCCACACTTAAGGAAACACCTAAAATCCAGGCAAGAACCGTAGCACGTTCAGCGGGAATGGCAGCAAGGTGGTCAAGAATCGGTATGCAGAACTTATCCATAAAGGTGGTAATGATTAAGGCAAAGCCGAGGCTTGTCGGAACGGAGGTGTACCGGGTAATGTGAAGAGGGATTACCGTGTAGTCCCACCAGCAGAAGTGGCAGACCTTTTCCACTAAGGTTCCCAAGATGATTTCTCCTACACTGACTGCCAGCATCACAAGGACGAAGTAAATAATAAACCGGACAAAGGTTTCCTTTTTCTTTATCTGAAAAGGTAAAATCATGGTGGCGGGCGTGCCGAGAATCAGGTACAGTCCTACCATGGCAATACCATAGCCGAATAAAAACGGCAGATGCATGTTCCGGTTGTCGATATAACCTTTTGTGAGAGCCAGCCAGCCGTCCTCGACCACGAAGCCTAAGAAGGAAACCAGCACAGCCATCAGTATGTATGTTGTTATTGCGTATCTCATATGAATACCTGCCTTTCGGTAAACTGTAAAATTTGTATGGAAATGTTGACACTTAGTTTCAAAAATGTTATCATGTTACAGATGTAACAGTGATACATGTATCTCACTGGCATAAATGTAACACTTTATGTGAATTTCGTCAAGTGCCTTTTGAAAAGAAAGAAGATGACAGTTGTGGAAAGTATTTTAAAGACTCTGGTAAAAGAGAGAAATGTATACCGGCTTTCCGGCAAGGAAGCAGGGCAGCTTACGAAAGAGTGCCTGCAGCTGGCTCTGGTGGATCTCATGGCGGAAAAGCCGTTTGAGAAAATTACCGTTACGGAGCTGGTGTTAAAGTCCGGTGTGTCGAGACAGTCGTTCTACCGGAATTATGAATCGAAGGAAGATATCTTAAAGGATCTGCATCAGGGAATGGAAGATGCTGTGATGGAGATTGCGGATGAAGTCAGTGAGGATGACAGCTACAGTTGGTTTGAACGGTTCTTTTCCTATCTTGGAAAAAACGGCGAATACTTCGGACTGCTTATGAAGGCAAGGGAAAAACAACAGAGTAATTTTTCCTTTTTACCTTCCTTAAAGGATATTTTCCGTATGGATGACAAAGCGGAGCAGTACCGTATGTGTGCCTATGAGGGTGGACTTAACGCCATCTGCAAGGAATGGATTGCCGGAGGCATGACGGAGAGTGTGGAGGATATGGCACATTTGTGCGACAGCATTTTCGGAAATATCCACAAACGTCTGATGCAGAACGGTTAAAAAAGCTTCTTTATATGCGGGGACAGATATTTGCGGGTAGAATAGGCGCAGAGACCGGTAAAACAGCCGGTCAGAATACCGCTTACGACAAGCACCGGCGCATAGGCAAGCACACTGAATCCTCCGGTAAACAGGCAGGCAGCCATAAGCTGTCCGGCATTGTGGGCGAGGGCGCCGAAGATACTGGTGAGCACCAGAAACCTGCCGCACAGAAAACGGTACAGAAACCACATGATAAGAAAGCATAATATGCCGCCGCACAGACTGTAGACGATGCTCATGGCCTGACCGGCACAGAAGGCAGACAATAAAATACGCATCAGGAGAACAAGAAGCGTTTCACCCGGTGTGAAATCATATAATAAAAGTAAAGTGACCACATTGGCAAGTCCGAGCCGGACTCCGGGTATGGGAACGAGCGGAGGGAAAAAACTCTCCGCAAGGGATATACACAGGGAGACGGCAAGAAAGACCGTCAGCGTGGTCATTTTTTTAAGTGTCAGACGGGTATTTTTACGGGACATAAAACTCCTTTAAGTAACTCAATAAGTAACGGCATCCATATCGGAAGCGCTTTCTTCCTTATATACAATGGCGAGCTTGTGGGGCAGGCAGATAATGGGGAGCCTGCCGGTATTGTTTTTGCTGAAAAGGACGCAGAGCCTGTCGGGGCAGTCGGCATCCGTTACGGCAATCCCCCCGGCGCTTACGGTAATTTCGTTGTATCCTCCGTCGGAAGAAACAAGGCGGAAGGAATAGGGCTCCTTTACGGAAGAAAAATCAATTTCCCTAAGCAGGACACCGTTCTGGTAGATGCAGGCTTTCTGCTGCCTGCCGTAAGTTCCCCTTTTATATAGAAGAAACAGGGATGAGAAAAACAACAGAAAAAGAAGAAGCAGCAAAACCAGTACTTTTCTCATCATTTTTTTATCGTTTTTCAAAATAATCAGACCTTTCCGTGACGGTAAAGTTCATTCCCCCATATTGTCAAGGGGTGGTTTGTTTGTTATACTTATGAGAGTTAGTATAACAAAAGGAAGCAGGGAAATGAAGAGGGTTACAGCAAGTTTTTTTACACTTCCCGCAGTGGCGATGCTGCTTCTTTCCGGATGCGGAAATGCCGTAAAGGAATATGAAGCCGTGAATACCGCCATGGGAACTGTCGTTACCCAGAGGCTGTATACGGAGGGGGACGATGTGACCGGGGATGTGGAGCAGCTGCTTTCCGGCATGGAGGAAACAATGCTTTCCCGCAGGATAGCCGGCTCAGAGGTCGCAAAGCTGAATGCCAATGCCGGGACAGGCGCCTATACGGAGGTTTCCGGGGAACTGGCTGAGACACTGCAGGAGCTTTCCGGTCTCTATGAGGACAGTGACGGGGCGCTGGATGTGTCCATCGGAGCACTGGTGAGCCTGTGGGATATTGATGCCCACGCACAGGAAAGCTATGAGGACGCCGGGGAGCAGCCGGATGGCACAGGCGGGAAAACAGAGGATGCCGGGCAGACGGAAAGCACCGGGAAAACAGAAGGCTACCGCTTACCGGGTGAGGCGGAAATAAAAGAAGCGCTGTCCTACAGCGGGTTTTCAAAAATAGAACGAAAAGACAACAGCTTTTTACTGCCTAAGGGCATGGCACTGGACCTGGGAGCCGTTGGAAAAGGGCTTGCCTGTGACGATATCCTTGCCTATCTGGAAGGAGAGGCGGAGGTAAAGGCGGCGGTCATTTCCGTGGGCGGAAGCATCCTTACTTATGGAGAAAAACCGGACGGCACGGCGTACAGGGTCGCCATTACGGACCCCTTTGATACAGGCGCCTACTGCGGGTATCTGACTCTTACAGGCAACTGGTTTGTGTCCACTTCGGGAGATTACGAACGCTTTGTGGAGGTGGACGGCAAACGGTATCACCACATCTTAAATCCGGCTACGGGATATCCGGCGGAGAGCGGTGTAAAAAGTGTTACGATTTTAAGCAAGAACGGTATGATAAGCGACGCTCTTTCCACGGCATGTTTTGTGCTGGGAGAAGAGAAAGGACGATTGCTGGCAGAAAAATACGGTGTGGAAGCACTGTTTATTTCAGAGGATGGAAACATCAGCATGACGGAGGGCATGCAGGAATATTTTACGGAACAGACAAAATAAGGTGTGTAAGAAAATACATACGGAAAAAGGAGAGAGGATATGGGAGATTTATTTGAGTACAAATGTCCGTGCTGCGGCGGCGCCATTAGCTTTAACAGCACCGCACAGAAGATGAAATGTCCGTACTGCGGAACAGAGTTTGAAATGGAAACCCTGAAGGCAATGGACGAGGAGCTGAAGGCGGAACAGCCGGAGAGCATGGAATGGGATATGCCCGACGGGGATACCTTCAAAGAGGACGAAACGGCGCACATGAGAGTGTATACCTGCCAGTCCTGCGGCGGTGAAATCGTGGGAGATGAAAACTTAGGTTCTTCCCGCTGCCCGTACTGCGACAGCACCATTGTTATGAAGGGTATGTTTGCGGGAGACTTAAAGCCCGATTATGTCATTCCCTTTAAGATTGACAGGAATGCGGCGAAGGAAGGTCTGGGCAGACATCTTAAAGGAAAGAGGCTGCTTCCCAAGGTATTTAAGGATGAAAATCATATTGATGAAATAAAGGGACTTTATGTGCCTTTCTGGATGTTTGACTCCAAAGCGGATGCCAACGCCAGATACGACGCAACCAGGGTAAAACGATGGTCTGATGCCCGGTATGAATATACGGAAACCAGCTATTACAGTGTTTCCAGAGCCGGCAATCTTTTGTTTGAGAATGTGCCGGCGGACGGCTCCTCCAAGATGGACGACGACTTAATGGAGTCTGTTGAACCCTTCGATTTCAAGGGGGCAGTGCCGTTCCAGACCGCTTATCTGGCAGGTTATCTGGCAGATAAATATGATGTGACGGCAGAAGAAAATGTGGAAAGAGTCAATGCCCGCATTAAAAAGAGCACGGAGGAAGTATTCAGGAACACCGTACAGGGATATGATACGGTAAACACCGTCAACTGCAATGTGAGACTGCAGGGCGGCAAGGTAAAATATGTGCTCTGTCCGGTGTGGATTTTAAATACCACATGGAAGGGCGAAAAGTATGTCTTTGCCATGAACGGACAGACCGGAAAGTTTGTAGGCAACCTGCCGCTTGACAAGGGAGCATACAGAAGATGGCTCTTTGGTCTGACCGGACTATACACTGTCATTGCATTTATCATTTCACTGTTATTTTTCGTAATATAAATAAAGGAGGAAGAGATTATGTTTTTACAGGCATTTTCATCCCTGGCGGCTGTCAGCACCATTGTAAACGCAGGCGGGGATACTTATAATATACCGGTACATATTCTCATTGCGCTGGTAATCGGCTTTATTGTGGCGTTCCTTACCGTAAGCGGCATGAAGGCAAAGCTAAAGAGTGTGGAGAAAAGAGAAAACGCCCAGGAATATGTGAAACAGGACAGCCTGCGTCTGTCCGCCAAGTCGGATCGTTTCCTGTATGTGAAGAAGGACAGACGGGAAAAGCCGCAGAACAACAATAACAGGTAACTGGGCAGTAATGCAGGGAAGACAGAAATTGTCGGAAATGAAGGAATATATGAAACTGAAAAATATAAAAGGGATAGCTCTTATTATGACGGCAATGCTTCTTTTGGGCGGCTGCGGACGAAAAAATGCGAAAACAGGGGAAAGCCTTCCGGATAGGGAAACCCGCACCGGAACGGAAGACGGTTCACAGACAGGCACACTGCCGGGGGACACTCTGCCGGAAGAGACCGGGGAGGACAACGGCAGAACGGAGGAAGCGGTGCTGCCTCTGCATCTTATTAAGGGAGAATGGTCTGACAGCTATTACAAGGACGATGATTACAGTAACAAATTAGTGGAAATGAAATACGGAGTCATTGCCCTGACCGGGGAAGACGAAGAAAAGTATCCTAAGCTGGCACAGGTTCTAAAAAAACTGTCGGAGGAAAATAAAAACACTATTCTTAACGAATATGAAAATTTAAAAACCCAGGCGGAGGATGACCTGAAAGGGGCGGAGGAAGGCGGTTATCAGATATATACCCCCTATTCCACGGAGAGCACATATTATGTAAGCAGGGCGGACGACAGAGTGCTTTCTTTTGAAGAAAACGGTTACACTTATCTGGGCGGTGCACATGGAACCGGTTACAGCTTCGGCTGCAACTATGATACCCGGACCGGGGAAGAGTTGCAGATTCAGGATGTAGTAACGGATATGGATACGTTTGCGGGACTGGCAGAGGCAGCTGTTTATGAGGAAAGCGGACTGACAATGGATGATTTGTTCCTGGAAGAGGGGGAAAGCTTAAAGGATTATATTGCCAAAGCAGCTGCAGATCATACCCTGAACTGGAAAATCACAAATGATGGAGTCAGTGTATGGTTCAATCCGTATGAAATTTCCTATTATGCGGCGGGAATGCCGTCGGGAAGCGTAAAGTTTGCGGAACAGACCGATATTTTTTCCGATTACTATGCGGAAGCCCCACGGACCTATGTCTATGCGGCAGATAATCTGGGTACTTCAGGTATGGATTTTAATGGGGACGGCAGGACAGATGAACTCTGGGTATGGGCATCCATGGACGAGTATGGAACCTATGAAGCCCTGAAGGTATCCATGAACGGAGTGGAAACCGGTAAGGACATCTGGGCATACAGCTATGATCCCTACATCCTGCATACGGCGGACGGTAAGAATTATCTGTATGTCATCTGCGGCAGTGACAATGATTACCGTATGCTGGAGGTGTTTGATTTAAACGGCAGCAGTGCGGTATATGTCGGTGAGGTAAATAACTGCGGCCTTAGGACACAGCTTTTGGATGCTTCTTCCTATTTATACGGAGAAGAGCTTCTGACCGACCCGGAAAACTTTTACTTAGAAAGCCGGATGGAGGTATTAAGCACCTATTCCGCCAGCCGGAGGTATCATGTGGGAGCGGACGGCATGCCGGTGGCTGATGAAGACTTTTATCAGGTAGACACAAGCACATACGAGTGGAGAGAAGCTCTTACGGCAAAAAAGGATGTTCCCTGCGTGCAGGTGGCGGAGGACGGCAGTGTGACAGCAGACAATGCCGTGATACCCGCGGGTACGAAGCTGACTTTATACCGGACGGACGGCAGCAGTCTTGTGGACTTAAAAGCGGGTGATACACTGTACCGGATTGAGGTGGACCATTCCGAATGGCCGTATACGATAAACGGCGTAGAGGAAGAAGAATATTTTGACGGCATTATGTATGCCGGTTGACGGAAGCCTTTTTCCTGTAGTATAATTTAAGGTACGTTTGAATGCTATGACTGCCTTTGCGGAAACAGGCAGAGGAGTGAAAATAAAGGAGATTAACAGATGAGCAAGATCATTTTAACCGGAGACCGCCCTACCGGAAGACTTCACGTAGGTCATTATGTAGGCTCTCTTCGCAAGAGAGTGGAGTTACAGAATTCCGGAGAATACGACAAGATTTTTATTATGATTGCCGATGCACAGGCGCTGACCGACAATGCGGACAATCCGGAGAAGATCAGACAGAATATTATTGAAGTGGCACTGGATTATTTATCCTGCGGACTGGACCCTGCCAAGTCCACCCTGTTTATCCAGTCCCAGATCCAGGAGCTTACGGAATTAACCTTTTATTATATGAACCTGGTTACCGTTTCCAGACTGCAGCGGAATCCTACCGTAAAGTCCGAAATCCAGATGCGCAACTTCGAAACCAGCATTCCCGTGGGATTTTTCACCTATCCCATCAGTCAGGCAGCCGATATTACCGCATTCAAGGCAACAACGGTTCCCGTTGGCGAAGACCAGCTTCCCATGATTGAACAGTGCCGTGAAATTGTAAGAAAGTTTAACTCCGTTTACGGAGAAACACTGGTGGAGCCGGAAGCTCTTGTTCCGCAGAATGAAGTATGCTGCAGACTGCCGGGTATTGACGGCAAGGCAAAAATGAGTAAATCCCTTGGAAACTGCATCTATCTGTCCGATTCCGCAGATGAAGTGCGGACCAAGATTATGAGCATGTTTACCGACCCCAACCACTTAAAGGTAAGTGATCCCGGTTCCTTGGAGGGCAACACCGTATTTACCTATCTGGATGCGTTCTGCAAGGATGAGCAGTTTGAGCGCTATCTGCCCGAATACGCAAATCTGGATGAGTTAAAGGCACACTACCAGAGAGGCGGTCTGGGCGACGTTAAGGTAAAGAAATTCTTAAACAACGTTATGCAGGAAGAATTAGAGCCCATCCGCAACCGCAGAAAAGAGCTGCAGAAGCAGATTCCCGACATCTACGAAATCTTAAAGAAGGGCAGCGAAGTGGCAAGGGAAGAAGCAGCGAAGACCATGTCAGAGGTCAAGGCAGCTATGAAGATTAACTACTTTGATGATGCGGCGCTGATTGCCGGTCAGGCAGACAAATACGCACAGGAATAAAAGTGGAACTGTCCGAAAATTAAGGGTTTACAAGTAAAGTAAAATGTGGTAATTTTATTAGGTATGGTTTAACCGATGCGCAGGTTATGGACACTCCGACCCGGCCTTCGTATCCGGTGTTTACTAAATATTTTTCAGGAGGATTTTATCATGATTTCCAAAGAGAAGAAAACAGCTATTATCAATGAGTATGCAACAAAGCCCGGAGATACCGGTTCACCCGAAGTACAGATTGCCGTACTGACCGAGAGAATCAAAGAGTTAACCGAGCATATGAAGCAGAACCCCAAGGATCATCACTCCAACAGAGGTCTTTTAAAGATGGTTGGTCAGAGACGTGGTCTGCTTGATTACTTAAAAGAAAAGGATATCGAAAGATATCGTACAATCATTGCTAAGCTGGGAATCAGAAAGTAATTATGATGCAAAGAGCGGAGTATGTCCAAAACAGGCTGCTCCGCTTTTTTACGCAGCTTCGTTTCTGGTACAGACAGGGCGGAGAGCAAAGTCACTTTATTCACCTCTTTGGGTAAACGAAACCCCGAGACCGCTGAAAAGTATATTTGCGTAAGTGTATTTTTCAGTAGTTTCGGTGTTTTACCCAGAGCCCCTTCCGCCGAGGCGGATTGTAAAAAAGCAAGGAGAAAAGTATGTACAAGACTTTTTCAATGGAGCTTGCAGGCCGTACCTTAAGCGTTGATATCGGCAGAGTCGGCAAGCAGGCAAACGGATGTGCATTCATGCACTATGGCGAAACAACAGTATTATCCTGTGCAACAGCATCGGACAAGCCCAGAGACGGCATTGATTTCTTCCCTTTAAGTGTAGAGTACGAAGAAAAATTATATGCGGTAGGAAAAATCCCGGGCGGCTTCAATAAGAGAGAAGGAAAGGCAAGCGAAAATGCCATCCTGACCAGCCGTGTTATCGACAGACCCATGCGTCCGCTGTTCCCCAAGGATTACCGCAACGACGTTACCTTAAACAATATGGTTATGAGTGTGGATCCTGCATGCCGTCCCGAACTGGTGGCTATGTTGGGCGCTGCTATCGCAACCTGCATTTCCGATATTCCTTTTGACGGTCCCTGTGCCATGACCCAGGTGGGCATGATTGACGGAGAACTGATTATCAACCCTTCCCAGGAGCAGTGGAAGAACAGTGACTTAAACTTAACCGTAGCTTCTACCAGAGAAAAGGTTATCATGATTGAAGCCGGTGCAAACGAAATTCCCGAAGCAGTCATGATTGATGCCATTTACAAGGCACATGAAGTAAATCAGACCATCATTTCCTTCATCGACGGCATCGTAGCGGAAGTAGGAAAGCCCAAGCATGAATACACAAGCTGTGCAATTCCCGCAGAAATGTTTGAAGAAATGAAGAAAATCGTAACTCCCGAAGAAATGGAAGTTGCGGTATTTACCGATGACAAGCAGACCAGAGAAGAAAACATCAAGAACATTACCGAAAAGCTCAGCGAGGCATTTGCAGAAAACGAAGAGTGGCTGGCTGTTTTAGGCGAAGCGGTATACCAGTATGAGAAGAAGACTGTCCGCAAGATGATTTTAAAGGACCACAAGCGTCCCGACGGCCGTGAAATCACCCAGATCCGTCCTCTTGCAGCAGAAGTGGACATCATTCCCAGAGTACACGGCTCCGCAATGTTCACCAGAGGACAGACTCAGATCTGCAACGTATGTACCTTAGCTCCGTTATCCGAAGCGCAGAAGGTAGATGGTCTGGATGAAAACGAAACATCCAAGAGATATATGCATCAGTACAACTTCCCTTCCTACTCCGTAGGTGAGACCAAGGTTTCCAGAGGTCCCGGACGTCGTGAAATCGGTCACGGTGCACTGGCAGAGAGAGCACTTATTCCTGTGCTTCCTTCCGAAGAGGAGTTCCCTTATGCAATCCGTACCGTATCCGAAACCTTTGAGTCAAACGGTTCAACCTCCATGGCTTCCACCTGTGCATCCTGCATGTCCTTAATGGCTGCCGGTGTTCCCATCAAGAAGATGGTAGCAGGTATTTCCTGTGGTCTTGTTACCGGTGAAACCGACGATGATTTCGTACTTCTTACCGATATTCAGGGGCTGGAAGACTTCTTCGGCGATATGGACTTTAAGGTAACCGGTACTACCGAAGGTATTACCGCTATCCAGATGGATATTAAGATTCACGGTCTGACAAGACCTATCGTAGAAGGCGCTATCGCAAGATGCCGTGAAGCACGACTCTTCATCATGGACAACTGTATGAAGAAAGCCATTGCCGCTCCCAGAACAGAAGTCGGCAAGTACGCACCCAAGATTATTTCCATCCAGATTGACCCGGAAAAGATTGGCGATGTAGTAGGCCAGAGAGGCAAGACCATCAACGAGATTATTGCTCGTACCGGCGTAAAGATTGATATTACCGATGACGGTAAGGTATCCGTATGCGGTACCGACAAGGTTATGATGGATAAGGCTGTTGAGATGATTAAGATTATCACCACAGACTTTGAAGAAGGCCAGATTTTCAAGGGCAAGGTCGTAAGCATTAAGGAATTCGGTGCATTCATCGAGTTCGCTCCCGGAAAAGAAGGCATGGTTCATATCTCCAAGATTGCCAAGGAAAGAATTGAGCATGTAGAAGATGTCCTGACTTTAGGCGATGTTGTAACCGTTGTATGCTTAGGCAAGGACAAGATGGGAAGAATCAGCTTCTCCATGAAAGACGTAGCACAGCAGTAATAACTTTTGAAAAAGTAAGAAAGGATTATGAACAGATGAAAAAGAAATTAGCAGTTGTTACCGCACTGGCACTTTCCCTTGTGCTGAGTGCATGCTCCCTTCCGGCAGGCAAGACCTGGAAGGACTCCGATTTCCAGTTTCAGAAAGGGGAAGAAACCGTTGCCCTTTCCAAAGACAGCGGATTCATGATTTTCGGTGATGAAACCTATTCCTTCTCCTTTGATGGCAACAACAATCAGGATTACGATGAGTCCTTCGTACTGGCACGCGGCTTAAAGGTAGGAGATTCCCTGGACGAATATCTGAATGAGTTTCAGGTAAAACCGGCTAATGCTATGTGGGAGCTTGTTTATGATTCCGGGGATACCAGAGTGATAAATTACGACAATGAAACCGCAGAAGAGATTTACAAGGCATACGAAGATGCCAACGCATGGCTGGATATCGCTTTTTACAAAGACGGCAGCAACTGGAAGAACATGGCGGCAGCTGATCTGGCAGATGTATGGTTCTGCGACAAAGATTCCTCTTACAAGGACGATGTAGTAATCCTTTCCGTTAATACGGACGACAGCGGAAAAATCCAGTGTATCTCCGTTTATTACTTTACCTACGGCTCCAAATGGATTGAATGGCAGGGCTGGGAAGAGTAAACAGACAACCAGACAAAAATCCGAAAAGAACTCGCATTTGCGGGTTCTTTTTTTGATGCCTGTACATATATTAGAGGTAGGCAGAGAGGAAAGGAAAATGAGCAAAGAAAAAAGTCTGATAGCTTTGTTTCCGGCGTCCCTTCGCGGGGAAGGAGAACAGATGCTTACCTTATACGGGGAATTAGAAGAAATCCGCCTCAGGGTGGACAAACCCATTATCTTAAAACTACATAGGGGCGAATTTTTCTTCGGAAAAGACGGCGGTCTTACGAAAAGAAAGGAAGATGCGCGGTGCATCGGGGAAGAACAACTTCGGAATATGTTAAACCAGATCTGTAAGGACTCTCTTTATGCCTTTGAGGATGAAATGAGGCAGGGATTTATCAGTGTGCCGGGAGGACACCGGGTCGGGATATGCGGACAGGCTGTCCTGGAAACGGACGGCAGCCTTCGCACGTTAAAGCATCCGGGCAGCCTGAATATCCGTGTTTCCCATGAAAAGAAGGGAGCCGCAGACCCGGTTATTCCGTATCTGTACCGGCAGCAAAAGATATGCAATACGCTTCTGATTTCCCCGCCGGGGTGCGGAAAAACCACACTTTTACGGGACCTGGTCAGACAGATTTCCGACGGCAATGTGTACGGAGGGGGCGTTTCCGTGGGCGTGGTCGATGAGCGAAGTGAAATAGCAGGAAGCTATCTGGGAATACCGCAGAATGATGTGGGTATCCGGACGGATATTCTGGATGCCTGCCCGAAGGTGCACGGCATGATGATGTTAGTCCGTTCCATGGCGCCCTCTTTAATCGCCATAGACGAAATCGGCGGCAGGGAGGATGTGGATGCCATCCGGAAGGTGTCTGCCTGCGGGTGCAACATTCTGGCAACCATACACGGGGAAGACCTGCTTTCCTTGCGGGAAAAGCCGTATATGCGGGAGCTTCTGCAGGAGCAGGTCTTTGAACGGTTTGTGGTGCTCTGGAAAAAACAGGGGCATCCGAGGATAAAAGCGGTTTATGGAAAGGATGGGGAAATATGCTGCGACTTTTCGGAGCAATTTTGATTTTTGCAGGCTGTACGGCGCTGGGCCTTTTTTACCGGACAAGGTATTACGAGAGCATCCGGCTTCTTAAGACCATGGAAAAAATACTGGACCTTTTTATCAGTGAAGTCCGATACGGAAAATCCACGCTGCATGAATGTCTGTTTATGATAGCGGAAAAGACGGAAGAGCCGTTTCGGGGCACCCTGCTTTCGGCAGGAAAGCTTTTGCAAAAAGAGGACGGAAGGGATTTTTCCGCTTGTTGGGAAGAGGCTTTTGCCGTTCTTTTGCAGAAGCTGCCGCTTACGAAAGAGGAAAAAGAAAGCTTCCTTTCCTTTGCGAAGGTTAAGGGGCTAAAGGACTGGCAGATGCAGGTGAGAGTCATGGAAGGGCACCGGGACGCCATTAAAGAGGCGCGCAGGATCCGGGAACAGAATGTGCTGCAGCAGGGAAAATTAGCAACGGGACTTGGCATCATGGGAGGGCTTTTCCTGATTATTGTTCTGTTGTAAGGAGGAGCGTCGGAATGAGTATTGGGCTGATTTTTAAGATTGCGGCAGTGGGCATTTTAGTCACCATATTAAGTCAGATATTGAAACACAGCGGCAGGGAAGAACAGGCTTTTTTGGTAAGTCTGGCGGGGCTTATCCTGGTGATTTCCTGGATTGTGCCTTATATTTATGAGCTGTTTACCAATATACAGGCACTGTTTTCCCTGTAGAAGGCGGGATAGGTAAGAAAATGATAGAGATTACAAAGATTGCGGTCAGCGGTATTTTATGTGCGGTTCTTGCCATGCAGTTTAAGAACCGGAAGCCGGAATATTCCTTTTACATAGGCTGTGTGTGCGCTATTCTGATTTTCGGCTACACCCTTCGTTTTTTAACTTCCATGCTGGACAAGTACCGGATCGTGCAGGAAATCTGGTCGGACGAGGACGGGTATCTGGCCACCCTGATGAAGGTCATCGGTATTACTTATATCTGTGAGTTTGCTTCGGGTATCTGCAAGGATGCCGGATATGGTTCCGTGGCAGGACAGATAGAAATTTTAGGAAAACTGTCCGTTATTTTTGCGGGACTTCCCATTCTGTTTGCGGTCATGGAACAAATCCGGAATTTTGTATAGGAGAATGCCATGGAAATGGATATGGACAGCATTTTTCGGGAATATGGGATGGATGGCATAGAAGCGCGGTTAGGGGAGCTTTTCCCAACCCTGCAGATTGACCTGGAAACCCTGCTGAAACAGGCTTTCACGGGGGATATAAAAGGAGCGCTGACAGGTGTGGCGCAGATGACCTTCGGCAGTGTGATAACGGACCTTGCATCCTTAAAAAATACGTTTCTGCTCCTGTTGCTGATGGGCATCGGTGCGGCGCTTATTTCCCACTTTATCCGTATATTTGATAAGCATCAGGTGGCGGATGCCGGTTTTTATTTTCTGTATCTGTATATGGCGGCAGTTCTGATGAAATGCTTTTTCAGTGCAGCGCATACGGCGGCGGAGGCAATTCAGAATATTGTGGCGTTTATACAGGTGTTTATCCCCGCTTATTTTTTATCGGTGGGCATTGCCACGGGAACCATGACGGCGGGAGCGGGGTATCAGATTATCCTGCTGATTATTTTTCTGGTGGAGAAAATACTGCTGACCCTGCTGATGCCTCTTATCAACAGCTATATGCTTCTGGCGGTCTTAAACGGATGCCTGTCGGAGGAAAGAATGACTCTTTTGGAAAGCGGCATGGAAAAAATGATACGGTTTTTACTGAAAGCATCCCTTGGCATTGTGGCGGGCATCAGTACTCTGCAGTCCCTGCTTACCCCGGCGATTGACAGTGCCAAAACAGGGCTTTTGCAGAAAGGGCTCTCCGCCATTCCGGGAGTGGGAGAAGTGACGGACAGTGTGGTGGATATGGCATTCGGAGCGGCTGCTATTATAAAAAACGGCATCGGCTTTACAGCGCTGCTTTTGCTGATTGCCGTAGCACTGCCGCCTCTTTGCAAGCTGCTTCTGACGGCGTTTGTCCTGAAAGCGGCGGGAGCCTTCATGGGACTTGTCAGTGACAAAAGGATGAGCACCTGTGCCGACAGGGTGGGCAATGCCGGGCGGCTGCTGTTTCAGACCGTGGGGACCTCTTTTCTGTTATTTATGATAACCATATCCGTGGCGGCATTTACCACAAACCGCTGAAAGCAGATAGGCGTGAAAATGTATAAAGAAAGGCGTGGAAAATGGGCGATGAAATCTTTTCTGTCATAAAAAAAGCAAGTGTTTTCTTAATAGGGGCGCAGCTTATCCTGCACCTGAAGCCGAACGGCCTGTATGAAAAGTACCTGAAATTCATTGTGCATCTGATGGCGCTGACCCTGTTCATGATGCCGCTTCTGAAGCTGTTCGGACAGACGGATGAAAAGGCTTTTTCGAAGAGCCTTGCCGGGTATGAGGAAATGATGCAGGAGGATATGATGCAAATAAATTACATATGTGATTTATCGGAAGAAAAACGGCGGGAAATCTATGAAAGAGAAATTAAATCGAAACTTAATAATATATACGGTGAAAATTCCACAGGGGCTCCCACCCCCATAGAAACCGTAGAAATCGAGGTGAAGGCGCATGAAGGAAATCCGTAAAGAGTCCATAATGAAATTCCTGAAAAATAAGAATAATCTTCTGATTATCGTGTTGCTGGGGGTGCTGTTCATGGTAATTGCCATTCCGGTGGATACGGCGGGAACCGGCGGAAAAAGCACATCGGGTAGAAATGATAACAGCAGTTATCAAACTAAAAACACAGGAACAGGATATCAGGCAGGCGGAACCGCAGCCTACACGGCAGCCGGGGATGGTACGGCAGGATACGACGAAACCGCCGGGACGGGCTATGTGTGGGAACAGGAGCAGTATATAAAGGAAATGGAAGCGAAGGCAGAAAGCCTTCTTTCCGGAGTAAACGGCGCCGGGCAGGTGAAGGTGATGATTACCCTACGGGCGTCTTCGGAACAGGTTGTGGAGAAGGATATGCCGGTGACACGTTCCCAGACATCGGAGCAGGACAGCCAGGGCGGCAGCCGGATGGTGAGCGAATTTGCCACGGAGGATGCAACGGTTTACAGAAAGGGGAACGGCTATGAAGAGCCCTATGTGGTCAAAACCTTAAGCCCCAGCGTGGAGGGCGTGGTCGTGGTGGCGGAAGGAGCCGGCAACGGGGAAGTGAGTAAAAATTTATCGGAGGCGGTACAGATACTGTTCGGCGTGGAGGCGCACCGGGTAAAAGTGCTGAAGGCAGGGTAAGCCGGGGAGAGCACCATGCGAAAGTTCTGCGTACAAAATAAGACACGTATGCATAGAGAATAGAAAAGCTTAATATAATGAAACAGGTAGAAAACCGAAAGTATAGTGAAGGGGAGAATGACGTGAAAAACATACTTAAAAAAAATCAACTGATGATTACTGCACTTGCCATTATGATTGCGGTAGCAGGGTACTTACAGTTTACCGGTAAAAATCTGTCCGGGGAAGATTATGTGCCCACTTCCGCAAACGGAGAAATTACCAGTGAGGAAGCGGGAAGCCTGACGGATGGTGTGGTAAACGATGACTATTCCCTGAACGATATCATGGGGCTTACGGACGATGCGGCGGCAAACGGAGATTATGTGGAAATCGAAAGTCTGGATACGGATCTGGATGACTTGTCGGAGGAAGACCTGGCATTAAGCGGTGCGGATGCAGAAACAGATCTTGAACAGGCGGACGGTTCTTACGTGACACCGGAGCAGGGCGAAATTCCCGGAGAAGCCGTATTCACATCCAATTCCTCCGTGACAGTACTTTCCGAAGCAAAGCTTTTGAAGGAGCAGGTGAGAGCCAAGAATAAGGAAACCCTGATGGAAGTTATCAACAGCACCGCCTTAAGCGATGAACAGAAGCAGGAAGCTGTACAGACCATGGTGCAGATGACAAATGTAGCGGAAAAAGAACTGGGTGCGGAAATCTTACTGCAGGCAAAAGGCTTTGACGGCGTGGTGGTAAGCATCAGCGGGGACGGTGCCGATGTGGTGGTAAATGCGTTGGAGCTGACGGATGCCCAGAGAGCCCAGATTGAAGATATTGTGAAAAGAAAAGCCGGCATTCCGGCAGAAAATATCATAATCAGTACAGTTGTAGAGTAAAAGGATATGTGGTAAGATAAACGAATGAAACGACAGGAAGGACGGATGAGATGAAGAGAGTATTTTTAATCGTACTGGACAGCTTTGGAATCGGACAGATGCCGGATGCGGAAAAGTTTGGAGACTACGGTGTGGATACCTTGGGAACAGTATCGAAAAGTCCTTATTTTTCTATGCCAAACATGGAAAAACTGGGACTTTTTCAGATAGAAGGCACATCGGTAGAAAGTAAGGTGACGGATATAACGGGCAGAGTTGCACGTATGGCGGAAGCTTCCATGGGCAAAGATACTACCATCGGACACTGGGAGATAGCCGGTATTTATTCCCCGACTCCGCTGCCCACTTATCCGGACGGCTTCCCCAAAGAGGTACTGGAGGCATTTAAGAAAGCAACCGGCAGAGGCGTGCTCTGCAACAAGCCGTATTCCGGTACGGAAGTCATTAAAGTATACGGCGACGAGCATGTCAAAACGGGTGATTTGATTGTTTACACATCTGCGGACAGCGTGTTCCAGATTGCCGCCCATGAGGATGTGGTGCCGGTGGAACAGCTTTACGAATACTGCCGGATGGCGCGGAAAATCCTGACCGGAAAGCACGGCGTGGGCAGAGTTATCGCCAGACCCTTTACCGGGGAAAGCGGAAACTACACCCGCACACCGAGACGACATGATTTTTCGCTGGAGCCGCCCGGGGATACCATATTAAATAGCCTTAAGAGGCACGGAAAAGATACCATTGCCGTAGGCAAGATTTTTGATATTTTTGCCGGAAGCGGCATCTCGGAGCATGTCTATACAAGCGGAAATGCCGAGGGCATTGAGAGAACCTTAGAATATCTCGACAAGGATTTTGAAGGCATCTGCTTTATCAATTTAGTGGATTTTGATATGCTTTACGGACACCGCAGGGACATTGACGGCTATGCGAAGGCACTTTCTTATTTTGACGGTAAATTACCGGAAATCATGGCGAAAATGAGGGATGAGGATGTGCTTATGATAACGGCGGACCACGGCTGCGACCCCGGTTACTTAAAAACCACGGACCACACCAGGGAATATACGCCCTTTGTCATGTACGGAAAGCCGGTGGCGCCGGGTAATCTGGGGACAAGAAAAACATTTGCAGATATCGGTGCATCTGTGTTACAATATTTTGACATTGTGCCCACCTTTGCGGGAGAGGGCATATTAAGGTAAGCACGGAACGCGTGCAGTAAGTTAAGATTTGGAGGATGAAAGCTGTGGCAGCTTCAGTAGCAGAGGAAATAAACAGACGACGAACTTTTGCGATCATTTCGCACCCCGATGCAGGTAAGACGACCCTGACGGAGAAATTTTTGCTTTACGGCGGAGCCATCAATCTGGCGGGAAGCGTAAAGGGAAAGGCAACAGCCAGACATGCGGTCAGCGACTGGATGGAAATTGAAAAGGAAAGAGGTATTTCTGTAACTTCTTCGGTACTGCAGTTTGAATACGGCGGATTCTGCATCAATATTCTGGATACACCGGGACATCAGGACTTCTCGGAAGATACCTACCGTACCCTGATGGCGGCGGACTCAGCCGTTATGGTCATTGACGCCTCCAAGGGTGTAGAGGCACAGACCAGAAAGCTGTTCAAGGTCTGCGTCATGCGAAAGATACCTATTTTTACCTTTATCAACAAGATGGACAGGGATGCCAACGATACCTTCGATCTGCTGGACGAAATCGAGAAGGAATTGGGAATAGCCACCTGCCCTGTCAACTGGCCCATCGGCTCCGGTAAAAATTTTAAGGGTGTATTTGACAGAGAGAAAAATAAAGTCTTTACCTATTCCGATACCGAAAAGGGTACGAAGGAGGGTATTGCAACCGAGATTGACGCAGCCGATACGGACAAGCTTGTTTCAGTCATCGGACAGGCGGCAGCGGACAAACTCATGGAAGAAATCGAGCTTTTGGACGGCGCCAGTGCGGAATTTGATTTAGATGAAGTAAGAAGCGGCGATCTGACACCGGTATTTTTCGGTTCCGCCCTGACAAACTTCGGTGTGGAGGATTTCCTAAAACATTTCTTAAAAATGACAACCACACCGCTGCCCCGGAAAGCGGACATCGGACTGATTGACCCCGTGGAGAATGATTTTTCCGCCTTCGTCTTTAAAATCCAGGCGAACATGAACAAGGCGCACCGGGACAGAATCGCCTTTATGCGTATCTGCTCCGGCAAATTTGACGCCAACATGGAAGTACGCCATGTGCAGGGCGACAAAGTTATGCGTCTTTCCCAGCCCCAGCAGATTATGGCGGACGAGAGGAAGATTTTGGACGAGGCATACGCGGGCGACATTATCGGCGTATTCGATCCGGGCATTTTCTCCATCGGCGATACCCTGTGCATGCCGAAACAGAAATTTCAATACGAAGGCATTCCTACCTTCGCACCGGAGCATTTTGCCAGAGTGCGTCAGGTAGATACCATGAAGAGAAAGCAGTTCATCAAGGGCGTTTCCCAGATTGCCCAGGAAGGTGCCATCCAGATTTTCCAGGAATACAACACCGGTATGGAAGAAATCATCGTGGGTGTGGTAGGTGTCCTGCAGTTTGACGTCTTAAAGTACCGCCTGAACAACGAATACAATGTGGAAATCCGCTTAGAGCCGCTTCCCTATGAGCATATCCGCTGGATTGAAAACAAGGATATTGATTTACAGAAGCTGACCGGTACATCGGATATGAAGAAGATTCAGGATTTGAAGGGCAATCCCTTACTTCTGTTTGTCAACTCCTGGAGTGTGGGTATGACACTGGACAGAAACCCGGGACTGGAGCTTTCCGAATTCGGACGCAATCAGTAAAGAGGCAGATTTGAACAGAAAATTAAAACGAACAGTACTTACGGCAGCAATCCTTGCAGTGTGCCTGAGTGCCTGTGCCTCCCCGTTATGGGAGGAAACACAGGAAAACGGGGAAGCACAGACAATGGATGAGACACAGATGGCAAAGTACACGGAAGCCATGAAAGAGGAATATCCTACCAGACAGTTCTGCCTGGAAACCTTATCCGGGGGAGAACAGGTGTGGTATCGTGACATTTACCTTGCCCTGTCCGGCATGGAGGAGGAATATCTCCTGCATACCGGTTTTTCGGGAGAGCCCGGGGAAGAGGACATCGAAAAGGTCTTTTATGCCGTTATGAACGATCACCCGGAGCTGTTTTTCGTGAGCGGCTACACCTATACAAAGTATACGATGGCGGACAAGCTACTGAAAATCAGCTTTTCCGGCACCTATACCATGGACACCTATGAGCGGGTGCTTAGGGAACGGGAAATCGACCGGGCGGTAGAGGAATGCCTGCAGGCTTTGCCGGCAGAGGCATCTGATTACGAAAAAGTAAAATATGTGTACGAATATGTGATTCTGCACACCGATTACCGGAAGGATGCCCCGGACAACCAGAATATCTGCTCCTGTTTATTATCGGGCGAGTCCGTCTGTCAGGGATATGCCAAAACGGTGCAGTATCTTCTGAACCGGGCAGGGATAAACAGTGTGCTTGTGTCCGGCACGGTTTACGGCGGACAGGCGCATGCGTTTAATTTAGTGGAAGTGAACGGACAATGCTATTACGTGGACGCCACATGGGGCGACCCTTCCTATCAGAGCGAAGAAAAAGATGAGGGTGCCGGCAGCCTGCCGCAGATTAACTATGATTACCTCTGCGTACCGGCGGTTATGTTGGAGAAAACCCACACGGTGGATACTCTGTTTGCCCTGCCAGAATGCACCTCCATGCAGGCAAATTACTACGTGACGGAGGGCGCTTATTTTACGGAGTATGATGAGGAAGCGGTGGAGGATTTCTTTGAAAAGGCGCAGGATGCGGGCAAAACCACCATCACATTTATGTGCAGTGACGATGCCGTTTACGACACCTTTGTGACAGAGCTTGTCACAAATCAGAAGATATTCCGCTATTTTTATACCGCCGGCGGCAGAATAGCCTATACGGAGGATGCGGCGGGGCATTCGCTGACTTTTTGGCTTGTGAATGAATAAGGGTTGTGCTATACTAACATCATGAACGGAAGTACAAGGCGAAAGGAGTATGGACATAATTATGGAAGAAAGATCAACCTATGTTTTAAGAGATAATAACGATATCGGTACCGTACAGATAGCAGATGACGTAGTAGCCATGATTGCCAGCCTGGCAGTCAGGGATATTGAAGGCGTGGAAGCCTGCGCCGGCAATATGGCAGGCGAGCTGATGGATAAGGTCGGTATCAAAAACGCCAGAAAGGGCGCTAAAATTGATATTTTTGAAAATCGCGTAAAGGTCGATGTGTTTGTAAATATCGCATACGGCTACAATATTCCCGTTACCTGCGGCAAGGTACAGGACAAAGTAAAGACCACCATTGAAAATATGACAGGACTTACCGTTACGGATGTGAACGTGAGAGTCGTGGCTGTCAGTATGCCGAACAACAAATAATCATACGATAAGAGGGAACTCAGATACTATGGGCAGGAGAGAATTGAGAGAGCAGATATTTCTGCTTTTGTTCCGTGTGGAATTTAATAATCCGGAGGAGATGCCGGCACAGTTAAAAATGTTTTTTGAAACGGGAAGCTATGATGAAGATATGCATTCCTTCAGTGAAAAGGACAGGGAGTACATCACCGAAAAATACAATCACATCATGGAGTCCTTACCGGACATTGATAAGCAGCTTTCCGAAAAGGCCGAGAACTGGGACATCACCCGCATGGGCAAGGTAGAGCTTACTGTTCTCCGCCTTGCTGTCTATGAAATAGAGAAGGATGACAGTGTACCGGCGAGCGTAGCCATCAATGAGGCGGTGGAGCTTGCCAAGAAATTCGGTCAGGACGGATCCGGAGCTTTTGTCAATGCCGTATTGGCGAAGTTTGTATAAAAGAGGATTTTTATGGCCGTACAAAATGTATATTCGGTAGCACAGGTAAATGCGTATATAAAAAATATGTTCACTCAGGATTTTATGCTGCAGAGGCTTTGCGTCAGAGGCGAAGTAAGCAACTGCAAATACCATCCGTCTGGACATATTTATTTTACGTTAAAGGACGAAAAAGGTACCATTGCCTGTGTGATGTTCGACAGTGACCGGAAAAAAGGACTTTCCTTCCGTATGCAGGAGGGGATGCAGGTCATTGTAAAAGGTAGTGTAAACGTTTACGAAAGAGACGGAAAATACCAGATTTATGTAAAGCAGATTACGAGTGACGGTCTGGGAAATCTCTACGAAAAATTTGAAGAATTGAAAACGGAACTGTTGGAACGGGGCATGTTTGATGAGTGTTACAAACGACCCGTTCCAAAGTATATTCATACATTGGGTGTGGTGACGGCTCCCACGGGAGCGGCGGTCCGGGATATCATCAACATTACCCGGAGAAGGAACCCTTACGTGAAAATTATCCTGTATCCCGCCATTGTGCAGGGAAAGGATGCGGCGCCCAGCATTATAAACGGCATCCGCGCACTGGAAAAGACAGGTGTGGATGTGATGATAGTGGGAAGGGGCGGCGGCTCCCTGGAGGATTTGTGGGCGTTTAACGAAGAAGCGGTGGCACAGGCCATCTTTGACTGTGAAATCCCAATTATTTCCGCAGTGGGCCACGAAACGGACACCACCATTGCGGATTTTGTGGCGGACCTGCGTGCACCGACTCCCTCAGCGGCAGCGGAGCTTGCCGTATATGAGTACGATCAGCTGGAAAAACAGCTTGCCCGCAGAAAAGAGGAACTTGCCGGCGGCATGATGACCCAAATACAGCTCTTAAAAATGAAGACGGCGCAGAGACAGCTTCTGTTAAAGACACTAAGTCCCATGAACCGTCTGCAGGAGCAGAAGATGTATTTAGCAAAGCTGACGGAGAGCCTGCAGGGCGGATTTTCGGATATCGTGACGGACAGACGCCACAGACTGGCGCTTCTTATTGAGCAGTTCAAGGGGCTGTCCCCTTTGGAAAAATTAAGCGGCGGCTATTCCTATGTGGAAAAGGACGGCAGGGCCGTAAAGAGTGTGGAAGATGTGGCGGAAGGTGATAAGCTTACCGTACAGGTGACGGACGGCGAAATTCACGTACTGGTGGAAGAATGCGCACGAAAGGAAAGAGAACCGGTATGACATTGGAAGAAAAGCTGGCAAAATTAGATGCCATGACAGAGCAGCTGCGAAAAGAAGATATTACACTGGAAGAAAGCTTTTCCTTGTATAAGGACGGCATGGAGCTTATTAAGCAGTGCAACGCCGATATCGACAGGGTGGAAAAACAGGTGCAGATTTTAAACGCGGACGGACAGGTAACGGACTGGGACGAAGAATAACATGTAGCGGGAGGAAGTATGGACTTTCGGGCAGAATTTGAAAACAGACAGAAAGAAATCAATGAGATTTTAATGCAGTATATGCCGGATACGGAAGGCTTGCAGAAAACGGTAAAGGAAGCCATGCATTACAGCTTAGAGGCGGGAGGCAAGAGAATCCGTCCCATGCTGATACGGGAAACCTATAAAATGTGCGGCGGAACGGGCAGTGCGGTGGAGCCCTTTATGGCGGCCATGGAAATGATACATACCTATTCCCTGGTGCATGACGATCTGCCTGCCATGGACAACGACGAGCTGCGCCGCGGCAAAAAGACCACCTGGGTGGTTTACGGAGACGGTATGGCGGTTCTGGCAGGGGATGCCCTGTTAAACTATGCGTTTGAAACCGCATTCCGGGCTTTTGAAAACTGTTATGTGGACGGGGTGCCGGTAACGGCGCGTTTTAAGATGTTGGAGCAGGCGCTGAAGGTACTGTCTAAGGCTGCTGGCATCCACGGCATGATCGGCGGACAGACCGCGGACTTAGAGGCAGAAGGAAAACAGATTACGGAAGAACAGCTTCTGTTTATTTACCGTCACAAGACGGCGGATCTGATAGAGGCTTCCATGATGATAGGAGCCATTTTGGCGGGAGCGGACGAGAAAACCGTTACTGCCATGGGCAAATGTGCGTACAACATCGGCATTGCGTTCCAGATTCAGGACGACATTCTGGATGTGGAAGGAGAGGAAGCCGTTTTGGGTAAGCCGCTTTTCAGCGACGAAAAGAACGACAAACAGACTTATGTGACCATGTATGGTCTTGAAAAAGCCAAAAAAGAAGTGGAGAAGCTTTCGGAAGAAGCTATTTGTATTCTGAAGGACTGTTCGGGGGACAGTGCCTTTTTGGAGGAGCTTACAAAATATCTGATTCATCGGAAAAAATAATACTTATGGGGTGAGTATAGATGTACCTGGAACAAATAGAGAAGGTCAATGACATAAAGAAGCTGAACAAAAAGGAATATCCGCTTTTGGCAGAGGAAATCCGTAAATTCCTTATAGAAAAAATCAGTGAAACGGGCGGCCACTTAGGCTCCAACCTCGGTACGGTGGAGCTTACCATGGCGCTGCACCTTTCCCTGGACTTACCTATGGACAAGATTATTTTCGATGTGGGACATCAGTCCTACACCCACAAAATCCTGACCGGCAGAAAAGACGGCTTTGATACCTTAAGGAAATATCACGGCATGAGCGGCTTTCCCAAGCGGAAGGAAAGCGACTGTGACTGCTTCGATACCGGACACAGCTCCACCTCCATATCGGCGGGACTGGGAATGGTAAAAGCACGGGATTTATCCGGCGGCACGGAAACCATTGTATCCGTCATCGGCGACGGTTCCCTGACGGGCGGTATGGCGTACGAGGCGTTAAACAATGCGTCCACTCTGGAAACCAATTTCATTGTGGTATTAAACGACAACAACATGTCCATTTCCGAAAATGTGGGCGGACTTTCCAAGTACTTAAATAACGTGCGTACGGCGGAAGGGTACCTGGATCTGAAGGCGGGCGTTTACAACACCCTGAAAAATTCCGGAAAAGACGGACTGATTGCCCGTATCCGTCGAATTAAAAACGGTGTGAAGCAGCTTGTGGTTCCCGGTATGTTCTTTGAAGATATGGGAATTACCTACTTAGGTCCCGTAAACGGACACGACATCAATGCCCTCTTAAGGGTCTTTAAGGATGCCAAGAGAGTAAAAGGACCGGTGCTTGTCCATGTGCTTACGGAAAAAGGAAAGGGCTATGAGCCGGCGGAACGGCATCCTGCCAGATTTCACGGCACGGACCCCTTCGAGCCGGAAACGGGACTTCCTAAAAATCCCCGTACCACAGCCAATTACACGGATATTTTTTCCACGGTTATGTGTAAGCTTGGAAAACGCAATGAAAAAGTGGTGGCGATTACGGCGGCCATGCCGGACGGCACGGGCTTAAAGCGGTTCCGCAACATGTACCCGGAGCGTTTCTTTGATGTGGGTATTGCGGAAGAACATGCCGTTACCTTTGCGGCGGGGCTGGCAGCCGGAGGCTATATTCCAGTGGTGGCAATCTATTCCTCTTTTTTACAGAGAGCCTATGACCAGATATTGCACGATGTCTGTATCCAGAATCTGCCGGTGGTATTTGCCATAGACAGGGCAGGGCTGGTAGGCGCGGACGGCGAGACCCATCAGGGTATTTTCGATTTGTCGTTTTTATCCAGTATTCCCAATATGCACATAATGGCGCCCAAGAACAAATGGGAGTTTTCCGATATGATGAAATATGCCGTGGCGGCGGGCTGTCCCATTGCCGTGCGTTATCCCAAGGGGGAGGCGTACACGGGCTTAAAGGAGTTCCGTGCTCCCATTTCCATGGGAAAAAGCGAATGGATTTACAAGGAGGGCGGCATTGCCCTGTTAGCCGTGGGAAGTATGGTAAAAACAGCCGTAACCGTGCGGGATGCATTAAAGGAAAAAGGACTTCCGGTCAGCCTTGTCAATGTGCGATTTGTAAAGCCCTTTGACAAAGAAATGGTAAAGCAGGCGGCAGACGAGCATGATTTCGTGATTACGCTGGAGGAAAACACGGCAAACGGCGGCTTCGGTGAGGGCGTAAGAGCCTACCTGGAAGAATGCAATTACCGCGGAAAATTCCTTTCCGTTGCCATACCGGACTGTTATGTGGAGCATGGCAGCGTGGAGCAGCTAAAAAAAGAGCTGCATATGGATGCGGAAAGCATCTTAAACCGAATTTTGGAACAGATGGACGGACAGCCTAAATAAAACAGGCTTTTGGCAGCAGAATAAAGAGGAAGAAACATGAAAGAAAGACTGGATGTACTGCTTGTGTCCATGGGTTACGCAGAATCCCGGGAAAAAGCAAAAGCCATTATCATGGCGGGCAATGTTTTCGTGGACGGACAGCGGGAGGACAAAGCGGGAAGCATGTTCCGCACGGACAATCTGAAGATAGAAGTAAAAGGAGCCCCGCAGAAATACGTGAGCAGGGGTGGCTATAAATTAGAGAAGGCAATGACGCATTTTGACCTTACCCTGAAGGGAAAGGTATGTATGGACATCGGCGCTTCCACCGGCGGCTTTACCGACTGCATGCTGCAGAACGGCGCCGTAAAGGTATATTCCGTGGACGTGGGACACGGTCAGCTTGCCTGGAAGCTCCGCAATGACGAGAGAGTGGTCTGCATGGAAAAGACCAATTTCCGCTATATGACAAAAGAAGATATAGCCGAGGCACCCCAGTTTGCTTCCGTGGATGTTTCGTTTATTTCCCTGACCAAAATCTTACTGCCTGCAAGAGAGCTTCTGGCAGAGCAGGGGCAGATGGTGTGTCTCATCAAACCGCAGTTTGAAGCCGGCAAGGACAAGGTCGGTAAAAAAGGCGTGGTAAGAGAGCCGGAGGTGCACAGGGAAGTCATTGAAAAAGTCATTACTTATGCGGATATGCTGGGATTTTTCGTAAAGGATCTGGATTTTTCCCCCATAAAGGGACCGGAAGGCAATATCGAATATCTCGTTTTTCTGGAAATTCAGAAAGAAAAAATGCTGCCGTTTACGGAAGCCGAGGCGGAAGGAGCCTTAAAAGAGCTTCTTTCTAAGAAAGAGGGACTCGGCTTTGCACCGGAGTGGCAGACGAAAATAAAAGAAACCGTTTCACTTGCACATGGGGAGTTGGACAAAACGGAATGAAACATTTTTGCATTTACACAAACCTGCATAAGGACAAGGACCTTCTGATGACAAAGCATATTCAGAAGCTTCTTATACAGAAAGGCATGGAATGCAGTGTCAAGCTGCACCCCGAAGACCCCATGCAGCCGGGAACGGACTGTATTCTGGTACTGGGTGGCGACGGCACGGTCTTAAATGCCGCAAGGGAGCGCATCGGCAAGCAGAACATTCCCATTCTCGGCATCAATATGGGCACACTGGGGTATCTTACGGAAGTGGAGCCGGAGGGCGTGGAGAATGCCGTGGAGAAGCTGCTTTCGGGAGATTTTGAATTAGAAAGCCGCATGATGCTGGACGGTAGCCTTATAAGATGCGGAAAAGAAATCCATACCGACTGGGCGCTTAACGACATTGTCATCCGCAGGGACGGTGCCCAGCAGCTTTTGCAGTTCCATTTATATGTCAATAAAAAATTCTTAAATAAATATCAGGCGGACGGCATGATTGTCACGACACCCACCGGTTCCACGGGCTACAACCTGTCGGCGGGCGGCCCCATTGTGGAGCCCATGGCAAGTCTGCTTGTGCTGACACCAATCTGTCCCCACACCCTGAACCAGCGCAGCGTGGTACTTTCCGCAGAGGATGTGGTGGAAATAGAAATTCCGGCGGGCAGAGAGGGACAGGAGCAGCACGGTGTGGTGAATTTTGACGGACAGGCAGTGGAAATTGCCACCGGCGATCTGATACGGATACGCAAATCCGCACAGACAACGGAATTTATTAAAATCGGAGATGCCGGTTTCTTAGAAACCTTACACAAAAAGATGAGTGAGAACGGCTGACGGCAGGCGGGTATAAAACCAAAGTAAAAAAGGATGGAAAAGGGATGAAGAAAGAAAGACTGGGCAGAATTATCGAGATTATCGAAAGCAGGAACGTGGAAACGCAGGAGGAGCTGGCGGTACTGTTAAAAGAAGAGGGCTTTGACGTAACGCAGGCAACCGTTTCACGGGATATCCGGGAGCTGAAATTATCCAAGGTGCCAACGGGGAACGGCAGACAGAAATATGTGGCGCTGGGGACGGACGACAGCCATCTGGGAGATAAATACATCCGTGTCTTAAAGGAAGGCTTTGTGTCCATGGATATGGCGCAGAATATACTGGTCATCAAGACCGTTTCCGGTATGGCAATGGCGGTGGCAGCAGCCGTGGACGCCATGAAATTCCGGGAAATCGTGGGCTCCATCGCAGGGGACGACACCATTATGATGGCGGTCAGGACCGTGGAGGACACCAAGGTCTTAATGGAAAAAATAAAGGCCATGCTATAGAACAGGGTCACAGACAGGAAGGTTAAACATGCCGGGAGAGACGGCAGACATAGGGAGACATAAAGAGAAGGTAGAAGGAGAACTATGTTAATAAGTTTACATGTGAAAAATCTGGCACTCATAGAAGAGGCGGAGGTGGATTTTACCGGAGGACTCAATATCCTGACCGGCGAAACCGGCGCCGGTAAATCCATTCTGCTCGGCTCCGTCAATCTGGCGCTGGGCGGCAAGGCAAGCCCGGACATGATAAGACGGGGAGCGGATGCGGCTCTGGTGGAGCTTACCTTTGACTCCTCGGAGCGCATAGCACAAAAGCTTGCCGAAATGGATCTGCCCGAAGAGGACGGAACGGTTACCATTGCCCGCAAAATCAGTCAGGGCAGAAGCGTCAGCCGTATCAACGGGGAAACGGTGAGCGCCAGACAGTTAAAGGAGCTGTCCGAGCTTCTGATTGACATTCACGGACAGCATGAGCACCAGTCCCTTTTACAGAAAAAGAAGCATCTGCAGATTTTAGACGCCTACGCAGGAAAAGAGGCGGAAGAATTAAAGGCGGAGGCGGCAAAGCTTTATAAGGAAAGAAAAGACCTGCTTGCGGAAAAAGAAGAGTCGGCATTAGATGAGAGGGAACGTGACAGAGAGATGGAGCTACTCAGTTTTGAACAGCAGGAAATAGAGGCGGCAGCGCTTAAGGACGGAGAGGATGAGGAGCTGGAAAAGCAGTACAGCCTCATGGTAAACGGTCAGAAAATCGGAGAAGCGCTGGGGCAGACCTTCCGGCTTACCGGCGGGGAAGAGGAAGGAGCATCCACACTGATCGGACGTGCAGTCCGGGAAATCGGCAGTGTGGCGCATTTTGACGAAAAGCTTGCCGGCATGCAGGAGACCCTTCTGCAGACGGAAGAGCTGTTAAACGATTTTAACAGGGAATGTGCCGATTACATGGAAAGTATGGAATTTGACGGCGCTCTGTTTGCCCAGGTGGAGGAACGGCTGAATGTGGTGAACCGCCTAAAAGAAAAATACGGCGGCTCCATCGAAAGAGTAAAGGCATACGGGGAAGAAATCGCACAGAAAACGGAAAAACTGAAGGATTATGAAGTATACCGTGCCGCCCTGGAGGAAAAAATAAAAAAGAAGGAAGCGGAGCTTACAAAAGTCTGCGGCAAACTGACAAAGTTAAGAAATAAGAACGCGGAAACACTTGCCGGTATTTTACAGAAGTCTTTAGTGGACCTGAATTTCCTCACCGTGGAATTTGTCATTGACAGAAAGGCAAAGGAACCGTCCGCGGACGGTGCGGATGATGTGGAATTTTTACTGTCCACCAATCCGGGAGAGACTCCCAAAAGTCTGGGAGCCGTTGCCAGCGGCGGTGAACTTTCCCGTATCATGCTTGCCATTAAGGCGGTACTGGCGGAAAAGGATGCGGTAGATACCCTCATTTTCGATGAAATCGATGCCGGTATCAGCGGCAGGACGGCATGGCGGGTTTCCGAAAAATTAAGCCGTCTTTCCGAGGCACATCAGGTCATCTGCATTACGCACCTTCCGCAGATAGCGGCTATGGCGGACAGTCATTTTGTGATTGAAAAGGAAACGGACGGCAGCAGCACCCAGACCGAAATCAGAAAACTGTCCGAAGAAGGCACAAAGGAAGAGCTGGCACGCCTTTTGGGAGCGGACAGCCTTTCCGAAAAGGCACTGGAAAATGCCGGAGAATTAAGAAAACAGGCGGAAAACATAAAACAGAAAAAATTGCAGGTTTCCCGTTTAGAGTCATAAAAATTGCTAACAATAGTAGTAAGAAAAGAGTATCCATCATGGGTACTCTTTTTTTAGTGTGGCAGAAAGGAAGTGTGCGGATTGCGGAAAAAAATATACAGAGGCTGTCTGTGGACGGCACTTATTCTGACGGTTTTTACCCTGTGCCTGCTGTGGCTACTTGGGGTTTACCGGAAAATTCCCGATAATATAAAACTTCGCAGGGGAGAAGAACAGGTGATAGACATTGGCGTACCGGTGGAAGGAATTATCAAAAAAACAGACAGTTCCCTGTGGGAGAGGGAGCAGGAAAACGGAGTGCCGGTGGCAGGAGGCCGGGAAAGTAATATACCGGCGGACAGCATCCGCATAGATTTGCGGGAGCCGGTCACCATGAAGGCGGAAAAAGAAGAAACCTACCGGATGGAGCTGAAGCTGTTTGGCATTATTCCGTTCAAACAGGTGGGCGTGCAGGTCATCGAAGACAAGATGCTGACACCGGTGGGGCTTCCCATCGGCATCTACCTGAAAACGGAGGGCGTTATGGTCATCGGCATCGGGGATTTTAAGACCCCGGACCGGACGACGGTTTCCCCGGCGGCGTTTCTGTTAAAAACAGGGGACTATATCGTAGCCGTGGACGGGGAGGAGGTCACGGACAAAAAGCAGTTTATTTCCATGGTGGAAAATTCCGGCGGAAATAAGATGACGCTTACCGTAAGGAGGGAGGACGAAACCATGGATATTGCGGTCATCCCGGAAAAAAATACGGCGGGTGAATATAAAATCGGTATCTGGGTCCGGGACAATGCCCAGGGTATCGGCACCATGACCTTTATAGACAGCGAAGGAAATTTCGGTGCACTGGGGCACGGCATCAGCGATGTGGATGCCGGCATTACCATGGAGGTAAAAAGCGGAACCCTTTATGAAACCCGGATTATAGCCGTTCGCAAAGGAGAAAAGGGAAATCCCGGGGAAATGACGGGCATGATAGAATATTCGGAGCGCAACATTCTGGGAGAAATTACCGAAAATTCCAATCAGGGTATTTACGGTGTCTGCAATGAAAAAATGCTGGAAAAAATAACCGCGGAGCCCATGAAAATAGCCTTGCGCCAGGAGGTGGAGACAGGGGATGCCAAGATACTCTGCACCATAGGCAGCGAGACTGCGTACTATGACATCCAAATCAGGGAAATGTATCAGGATGCCAGTCATAAAAACAAGGAAATGGTGCTGGAAGTCACGGATCCGGAGCTCATCCGAAAAACAGGGGGCATCGTGCAGGGCATGAGCGGAGCGCCCATTATCCAGAACGGCCGGCTGGTGGGCGCCGTCACCCATGTGCTTGTCAACGAACCCACAAAGGGCTACGGCATCTTTATAGAGTCCATGATAGACCACGACGTGTAAAACAATAAAAATCACACCTTTTATGTGAAATCTTTTGGATTGTTTCCCCTGCGCCGGATATTGTATACTATAACATAACAGAAGAAAACAGAAACAGGAAGGATGCATAGGATGAAACGATTTTTAACAACTCTGCTGCTTGCGGCATGTATGCTTTCAAGCCTCACAGGATGCGGAAGCAAGGCGAACGAAAGAGAAGGAAACGGAACCCTGCCCATAGCGGACAATTCCGTGGATTTTGCATACAGCCTTAAATTGGGATGGAACCTCGGAAACACGCTGGAGTCCACCGGTACCAGGCTTCTGAATGCGGAAACTGCCTGGGGACAGCCGAAGACCACAAAGGAAATGATAGATTATGTGAAGGAAGCGGGCTTTACCGGCATCCGTATTCCGGTGACCTGGAGCAGCCATATGAATGACGACTACACCATTGACGAAATGTGGATGGACAGGGTGCAGGAGGTTGTGGACTACGGACTGGATGCGGGCTTGTATGTGATTTTAAATTCCCACCACGACTGTGAAAAATATTTTCCGTCCGAGGAAAACTTAGAGAACGGAAAGGCATACCTTGCCGCCGTCTGGACCCAGATAAGCGAGAGATTTAAGGACTATGACGAAAGACTGATTTTCGAGTCCATGAACGAACCGAGACTGATCAATACCGCAAAAGAATGGTGGTTTACGGAAAACGACCCGGACGGACTGGAATCCATCCGCTGCATCGTGGAAATGAACCAGACCTTTGTGGATACGGTGCGGAGCGGGGAGCATTACAACAAGACCCGTTACCTGATGGTGCCGAGCAATGCCGCTTCCGCCCAGAATGCCCTGTCCGATGCCTTTTCCATGCCGGAGGACGAAGCGGACAGAGTGATACTTTCCGTGCATGCCTATTCCCCGTATGATTTTGCCATGAATGCAAACGGCTATACGGAATGGACTGAGGAGAGGGCGCCGGAGCTGTCCTTCTTAGATGACCTTTACGAGAAGTTTGTGAAAAACGGATACGGTGTGGTCATCGGGGAAATGGGAGCCATAAACAAGGACAATTACGAAGACCGCATTGCCTGGGCAAAGGATTACACGGAAAAGGCATCCGCAAATAAAATGTCCTGCTTTCTGTGGGACAACAACGGCACGAAAATCGGCAGTGAGAATTTTGCCATGATTGACAGAAGAAACCAAAAAATTTATTATCCGGAAATGCTTCAAGCCATGCTTGCAAACTATCAGTAAAGGAGAAAGTGCGCAGAATTTGTAAATATTATGCGATGAGTACAGGTTGCGTCAAATTGCGTCAAAACTGTATAATAAATCTTGGAAACTTTTTGCAGAAAAAGGAAAGGTATAGGTGTTATCATGGAACAACTCAACTTGATGACCACCAAAGATAATGAAAAGCTATACAAAATACTGGGTCAGCTTATCAGCTGCGACAAAGAATTCCAGATTATGATTACGGTCCCGTCCGGAAAGGATAAGACGCAGGAGAAGACAAAGGTCGAAGAAATAAAAAAAGAAGAAGAAACGAGGGATCTGGAGCAGGACGTCACGGATATGATACATGAAATCGGCGTGCCGGCACATATCAAAGGATACCAGTACTTACGGGAGGCCATCATGATGTCCGTGGAGGACACCACCATGTTAAGTTCCATTACGAAAATTCTGTATCCCACCATTGCGAAGCGCTTCGGCACCACGCCGAGCCGAGTGGAAAGAGCCATACGGCATGCCATTGAAGTGGCGTGGAGCAGGGGAAGAATGGAAACACTGGATGCCCTTTTCGGCTACACCATAAATACCGGCAAAGGCAAACCCACCAATTCTGAGTTTATCGCCCTGATTGCGGACCGCATCCGATTGAAATACCGAAATTAAATCTTTAAAATACCCTCCCATTGATGTATAATAAAAAAAACTAAGCTGATATGGGAGGGATTTCTTTTGAAGAACATTTTATTTGCAGCATCGGAAGGCGTGCCCTTTATCAAAACAGGCGGTCTTGCGGATGTTGTGGGCTCACTGCCGAAATGTATTGACAAAGAGTACTATGATGTGCGGGTTATTCTGCCGAAATATTCCTGCATGAAACCGCAGATGCAGGAGAAACTGCAGTACATCACACATTTTTATATGGATTTTAACTGGCACGAGGAGTACGTGGGGGTATTGGGAGCCAACGTGGACGGAATCCAGTATTATTTCATTGATAACGAGCATTATTTCACCGGTTTCAAGCCCTACGGGGATGATGTTTTATTTGAAATCGAGAAATATTCTTATTTCTGTAAGGCCGTGCTTTCCGCACTGCCCCTGATCGGCTTTCAGCCCGACATCATTCACTGCCATGACTGGCAGACGGGACTCATTCCCGTGTACTTAAAGGAACGGTTCCGCGGCAATTCCTTCTTCTGGAACGTGAAGTCCGTTATGACCATCCACAACCTGAAATTCCAGGGAAAATGGGATGTAAAGGCAGTACAGAATATCACGGGTCTGCCGGACTATTACTTTACACCGGATAAGCTGGAATGCTACAAGGATGCCAACCTCTTAAAGGGCGGTCTGGTATTTGCGGATGCGATTACCACCGTAAGCCAGACATATGCAGAGGAGATCAAGACCGACTTCTACGGCGAGGGCTTAAACGGTCTTATGAATGCAAGGGCGCATGACCTCCGCGGTATTGTAAACGGCATCGACTACGACGAATTCAATCCGGCAACGGATGCGTACATACCGTTCAAGTATGATCCCGTTACCTTCCGCAAGGAAAAGGTAAAGAACAAACGAGACCTGCAGAAAGAACTGAATTTAGCGCAGGACGACAGGAAGTTCATGATAGGTATCGTTTCCCGTCTGACAGACCAGAAGGGACTCGACCTGATAGCTTATGTTATGGATGAGCTTTGCCAGGACAATATACAGATTGTGGTACTGGGTACCGGAGAAGAGCGCTACGAAAACATGTTCCGTCACTTCGACTGGAAGTATGCGGACCGCGTTTCCGCCAATATTTATTACTCCGAAGACCTTTCCCACAAGATTTATGCGGCATGTGACGCTTACCTGATGCCGTCCCTGTTTGAACCCTGCGGCTTAAGCCAGCTGATTGCGCTGCGCTACGGCACGGTTCCCATTGTCAGGGAGACGGGCGGACTGAAAGATACCGTACAGCCTTACAATGAATACGAAGGAACCGGCACCGGATTTTCCTTTGCCAACTACAATGCACATGAAATGCTTCGTACCATTCGTTATGCAGAGCATGTATATTACGACAAGAAGAGAGAATGGAACAAGATTATTGACCGCGGTATGGCGGCAGACTTCTCATGGCATGTATCGGCAGGCAAATACCAGGAAATGTATGACTGGCTGATTGGCCGTTAAGAGTCGGCACAGACGGCGGAACGGTCGCCGGGTTTCGGTTAGGATTTGATTTAAAATGAGCAAAAGTAGTAACAAAAACGGTTTTATCATACAGGCCGGAATTCTGGCGGCAGCCGGAATTATCTGCAGAATTATAGGGCTTCTTTACAGAAGCCCTTTAGCTGCTGTTATCGGTGATGAAGGAAACGGCTATTACCAGGCAGCGTACAATATCTATACCATGATACTTCTGATATCTTCTTACAGCATCCCGTCTGCCATCTCCAAGGTTATCGCCCAGAAGCTTGCCACCCATGAATACCGGAATGCACACAGGGTATTTACCTGTGCGATTTATTATGTGCTGATTGTGGGCGGACTGGCGAGCCTGGTACTGTTTTTCGGTGCGGGCTTTTTAACCAGGGGACCGGCGGTGCAGGTCGTGAGAGTCTTTGCTCCCACGGTTTTTCTGTACGGACTTTTGGGCGTGCTGAGAGGATATTTCCAGGCGCACCGCAGTATGGTGCAGACCTCCGTATCCCAGATTATTGAACAGATACTGAATGCCGTTGTCAGCATCGGCGCGGCATATCTTCTGATTATCCTGATGCTTTCCACCACGGACAAATATGTGATAAACGACGACCATTCCGTAAGTCTCGGAAGCACCGTTGTACAGGAAATGGCAGAGGAGCAGACCGACGAAAACGGCATTGTGACCTATGTGCTTTCCGACGAGCAGCAGGCATGGAACACGAAGCATGCCCTCTACGGCGCCATCGGCAGCGCTTTAGGTACCGGCTCCGGCGTGCTGATTGCCCTGCTTTTCATGTGGGCGGTTTATCTGTTGAACAAGGGCACCATCTACCGGCGTATCGGGCGCGACAGGCACCCGGTGGAAGAGTACGGGGAAATCATAAAAACCATTACCGGTGTGATTATTCCCTTTATTTTAAGCACGGCAATTTACAATCTGACGACAGTGGTCAATCAGACTGTTTACACGTATATAGCGGCAGAAAAAAAGAACATGGAAAACACGGAAATATCCACCCGTTACGGTATTTTCTCCGGTAAGGCAGTGGTCATTTCCAAAATTCCCATTGCGATTTCCACAGCCATAGCCTCCGCGATTCTGCCGACGGTATCGGCACTGGCGGGCAGCGGTGATATGAAAGGCGCCCGCAGGAAAACGGCACAGGCAGTGAAAACCACCATGTTTATCGCCATTCCCGCCACGGTGGGCATTGCGGTGCTGGCACGTCCCATTACCTGGCTTCTGTTCCCACAGAAAGCTTCCATTGATATGGCATCCAGACTGCTGATGCTGCTTGCCGTATCCATTATTCTCTACTCCCTGTCAACCCTGACAAACTCCATTCTGCAGGGCATCGGACAGGTAAGAGTGCCGGTGAAGAACGCCGCGGTAGCGCTGGTAATCCAGACCGCGATTACGGCGTTGATTTTACTGCTTACCGGACTGGATATGTATGCGCTGGTCATTGCGGAAATCGTATATTCCGGCATGATGTGCTTCTTAAACCAGCGTTCCATCCGCAGGTACATGTATTACCGGCAGGAAATTTTTAAGACCTTTATCGTACCCTTTGTGGCTTCTGTCTTTATGGGACTGGCTGCCTACGGTACCTATGCCGGTATCCATGCGCTTATGGGCGGCGGAGAATACCCGGGCAGAATGCAGAATGCCATTGCCCTCATTCCGGCAATTTTAGTGGGCTGCGTGGTATACTTTGTACTGGAAATCCTTTTTGGGGGTATCAGTGAGAAAGAACTGCGGGAGCTGCCCAAGGGCTATCTTATGGTGAAGGTGGCAAAGAAGCTGCATCTAATGTAAAAAACGGAACGGTGAAACCGTTTGCAGGGTGAAACTGCCCTGCAAAATCAGGAAACAGAAAGGAGCCGACATGGCTTTTGACGGAATAACCATAGCAAATGTAGTACAGGAAATGAAGGACGTATTGATCGGCGGGCGCATTTACAAAATCGCCCAGCCGGAACCGGACGAGATGATTTTTACCATCAAACAGCCGCACGGACAATACCGCCTTCTGATTTCGGCAGGTGCTTCCCTGCCGCTTCTTTATGTATCGGCACAGAACAAACCCAGCCCCATGACGGCGCCCAATTTCTGCATGCTTCTGCGTAAGCACTTACAGAACGGCAGAATTGTGGACATTACCCAGCCGGGACTGGAGCGTATTGTCACCATAGAAATGGAACACTTAAACGAAATGGGCGACCTCTGCCGGAAAAAACTGATTGTGGAAATCATGGGAAAATACAGTAACATCATTTTCTGCGACGACAACGATATCATCATCGACAGCATCAAGAGAGTATCGGCGTTAGTGAGCTCCGTCCGGGAAGTGCTTCCCGGCAAGATGTATTTCGTTGCCGATACCACCCATAAGAAAGATGCCATGACGGTGACAAAAGAGGAGTTCTTAACCGTTATGAAGGAAGCGCCCATGCCGGCGTTCAAGGCATTCTACACTTCCTTTACGGGCATTTCCCCTATTATGGGACAGGAAATCTGCCACAGGGCGGGTGTGGACGGCGAGCTTCCCACGGCGGCACTTTCCGATGCAGAGATAACAAACATTTACAAAGAATGGACGGACATCCGTAACGACATAGAGGACGGCAAGTTTACCCCCTATATTGTATACGAAGGCAGAAAGCCGGTGGAATTTGCGGCATTTGATCTGACGATTTACGAGGACGGTGTGCATGAGTGCAAGCCCTATAACAGTATGTCCGAGGTGCTGGAAACTTATTTTGCGCAGAAAAATGCCCAGATCCGTATCCGTCAGCGCTCCACGGATTTACAGAAAATCGTCCATACGGCGCTGGAACGCAATGTGAAAAAATACGATGTGCAGCTTCAGCAGATGAAGGACACGGAAAAGCGGGATACCTACCGGGTATACGGAGAACTTCTGCATACCTACGGCTATAGCGCCGCACCCGGGGACAAGTCCCTTGAGGCGGTCAATTATTACACCGGGGAAACGGTGAAAATCCCCCTCGACCCGACCCTTACGGCAGCGGAAAATGCGAAGAAGTATTTTGATAAATACAATAAGATGAAGAGAACCTACGAGGCATTAAGCAAGCTCACCAAGGAAGTGGGAGAGGAAATCGAACACTTAAAGTCCATAGAGGTAGCCTTACAGATCGCAGCCGGGGAGGAAGACCTTCTGCAAATCAGGGAGGAGCTGCAGGAAAGCGGCTATATGAGAAAACGGAACGGCGGCAAAAAGATGAAGGTGACAAGCAGGCCCTTCCATTATATCAGCCGTGACGGCTACGACATCTATGTGGGCAAAAATAACCTGCAGAATGAGGAGCTTACGTTTAAGTTTGCCGACGGCGGCGACTGGTGGTTCCACGCCAAAGGCTGTCCCGGTTCCCATGTCATTGTAAAAAACAAGGGCAGGGGCGAGCTGCCGGATGCCACCTATGAGGATGCGGCAAGACTGGCGGCCCATTATTCCTCCGCAGGCAGCCAGAACAAGGCGGAAGTGGACTACGTGGAGAAAAAACAGGTGAAGAAGCCGAACGGCGGCAAGCCGGGTTTTGTGGTATACTATACCAATTACTCCATGATGGCGGACACGGATATTTCGGACATAGAAAAAGCCGACGCGTAATAAAAGGGGGCTCCGGCACCCCAAAGAAACAAAATAGGAACAGGAAAAGGAAAAGAAAAGAACATGAATACGGATTATACTTTCAGGCGCCTGTCGTCCGACGAGGTGCTGGATATTTACGAAAACAGCTGCCCCTTACATTTCCCGGCACCGGAAATCAAGCCGGTGTTTATGATAAAGAGCATGGTGGAGCGGGGCGGTTACATCGGTATCGGTGTTTACGACGGAGACAGGCTGGCAGGGTATGCTCTCTGCGTGCAGGCACCGGAGAAAAACACCATACTGCTTGACTATCTGGCGGTGTTTGAAGAATACCGCAACAAGGGCGTGGGAGCGCTTATGTTAAAGGAAATGCAGCGGATTTACACGGACATGCACGGTGTTATTATCGAAACAGAACGTCCGGATAAGGCGGAGGATGAAGAAGACCGCACCCTGAGAATCCGCCGGAACGGTTTTTACAAACGGAGCGGCTGCCGTCAGACAGAGCTTCTGACCCAGGTGGCGGGTGTGGATTTCGGGATTTTTTACCTGCCGACGGGCAGACAGATGCCGGACGAAGAAGTGGCGGTGGATTTACAGAATATCTATGATTTTATGCTGGGAGAAAAGTACGGAAGGATGTTTGCCTTTACTTGACGAAAGCCCGCATTTCCACTATAATAAGTGCAGTATGCAACCATATGGGGTAGTAGCGTTGTATAGGAGGAAGGTATGCAAATGATTAACAGTATGACGGGCTTCGGCAGATGCGAACTGGTGGAAGGTACCCGTAAGTTTACAGTAGAAGTAAAATCAGTCAATCACAGATATCTGGATGTCAACATCAAGATGCCCAAGAAATTAAATTTCTTTGAGTCATCCATCCGGAATGAGCTGAAGAATTTTATGCAGCGCGGCAAGGTGGATATTTACATTGCATACGAAGACTGTGCAGAGACCACCGGTTGTGTAAAGTACAACAAAAAGATTGCGGAAGAGTACGTCAATTATTTAGGACAGATGGCAGAGGACTTCGGTCTGGAGAACGATATCCGTACCTCCACCCTTTCCCGGTATCCCGATGTGTTTACCTTAGAGGATGTGGAGGAGGACGAGGACGAAATCTGGAAAGAGCTGGACAAAGCCTTAAAGAGCGCCCTGCAGGCCCTGGTGGAGACCCGTATTAAGGAAGGCGAGAATTTACGCAACGACTTAATCGGCAAGCTGGACGGCATGCTTAAGCATGTGGACTACATTACCGAACGCTCTCCGGAAATCATCGCGGAGTATAAAAAGAAGCTCACCGATAAGGTAAAGGATTTATTACAGGATGCCCAGGTGGATGAAAACCGTCTTTTAATGGAAGTTACCATTTTCGCAGACAAGGTTTGTGTGGATGAAGAGCTGGTGCGCTTAAGAAGCCACATCACTTCCACAAAGCAGGCGCTTTTGGAAGGCGGCAGCATCGGCAGAAAGTTAGACTTTATCGCACAGGAAATGAACAGAGAGGCCAATACCATTTTAAGCAAGACCACTGACCTCGGCATCTCCAACAGAGCCATTGAGTTAAAGACGGAAATCGAGAAGGTCCGCGAGCAGATTCAGAATATTGAATAAATAAAAAGGAAACAGGCATGGACAAACTGATTCACATCGGCTTTGGCAATATGGTCAATACCGGCAAGATTATTGCCATTGTGAGCCCGGATTCCGCACCCATAAAAAGACTGGTGCAGAACGCCAAGGAGGCCGGCAACACCATAGATGCCACCCAGGGACGCAAGACCAAGGCAGTACTTATTATGGAAAATAACCAGATTGTGTTGTCCGCCCTTTTGCCCGAGACTATAGCAGGCAGAAGCAGACAGGCAGATACAAACGTCTTAGGAGAAGAAGATGAGTAAGGGCATATTGATTGTATTATCCGGATTTTCCGGAGCAGGAAAAGGCACTCTCGTAAAGGAACTCATGAAGACATACGATAATTATGCGTTGTCCATTTCCATGACTACGAGAAAACCACGCGAGGGAGAAGTACACGGAAGAGAGTATTTCTTCACGGAAAGAGAAAGCTTTGAAGAAAAGATTGCACAAAACGGTCTGATAGAGTATGCTGAGTATTGCGGCAATTATTACGGCACCCCCAGGGACTATGTGGAGGAGATGCTTGCGGCAGGCAGGGACGTCTTACTGGAAATCGAAATCCAGGGCATGCATAAGGTGAAAAAGATGTTCCCGGATATGCTGACACTCTTTGTGACACCGCCTAGCATTGCCGAGCTGGAGAAGCGTTTAAGAGGCAGAGGCACCGAGACGGAGGAAGTCATAAGAAAGCGCCTTGCCCGTGCAGCAGAAGAAGCAAAGGGCATGGAGGACTATGAGTATCTGGTAGTCAACGATGATTTACAGGAATGTGTGGAAGAAATTCACAGTATTGTGAAGGCAGCCAAAAGAGCCAGCCGCCGCAATACGGAGTTTATCAATAATATCAGAGGAGAACTGAATGTTCTCACGGAAGGAGAATGATTATGTTACATCCATCTTATACCGATTTAATGAAAGTGGTAAACAAGGACGTGGAGCCGGGTGAAGAACCGGTAGTAAGCAGCAGATACTCCATCGTTATGGCTACCTCAAAGAGAGCAAGACAGATTATCGCCGGAGACGAGCCTTTGGTAGACGGTACCGGAAAGAAACCTCTTTCCATTGCTGTAGAAGAGCTGAACGAAGGTAAGATTAAAATCTTAAACGACGAAGAAGAACAGGCATAAGGAAAGCAGAAAGAGGCTGTCACACGAAAATAGAAAAGTTTAAGTGTGGCAGTTCTTTTATATTGTAAAAATTTTATGCCATAAATTTATGCAATAAAACGGAAAAGGTAACGAGTATGAAGATAATGTTTGTATCCTTAGGGTGCGATAAGAACCTGGTGGACACGGAGATGATGTTGGGACAGCTTTCGGAAAAAGGCTATACCTTCACGGACGATGAAACGGAAGCCGATGTGGTGGTGGTCAACACCTGCTGCTTTATCGGGGATGCCAAGGAAGAAAGCATCAACACCCTTTTGGAAATGGAAAAGCTGAAGGAAGAGGGTGTGATTAAAGTCCTCATTGCTTCCGGCTGTCTGGCGCAGCGCTACAAAGAAGAAATCCAGAAGGAAATACCGGGTGTGGATGCCATCATCGGCACCATGGCGATTGACAAAATTACAGAAAGCGTGGACAAAGCCCTGGCAGGCAGGTCCGAAAATTATTTTAAGGATATCAGCGCCACGCCGGTTTACGGAAAAAAGCGTATCGTAACCACCGGCGGACACTATGCCTACATGAAAATTGCGGAGGGCTGCGACAAGCACTGCACCTACTGCATTATTCCCAAGGTGCGCGGCGGATACCGCTCCATTCCCATGGAAAGCCTCTTAAAGGAAGCGGCGGAGTTGGCGGAAAACGGTGTCCGGGAACTGATACTGGTTGCCCAGGAAACCACCCTGTACGGCAAGGATTTATACGGCAAAAAAAGCCTGCCCCTCTTGCTTCACAAATTGGCGGAAATTCCCGGCATCTACTGGATACGTATTCTGTACTGCTATCCAGAAGAGATTACGGAGGAACTGATTGCCGCCATCAAAGCGGAGGACAAGGTATGTAAATACCTGGATATTCCCATCCAGCATGCTTCGGACAACGTGCTGGGACGCATGGGCAGAAAGACCAGCCGGGCGGACTTAGAGCGCATTATCGGAAAGCTCAGGGCAGAAATTCCCGAAATCTGCTTACGCACCACGCTGATTACCGGATTCCCCGGGGAAACGGAAGAGGATCACGAAGAAAACCTGGCGTTTGTGGAAGAAATCGGCTTTGACAGACTGGGCGTGTTCCCTTATTCCCAGGAAGAGGATACCCCGGCGGCGGAAATGGAAGACCAGATTGCCGAAGAAATCAAAGAAGAACGCCGAGACGACATCATGGAGCTGCAGCAGGAAATAGCATTTGAGAAAGCGGAAAGCCTTGTGGGCAGCGTTCTTACCGTCATGATAGAAGGGAAAGTGGCGGACGAGGATGCTTACGTGGGACGGACCTATAGGGATGCCCCCGGTGTGGACGGCTATATTTTTGTAAATACGACGGCACAGCTTATGACCGGTGACTTTGTTAAAGTGCTGGTGACCGGAAGCAACGAATACGATTTGATAGGAGAGATATACCATGAATTTACCGAATAAACTTACTGTATTCCGAATGATTTTAATTGTACCCTTTGTCCTTCTTTTGCTGGGAGGCTTTCATGAATGGGCGTGGTTCACAGCCATTTTCGGCGGCATTATGGAATACGTGGACTACATAGCGCTGGCTATTTTTATCATTGCCAGCCTGACGGATATGCTGGACGGCAAAATTGCCCGTAAATACAACCTCATTACCAATTTCGGCAAGTTCATGGACCCGCTTGCGGATAAGCTTTTAGTCTGCTCCGCCATGATCTGTCTGGTGGAAATGGGCAGAATTCCGGCATGGATTGTCATTATCATCATCAGCCGCGAATTCATCATCAGCGGTTTCCGTCTGGTGGCATCCGACAAGGGTGTGGTTATTGCCGCCAATTACTGGGGCAAATTCAAGACCACCTTCCAGATGATTATGGTCTGTTTAATGATTGCCAATATTGAAAAAATCAGCCTGCTCACCAATATTGTGATGTGGGTGGCGCTGGCGCTTACCGTCATTTCCCTGATTGATTACATCTGGGTCAACAGAGGTGTGATGGCAGATACAAAGTAAAAGAAGGAAAACAGCATGACAGCGGAAATTATCTGTGTGGGCACAGAGCTTTTATTAGGAAATATTGTAAACACCAATGCAGCTTTTTTATCGGAAAAGCTGGCGTACCTTGGCATCAACTGCTATTTTCAGACGGTGGTGGGAGATAACCGGGACAGGCTTCTTTCCGTGATAAATACGGCTCTTTCCCGGGCGGACATCCTTATTTTTTCAGGTGGTCTCGGACCCACGGAGGATGACCTGACCAAAGAAACCGTGGCAGAAGCGCTTGGGAAAAAGCTTATCCGGGATAAATGGGCGGAACAGGAAATTGCGGATTATTTTGCCCTCAGGGGACGCATTCCCACGGACAACAACTGGAAGCAGGCGGATGTCATAGAGGGCTGTGAGATTCTTTACAACAAAAACGGCACGGCGCCCGGTATCTTTGTTTCCGAAGGAGAAAAGACGGTTATTTTACTGCCCGGACCGCCTCTGGAATTAAAGAGCATGTTTACGGACAGCGTGATGCCGAAACTGCAGCAAAAATGCGGACAGGTTTTCTATTCGCAAACCGTAAAGATTGTGGGCCCCGGAGAAAGCAGTGTGGAAACACAGATTCTCGACATGCTGAACACTCAGGAAAATCCCACCATAGCGCCTTATGCCAAGACCGGAGAGGTACACTTACGTGTCACGGCAAGAGCGAAGGATGAAAAAGAAGCCAGAGAAAAAACAGCACCCGTGGTGGAAGAACTTTACCGTCGTTTCGGGAATGCCGTTTACACGACGGATGCGGACGAAACACTGGAAATGGCGCTGACAAAGCTTCTTATTAAAAAGAAATACACCATGACCACAGCGGAATCCTGCACGGGCGGCATGATAGCGGCAAGAATGGTCAATGCGCCGGGTGTATCGGCAGTGCTCAAATCCGGCTTTATCACCTATGCCAACGAGGCAAAGGAAGAGCTGCTGGGCGTGTCCCATGACACGTTGGAGAAGTTTGGCGCAGTCAGCAGGGAAACCGCCGAAGAAATGGCAGAGGGCGCAGTAAAGGCAGCCCATACGGATGCGGCGATAGCCGTCACCGGCATTGCGGGACCTGACGGAGGCACAAAGGAAAAGCCGGTAGGACTCGTCTATATCGGTGTAAATGTACGGGGAAATGTGGAAGTACGGGAATATCATTTCAGCGGCAGCCGGCAGAAAATCAGAGAGAGCGTAACGGCGGCAGCTCTGACCTTTTTAAGGGAAAAGCTGCTTGCTTCTGAGGAAAGGGGTTAATCATGGAACAGGAAGAAAACCGGATGAAATACTGTGAAAGGTGCGGAGCACTCTTAAATGAGAACGGTATCTGCCCTGCCTGCGGGTTTTGGCAGCAGCCGATGAAACAGAAAAAAGACAGAACCGCCCTGCTTGTGGTGATAACCATAGTTGTCATTCTTCTCCTCTGCGTAGTGCTGTTCTTTACCTGCATCCATCTGTTTAACAGATTGTGGGGAGAAGGAAAACAAGAACCGGTACTGATGGAAGAAAGAAAAGTGACGGAAGGGCTTTTGGATGATGCAGACGGGGAAAAGCTGCCGGAGGAAAGTACCCTGCCGGAGGAAAGTACCCTGCCGGAAGAAAGCCGTGTGCCGCGGGACGATTTTCAGACGCCTTCCGGAGAAGGTGACGGGGAGTGGGAAACGGGGGATTCCTATATCGGATACGGCCTGCAGGAAGGAACCTATGACAGCACCGGTGAAAACCGGAAGGAAGAGGGCCAGAGGGAGGATGTTCCCTATTATTCCGGACCGTACAACGATTTGAAGGACAACCTTTCCTATCAGATTTCATTTCTGACGACCTACTGCAATACGGAAGATGGGCACGTGTTTATCCAGGTAGAATATCCGCAGATTACCTCCGGCAGAGAAGATGAAGAGTATCTGAACGGTGAACTTTACTACGAGTATGAATACTTCCGGGATTTTTATATGGATTATGTGGCGGACACCATGTCGGAGGACGGAATCTTCTATTTTTCTTCGGATGCCTATGTCACCTACATGGACGAAGAGATTTTAAGCGTGGTGTATTCCGAAAAAATCCGCTATCAGGACGGCTCCGACTACTTAAGCGACATCAATTTTTACTGTGTAAACATTGACCTTGCCACCGGCAATATCCTGACCAATACGGATATCTTAAATCTGAATGATGATTTTGCCGTGGACTTCAGGGAGAGGGAGATAAGTGAAAACGGAGACGGCGCTCTGACGGACTACACCGACCAGGAAATCCTTGCCATGCTGAAGGATGAAGACACACTGGTGCTTTTCTATACCCCCATGGGACTGGAAGTGGGACTGAACCTGGACGGGGAGATTGTCTACGTGACCTATGAAGATTACATGGATTACCGGAATATATTTTAATTCCCGGGTTTCGCTTCCGGGACGAAAAAAGAAAACAGAAACAACAGAAGAAAATGTACCATATCGGCTTGCTTCCGGGCAGAAGATGTGGTACATTTTTTACAGAAAACATTTCTGACACGTTCTTATAGCTTATCCGGCATTTCGCCACCTGTTTCGTGTTGAAAAATGTAAAAAAAAACGGAGGGAGGAAGATGCCGTTGAGGGTGATTTATGGGACACTTACTGTGCTATGATGGCAGTGAGCTTTGAAAAACGGATAAAATTCGAAAAAAAAGAAGAAAGGAATTGACAAAATCGAACAGATGTTTTATTCTGATTACATCAGAACATTTGTTCTTCATGAAGGAGACAGACTATGGAAAGAGATGAAAAATTAAAAGCTTTGGATGCTGCCCTTGTGCAGATTGAAAAACAGTACGGAAAGGGAGCTGTGATGAAGCTCGGCGATCCCTCCGCACAGATGAATGTGGAGACCATTCCCACAGGCTCCTTAAGCCTTGACATTGCACTGGGACTGGGCGGTATTCCCAAAGGACGTATTATAGAGATTTACGGACCGGAGTCCAGTGGTAAGACCACCGTTACCCTGCATATGATTGCCGAAGTCCAGAAAAGGGGCGGCATCGCCGGATTTATCGATGCGGAGCATGCCCTTGACCCGGTGTATGCGAAAAATATCGGCGTTGACATTGACAATTTATACATTTCCCAGCCGGACAACGGCGAGCAGGCGCTGGAGATTACCGAGACCATGGTGCGTTCCGGCGCAATCGATATTGTGGTAGTGGACTCTGTTGCGGCACTGGTTCCCAAAGCGGAAATCGACGGCGACATGGGCGACAGCCATGTAGGCCTTCAGGCAAGACTGATGTCCCAGGCACTCCGTAAGCTGACTGCCGTTATCAGCAAATCCAACTGTACGGTGGTATTTATCAACCAGCTGCGTGAAAAAGTCGGTGTTATGTTTGGCAATCCGGAGACGACCACCGGCGGACGTGCGCTGAAGTTCTATTCCTCCGTACGTCTGGACGTGCGCCGTATCGAAGCCCTGAAGCAGGGAGGAGAAGTCATCGGCAACCGTACCAGGGTAAAAGTCGTAAAGAACAAGATTGCACCGCCGTTTAAGGAAGCGGAGTTTGACATCATGTTCGGCAAGGGTATCTCCAAAGAGGGAGACATTGTGGATCTGGCATCCAACGTGGGCATTATCAACAAGTCCGGCGCCTGGTTTGCCTACGAAGGCAATAAAATCGGCCAGGGACGTGAGAATGCCAAGCAGTATCTGCGCGACAATCCGGCAGTCTGCGATGAAATTGAAAACAAAGTCAGGGAGCATTTCGGACTGCATGCAGAGGCAGGCACGGCAAATCCTGACGAAAAAGCGGAAAGCAAGAAAGAGAAATGACAGTGAACCGGATAGAAGAGGTGTCCTCTTCTAAAGTAAAAGTATATATAGACGAAGAGTTCGCCTTTGCCCTGTACAAAGGCGAACTGCGTAAATACGGCATCAAAGAGGAAAAAGAACTTACGGAGGCAGCCTACCGGGAGATTACCGGGGAGGTACTGCCGAAGCGGGCAAAGCTGCGCTGCATGAATTTGCTGCAGAAAAAAGATTACACCCGTAAACAGCTTGCGGATAAGCTGAAAAAGAGCTTTTATCCGGAAGAGCTGATAGAGGAGGCGCTTTCCTATGTGGAGTCCTTTCACTATGTGGATGATGTGCGGTATGTGAGGGACTACCTTGTGTATCACGGCGGCTCCAAAAGCAAAAAAAGCATCGCCCATACCATGCTGCAGAGGGGGATAAGCTCGGATGATTTTGAAAAGGCTTACGACCTATGGACGGAAGAGGGCAACACCCAGGATGAGGATGCCCAGATAGAAGCCCTGCTTCAGAAAAAGCATTTCCGTAAAGAAGAAGCGGATAGGAAAGAATTACAGAGAATGTACGGTTTTCTTGCCAGAAAAGGGTTTGAAAGCGAAAAAATTTACAGAGCATTGTTTCGCTGAACGCTATAATTTATTCAATTTGTACGAAAAATTATACAACTGCACTTGACACAGATACTTTTTTACTTTACAATTTAACTGTTGTAAAATGCTTTTTAAAAGATATGTTTGGCAGATATTTTTAAGTTATCCGCCATACATAAAAACTTAATAAGGAGGTGCTCCTGTACATGACATGGTTGTATGTTTTGGGAGCGGTAGCGGTTTCGCTTCTTATCTCCATTCCGGTTACTGCAAAGGTTGCTGTAGACAGACGTAAAAAGTATGTGGAAGCAAAGTTAGGTGATGCAGATGCCAAGGCAAGGGAGATTATCGATGAAGCTCTGAAAACTGCGGAAACCAAGAAACGTGAGTCGTTGCTTGAGATTAAGGAAGAGTCCATTCGCACCAAGAATGAACTGGACAAGGAAATCAAGGAACGCAGAGCGGAAGCGCAGCGTTATGAGAGAAGGGTTCAGCAGAAGGAAGAAAACATCGACAAGAAAGCAGATGCTATCGAGCGCAAGGAAAGTAGTTTGGCACAGCGCGAAGAGTCCTTGAACAGGATGAAAGAGGAAGTGTCCAAATTAAACGAACAACGCGTACAGGAACTTGAAAGAATTTCCGGTTTAACCTCTGAACAAGCAAAAGAGTATTTATTGAAAATTGTTGAAGATGAAGTGAAACATGAAACGGCCGTGATGATCAAGGATATGGAGAGTCGGGCCAAAGAAGAAGCAGACAAGAAAGCAAAGGAATATGTAGTAAACGCCATTCAGAGATGTGCAGCAGACCATGTTTCTGAAACTACAATTTCCGTAGTACAGCTTCCCAATGATGAGATGAAGGGACGTATTATCGGTAGAGAGGGACGCAACATCCGTACTCTTGAAACGATGACAGGAGTAGATTTAATCATAGATGATACCCCTGAGGCAGTTATTCTGTCAAGTTTTGATCCGATTCGTCGTGAGGTTGCCAGAATTGCCCTTGAGAAATTAATCGTTGATGGACGTATCCATCCTGCCAGAATTGAAGAAACGGTAGAAAAGGCGCAGAAAGAAGTAGAGCTTATGATTAAGGAAGAAGGCGAAGCCGCTACACTGGAAGTCGGCGTACACGGCATCCATCCCGAACTCGTAAGACTGCTTGGTAAGATGAAGTTCAGAACCAGCTACGGTCAGAATGCCTTAAAGCATTCCATCGAAGTAGCACAGCTTTCCGGTTTACTGGCGGCTGAAATGGGACTGGATGTACGTCTTGCAAAACGTGCCGGCCTGCTGCACGATATCGGTAAAGCAGTGGACCATGAAATGGAAGGTTCCCATATTCAGCTTGGCGCTGAGTTATGTAGAAAGTACAAAGAGAATTCTGTTGTTATCAACGCAGTAGAATCTCACCACGGAGACGTGGAACCCACATCCCTGATTGCATGTATTGTACAAGCTGCTGATACAATATCCGCTGCAAGACCGGGCGCTAGAAGGGAAACATTAGAAACCTACACTAGCAGATTAAGACAATTAGAAGAAATCACAAACAATTTCAAAGGTGTTGACAAATCTTTTGCTATTCAGGCTGGTAGGGAAGTTCGTGTTATGGTAGTTCCTGAGCAGATTTCAGATGCTGACATGGTATTGCTGGCAAGGGACATTTCAAAGCAGATTGAAGCTGAAATGGAATATCCCGGACAGATCAAAGTCAATGTAATCCGTGAAAGCCGCGTAATTGATTACGCAAAATAATGAATAATTGAATAGTTGAAAAGTGCAGGTGAGTAGCCTGCACTTTTTTTACGCAGAAATGCATTTTATCCTTGTCAATACGGGTGGAGTATTGTAAAATAGACAAAGCGTATTGTATTGTATTGTATACAATTATCCAGACATATTTTGCACAAATGGGAAATTTTGACAGGAGGAATGAGAAACATGAAATCCTATAAGGAAATGAGTAAGGAAGAACTGGCGGCATTAAAAACAGAACTGGAAAAGGCATATGAGGATGCAAAGGGCAAGGGCCTGAAACTGGATATGTCCAGAGGAAAACCCTCCGCAGCACAGCTTGATATGACAATGCCGATTATGGATGTATTGAACGCAGAAAGCGATTTAAGGACCGAAGCAGGCGTAGATTGCAGAAACTACGGTGTAATGGACGGTATTCCCGAAGCCAAGGCTCTCATGGGCGCCATGATGGGTGTGGCTCCCGAAAAGGTAATCGTATGCGGTAATGCAAGCCTTACCATTATGTATAACACCGTTTCCCGTTCCGTAACCCACGGCGTATGCGGAAGTACTCCCTGGTGCAAACTTGATAAAGTAAAATTCTTATGTCCGGTACCCGGCTATGACAGACATTTTGCCGTTACCGAGCATTTCGGCATTGAAATGATTAACATTCCCATGACGCCGACCGGTCCGGATATGGACTTAGTAGAAAAATATGTAAACGAAGATCCCGCCGTAAAGGGTATCTGGTGTGTACCGAAGTATTCCAATCCGCAGGGCATTACTTATTCCGATGAAACCGTAAAGCGTTTTGCAGCCTTAAAGCCCGCAGCGGAAGATTTCCGTATTTTCTGGGACAATGCTTACGGTATCCATGATTTGTATGAGGATGACAAGGACGAACTGCTGGATATCATGACAGAATGTGAAAAAGCGGGCAATCCGGACATGGTATATATATTTGCTTCCACCTCCAAGGTAAGCTTTTCCGGTTCCGGTATCGCAGCTATCGCAGCTTCCGAAAAGAACCTGGCAGATATCAGAAAGACCATGACCATCCAGACCATCGGTTACGACAAGATTAACCAGTTAAGACATGTCAGATACTTTAAGGACATCAACGGCCTGCGTGCCCAGATGAAGAAGGAAGCCGACATTCTCCGTCCTAAGTTTGAAGCCGTTATTTCTACTTTGGAAGCGGAATTAAGCGGTCTCGGCATCGGCGAATGGATTAAGCCGAAGGGCGGCTACTTCATTTCCTTCAACACCATGGAAGGCTGTGCCAAGGCAGTTGTTGCAAAATGTAAAGAGGCAGGAGTGGTACTCACCGGCGCCGGTGCAACCTACCCGTACGGAAAGGACCCCAAGGACAGCAATATCCGTATTGCCCCTTCCTTCCCCACCCCCGAAGAAATGCAGCAGGCAACCGAACTTTTTGTGCTTTGCGTGAAATTAGTCAGCGTAAACAAGCTGCTGGAAGCATAATGAGAATTAAGGGATGAAGTTATGGCAGAGGAATTTAAAAGATTAAGCAGGGACTTAGTATATAAGGGCAGCATCATCGATTATTATAAGGATACTGTGCAGGTTCCCAACGGCAATGTGGTAAAATGGGATTTTATCGGACATAAGGGTGCGGCGGCAATCGTCCCCGTGAGAGAGGACGGTAAAATTTTAATGGTGCGCCAGTACCGCAACGCACTTGACCGTTACACGCTGGAAATTCCGGCAGGAGGCTTAAACGGAGCGGACGAACCGACGAAAACGGCTGCGGCAAGGGAACTGGAAGAGGAAACCGGTTATCGCAGTGAAGATGTGGATTTCCTGATTTCCATCCGCACCACAGTTGCCTTCTGTAATGAGAAAATAGATATTTATGTGGCACACAACCTGATAAAGTCCCACCAGCACCTGGATGAGGACGAATTTATCAATGTGGAGGCGTACACGGTGGACGAACTGATGGATATGATTTACGATACCACCATTCAGGACTCCAAGACCATCTGCGCCATTATGACCTACGCGCACAAATATCTGCAGAAATAACATTCCGGCTGGGCAGAAATGTCGTGCCGGTTACAAGGACAGATAACGGAACAAAATAAAACCGGCATGAGCCGGACGGCTTTTTCATAGAATAGTAGAAAACGAGATTCTATTGTTTATGAAAAAGCCTTTTTTATTGGAAAAATACAGGCTGCGACTCATTCTGTGCCTGCTTATGACAAGCTTCGTTGCCGGCATTCTGATAGGAAACGTCCTGAAAGATACATTGGTGAAATCAGGCGGAATCCTGAATCCGGAGCTGTTATATGAACTGAAATATGCTGCCATAGACAAAAAGGCATTCTTTTTCTTTGTTCTGCGGGAGCGGCTGCTTATTTTCCTGATACTGGTTGTGCTGTCCACCACCTGGCTCGGCATGGTGGCTACCTACACCTGCTGCGTGTGGATGGGCATTTCCTTCGGCATGCTGTGCGCTGCCTCCGTCCTGCAGTACGGTCTCAAAGGAATTTTCCTGATTATGGCAGGGGTTTTTCCGCAGGGACTTATCTATCTGCCGGTGTCCATCCTGTTTCTGGAATGGAGCAGGGAACTGTGCAGGACGTTATATTATACGGAGGAATACCCCGGTGACAGAAACCGGGAAATCCGGAAAAAAGCGGTGCAGTACCTGGCAGGGCTTGCCGCTCTTACGGCAGGGTGCCTGCTGGAAGGCTACATAAGCCCCGGTATTGTAGGAGGACTGCTGAAGGTATTTTAGAATCCGGCACAGCCTACTCCCGGCTCTGCATCAGCGCCTGCGCCAGCTTCGCGGCGGCGGTCAGGTCGGAAAGCCTGCTGTATTCCCCACAGCCGTGGCAGTTGTTCATACCGGAGACAACCACCAGACCGTTCAGTCCGTGGGGATAGAAGTGGTTGTTGTCGCTGCCGCCGTAGGTAATGTACAGATCGTCTTTAAGCTCCACAGAAGTACAAGCCTTCTTAAAACGGTTGGCTACCGGACTTTCCGGGTCCACACGGTAGGCAAGACAGAGCGGATTGGTGGAAAAGTTTACGGCAGTACCGGTATCGGAAGCAATTTTTTCCACAATGCCGCGAATAGCGTCAAGCTGTGCAAATACCACATCGTTGTCAAAGCCGCGAACCTCTCCGGTGAGTTCACAGAAGGCGGGCACAACATTATCGGCTTCGCCGCCTTTTATGGTACCGATATTGACGGTGGTTTCGCCCACATGTCCGCAGGGGATGGCGGTTACCGCAAGAGCGGCGGCCTTGATGGCATGAATGCCTTCTTCCGGGGAAAAAGCGGCATGTGTTGCTTTACCGGTGAAACCGGCCGTAAAGGAAACAATGGCAGGCGCCTGATAGGCAGCCCCGCCGATATCGCCGGTCAAATCAAAAACATAGGCTTCTTTGGATTTCAGGCGAGAAAAATCAAACTGCCTGATACCGGCGCAGTAGGTTTCCTCCGCCACATCAAACAACAGCTCCAGCGGGCGGTGCGGTTTTCCGTCTTCCTTTAAGGAAGTCAGTGCTTCGAGAATGGCGCAGACGCCGGAAAGGTCATCAGCGCCGAGCACGGTGCTGCCGCCTGCTGTAATGGTGCCGTCTTCGTGTAAAACGGCTTTTTTACCAACAGCAGGACTGACGGAGTCCATATGGGCAGAAAAAAGAAGGGGAGGAAGGGAATTGTCGCCTTCCACATACGCATAAAGATTGCCGCTGGTGCCGCCGATTTTGCTTCCGGTATCGTCCTCTTCGTAAGGAATTTGTAAATTTTCTAAAAAAATTTTTATTCTTTTGCACATTTTTTCTTCTCTGAGAGAAGGATTGTCAATGGAAACCAGTTCTGAAAAAAGTTCCCATACCCGCTTTTCCTGAATCATAAAAAATCTCCTTTTATATTGGCATGAGGTTAAAAAACCTTGATTTTCCTACAAAGTTAATAGGTTAAGTGTATTATAAAGAACCAAAATTCCGCCGTCAAGGCAATTTGCAACAATCGGTTATAGTGTTTTTAACAAGGGAGCTATAGGTTCAAACTATTACACGCCATATTTAGCGGATATTAGCGCAAAGAAAAAGGGTGTGATAGGATAAGGCATCGAAAGGAGAGAACGCAGGTGATTACATTACAGAATATCAGCAAAACTTTTATAGACGGAGGAAAGGAAGTTCAGGCAGTAAAGGATGTAAACCTTACCATCCATGACGGCGACATTTTCGGAATTATCGGATTTTCCGGCGCCGGCAAATCGACTCTGGTAAGATGCATCAATCTGCTGGAAAGACCTACCTCGGGAACGGTTACCGTGGATGATAAAGAAATAACCGCTTTGTCTGCAAAGGAATTACGAAAGGCAAGAAAGAAAATCGGCATGATTTTCCAGCATTTTAATCTGATGCCGTCCCGGACAATATTCGGCAATGTGGCATATCCCTTAAAGGGAAGCGGACTTTCCAAGCAGGAGATAGCCGACAAGGTCCACAATCTGTTGGATCTGGTGGGCATTTCGGAAAAGGAAAATGCGTATCCCAGCCAGTTGTCCGGCGGACAGAAGCAGAGAGTGGCAATTGCAAGAGCGCTGGCAAACGACCCGAAGATTTTACTTTGCGACGAAGCAACCTCCGCACTGGACCCCCAGACTACAAAGTCCATCCTGAAGCTGTTGCAGAAGGTCAATGAAACTCTCGGCATCACCATTGTGGTGATTACCCATGAGATGGACGTGGTAAAAGAAATCTGCAACCGGGTTGCGGTTATGGACCACGGCAATGTTGTGGAGGAGGGCGAGGTATTTTCTATTTTCGCTACTCCGCAGAACAAGGTTACCAGAGATTTCATCAAGACCACTTCCAATCTGCAGAAGATTGAGGAACTGGTGGAGGCGGGTTCACCTGTTGTGGCGCTGAAACCCGGCGAACTCATCGTGAGACTTTCTTACATAGAAAAGAATGCTTCCGAGCCACTGATCTCTGCGGTAACGGAAAAGTTCGGAATTATCTTAAATATTATATTCGCAGATGTGGAAATCGTACAGAATGCGCCGATTGGCGGTACGGTTGCCATAGTCAGCGGCGACAAGGACAAGGTGGAGCAGGCGCTCACCTACCTGAAGGAGAAAAATGTAGGAGTGGAGGTAATCAAAGATGGCAGAGCTGCTGAATAAAATCATTCCCAATGTTATGAACAAGCTTCCGGATTTTCTGGCAGCAATCAAGGATACCCTTGTAATGGTGGTCTGGTCAGGCAGCATTGCCTTTGTGCTGGGGCTCATATTAGGAATTATCATCGTAGTGACAAAGCCGGGCGGCATCCTTGAGAACAAGGTGCTTTACCAGATTTTGGACAAGCTGATTAACTTTTTCCGTTCCATCCCGTTTATCATCCTGCTGACATGGGTCATTCCTCTGTCAAGAGCCATCATGGGTACTGCCATCAACGTGCCCGGCGCCATTGTTCCCCTGATTATGGGTACGGTGCCTTTCTTCTCCAGACAGGTGGAAAGCGCACTGGCGGAAACGGATCCGGGACTCATTGAAGCAGCCCTGTCCATGGGCTCCGGTCCTCTGGAAATCATTTTCCGTGTGTACTTAAGGGAGAGTGTGGCAGCCATTGCCAGGGGCACCACCATTACCGCTATCAGCCTGGTAGGTCTTACCGCCATGGCAGGTGCGGTCGGATCCGGAGGTTTAGGTGATTTCGCCATCCGTTACGGTCACGACAGAAACATGACGGACGTTACCTGGGTAACCGTTATCGTAGTATTTATTTTAGTCAGTATCATTCAGGTTATCGGCAACATCGTGGTAAAGAAGAACCGTCATTGATTGACGGCAGAAGACGGATTGCCGATTGTAGAGAGGAAGGGATAAAAATGGCATTACAGAACAGAAAAATCATTATCATAGGAGCGGGACATGTGGGCTCCCACGCAGGCTACGCACTGGTTTCCCAGGGACTTGCGGAAGAAATCGTATATATTGATGTAGATGTAAAGAAGGCAGAAGCACAGGCGCTTGACATTTTTGACTCCACCGTATATCTGCAGAAAAGAGCCATTGTAAGAGCGGGAGATTACAGCGATGCGACGGATGCGGATTTGATGATTGTAGCGGCAGGACCGCTTCCTGATATGAGCAAGGGACAGACCCGTATGGACACCCTGCGCCAGACCATCGCCATTATCAAGGACGTAGCGGAGAACATCCGGAATTCCGGCTTTTCCGGCATTATCTTAAATATTTCCAATCCGGCGGATGTGGTAACCCATTATCTGCAGCATGTGCTTGACTGGGCGCCGGAAAGAATTTTATCCACCAGCACTACGCTTGACTCAGCCAGACTGCGCAGGGCAGTAGCACAGGCAACCGGCATCGACCAGAAATCCGTATACGGTTATGCACTCGGCGAACACGGCGAAAGCCAGATGGTTCCCTGGTCCACCGTAACCATTGCCGGCAAACCGTTATTTAAGCTGATGGAAGAATACCCGGATACCTACGGAAAGCTTAATTTAGAGGAGCTCGCCGCGGCAGGCAAAGCCGGCGGCTGGATTATTTTAGGCGGAAAAGGCTCCACGGAATTCGGCATCGGCGCTTCTATCGCGGAAGTGGTAAGAGCTATTTTCGGTGATGAAAACCGCATTCTTCCCATATCCGTGCTTTTAAACGGAGAATACGGACAAAAAGGTGTGTATGCCAGTGTTCCCACCCGCTTAAACAAAGACGGTGTGGCGGAAATCATCGAACTGGATTTGAACGAAAAAGAACAGGAACAGTTTGCGGCATCCTGCAGAACCATGGATGAAAATTACCACCTGGCGCTGACACTGTAAAAGCGCAGCCTGTGTAAGATAAGAAGGTGTAAGAATGGATAAGGAAAAGCTTCTGAAAAAATTAAAAGAGATTATCCCGGATAAAAAACGCATTGTAGCGCATGACATCCCGGAGAAGTATTTGAGCGATACGTTGGGAAGGCTGAAGGGAGAAGCGGCAGCGCTTGTTTTTCCGCAGAGTACGGAAGAAGTCAGCAAAATCCTAAAATATGCGCATAAGCATGGCATCCCGGTGACACCGAGAGGAGCGGGCACCAATCTGGTTGGCTCCACGGTACCTGTGGACGGCGGCATTATTTTAGATTTTTCCCATATGGACAAGATACTGGAGCTGGACGAAAACACCATGACCATTACCGTGCAGCCGGGACTTCTTTTACAGGATTTGCAGAAATATGTGGAAGAAAGGGGACTGTTTTATCCTCCTGACCCGGGCGAAAAGGCGTCTTCCGTAGGCGGCAACATCAGCACCAACGCAGGCGGTATGCGTGCCGTAAAATACGGTGTTACCAGGGACTATGTGAGAGGGCTGGAAGTGGTAACGGCGGACGGCAGTGTTCTTATTGCGGGCGGCAAAAATGTGAAGGATGCCAGCGGACTTTCCTTAAAAAATCTCTACATCGGTTCCGAAGGCACACTGGCAGTGATTACCAAATGCATTCTGAAGCTTATCCCCAAACCGGAGACTTCTTTGAGCGTGCTTGTGCCTTATCCGGATTTGAAAACCGGCATCAGAAGCGTTCTTTCGGTGCTGAGAGCCAATGCCAATCCGACGGCGGTTGAATTTATGGAGCGGAAAGTGGTAAAATTGGGAGAGGATTTCTTGGGTGTGAAATATCCTTATCCGGAAGCCGGATCCTATATTTTACTTACCTTTGACGGACATGCCACCGAGGTACGGGAGAATGCGGAACGCATCCGCAAGCTCGCACTGGACGGCGGCGCACTGGCATACCTGCCCCTGACGGATACCGCACAGAATCCGTTAAATGTTATTCCGTCTGCGGCAGACATCTGGAAGGTCAGAGGTGCGTTGGTGAAGGCTGTGGAGGCTTTTTCTGAACAGGAGCCGGTGGATATCGTGGTGCCCATAGACAAAACAGCGGAATTTATTTCCTTTATCAACAAGCTGGATGAAGAGAGCGGCATGCAGATGGTAAGCTTCGGACATGCGGGAGACGGCAACGTGCATCTGTGCGTGGTCCGCGGCGACAGGGATTTAAAAACCTGGCACAAGGAGCTGAAAGCCAATATGGACAAGGCATACCATAAGGCATACGAATTAGGCGGCATTACTTCCGGGGAACATGGCATCGGCATCAGCAAACGCCGGTACTTTTTACGGGAAACACCCGGAGAAAATCTGGAGGTTATGAACCGGATTAAGGATGCCCTCGACCCGAAGCATATTTTGAACGATAAAAAGTCTTACATACTGGAAAAGAAATAGGAGTGTTTACCATGCAGAAATTATCAGAACGTACCAAGGATTTTACGGACTCTGTTATCCGGCGGATGACGAGAGTATCCCTGCAATACGGGGCCGTCAATTTATCACAGGGCTTTCCCGATTTTGACCCGCCGAAGGAAATCCTCGACAGGCTGGCGGAGGTGTCCCATGAAAACTACCACCAGTATTCCATTACCTGGGGCGCCCAGAATTTCCGGGAAGCACTGGCAGAAAAACAGTCCCGTCTCATGGGCAGAACCATTGACCCCAACGGAGAAATCGTAGTAACCTGCGGCAGCACCGAAGCCATGATGGCAGCCATGATGACCGTCACAGACCCCGGCGACAAGGTGGTTATTTTTTCTCCTTTTTATGAAAACTATGGAGCGGATACCATTCTCTCCGGCGCACAGCCTATTTACGTGCCCCTGTATCCGCCTGCCTTCCATTTTAATCCGGATGAGCTGGAAGCCGCTTTTAAGCAGCATCCCAAGGCACTTATTCTCTGCAATCCGTCCAATCCCTGCGGCAAGGTATTTACTCTCGAGGAACTGACCTTCATAGCAGAACTGGCAAAAAAATACGATACTTATGTCATCACGGATGAGGTTTACGAGCACATTGTTTACGAGCCCAACAAGCATATTTATTTTGCATCCCTGCCCGGTATGTGGGAAAGAACCATTTCCTGCAGTTCCCTGTCCAAGACCTACTCCATCACCGGCTGGCGTCTGGGTTATATCATTGCTCCGCCCGAAATTATCGAGGTGGCAAAGAAGGTTCACGATTTCCTGACCGTGGGAGCAGCGGCGCCCTTGCAGGAAGCGGCGGTTACGGGACTTAAGTTTGGCGAGCAGTATTACAAGGATTTACAGGAGAAATACACGGGCAAGCGCGATTTGTTCTTAAAGGGACTGGATGACATCGGCATTGCCCATACGGTACCGGAGGGTGCATATTATATTCTCCTCGATATCGGAGAATTCGGTTTTGCGTCCGATCTGGAATTCTGTGAAGTCCTGGCAAGAGATGTGGGAGTGGGCGCGGTGCCCGGTTCCAGCTTCTTTAAGGAACCTGTCAACAATTTAATCCGTCTGCATTTCGCCAAGAAAGACGAAACACTGAATGAAGCCCTAAACAGACTGGCGGATATCCGGAAGAAAATTCCGGTAAGAAAATAATAAGAAATGTTTCAATGCCCTGTGGAAAACCTTCACAGGGCATTTTTTAGGAATGGTTTGGGTATAGCAATAAGAAATACCCGCCCATACCCAAAAGGTGAAAATGGATTGGGTATAAGCAATAGGAAATGTCCGCCCATACCCAAAAGGTGAAAATGGATTGGGTATAAGCAATAAGAAATACCCGCCCATACCCAAAAACCAAAAATGGATTGGGTATAAGCAATAAAAAAACTCCTCCATCTGCTGAAAGACGGAAGAGTTTTTATTATGCGTATTTATAAAAGATTGCTTAAAGTGGAAAATTCCATTGCTTATTCATGCAGACACACATTCATGCAGACACTTATTCATAATCAGCAATTTCATAAATGAGCTTTTCGGTGGATGCCCAGCCGAGACAGGGATCGGTAATGGATTTACCGTAAATGCCTTCGCCAACCTTCTGGCAGCCGTCCTCTATATAGCTTTCAATCATCAGACCCTTAACCAGGCTGTGAATATCTGCGCTTAACTTGCGGGAGTGCATAACCTCTTTGGCAATACGGATCTGCTGCTCGAATTTCTTGTTGGAGTTGGAGTGGTTCGTATCAATGACGCAGGCAGGATTTTTCAAATCTCTTTCCCCATACAGGCTAAGAAGAGTATTTAAGTCTTCATAGTGATAGTTGGGAAGATTCTGGCCGTGCTTGTTGGTGGCACCGCGCAGAACGGTATGAGTCAGGTCATTGCCGGAAGTCTTTACTTCGTAGCCGCGGAAGATGAAAGAATGCGCATGCTGTGCGGCGTATACGGAGTTTAACATAACGGAAAGGTCGCCGCTGGTCGGGTTTTTCATACCGGCGGGAACATCAAAGCCGCTGCAGGCAAGTCTGTGCTGCTGGTCCTCTACGGAACGCGCTCCGATGGCCACATAGGAGAGCAGGTCGGAAACATAAGGCCAGTTTTCCGGATAAAGCATTTCATCCGCTGCAGTCAGACCGCTTTCTTCCATGGCATGAATCTGCATTTTTCTCATGGCAATCAGGCCGGCTAAGAAGTCAGGCTTCTTTTCGGGGTCTGGCTGGGAAACAATGCCCTTGTAGCCTTCACCGGTGGTCCGGGGTTTATTGGTGTAGATTCTGGGAATAAGAATCAGTTTGTCTTTTACTTTTTCGTTTACCTTTGCCAGCCTCGTCACGTAGTCACAGACTGCAATTTCGTTGTCTGCGGAGCAGGGACCGATGATCAGGAGAAATTTATTGCTTTTTCCGGTAAAGACGTCGCGGATTTCCGCATCGCGCTGTTTCTTTAAGGCAATGAGCTCGGGAGATACCGGAAACTGTTCTTTAATTTCCTCAGGGGTTGGTAATTTACGGATAAATTCATACATGTCGAATACCTCTTCCTTTGTGTTTTTTTCGAGTGCATTATATACTAAATGCCGTTATCGTGCAAGAAAAACGCCGGAGAAGAATAAGAAAAATCAAACTTTTGGTCAGTTCCATTTCCGATACAACAGGAAGAGATAGAAAAAAGCGCTGAGAAGCTGGCTTAAAATCATGGATAAAATATAGCAGTCAATACCGAATGCGGGTATCAGAAAAAATACAAACAAAAGCCGCAGGGATAGGGAAAATACATTGACAAAAAAGACACTGACGGCTTTTCCCAGTCCGTGAAGGATGCCGGATAAAGTGGTGCACAGGTATAAAAAAGGACAGAGCAGACTCAAGGAACGTATGTAGCGGCCGGCAAGCTCACTGTGGAAAAGAAAACGACCTAAAAGCGGCCCGGACAAAAAGAAAAACAAAGTACAGGCAGCGCCTAATAGAAGGCAGGAATAAATGGTTTTTAAGGTAGTATTTTTAACTGCATCTGCATTGCCCCTGGCGTCGGCCTCCGAAACCATGGGAAGAAGCAGAAGGGACATGGAGCCGGTCAGCGCATTCGGGAAAAATAAAAGCGGGAGCGCCATACCGGTAAGCACTCCGTAGACACTTAACGCCGTCACGGAGTCATAGCCGTACCGGCAGAGACGGGAAGGAATGGCAACTGCCTCCACACTCTGCAAAAGGTTTACCACAATGCGGCTGACGGTAAGCGGAGAAGCCAGTACCAGCAGATTCTTGACGGCATGAAAACGGGAGATGCCAAACACAGCTGTGTTTGACATTGGCATAGTGTGCTTCCCGCCACCTGCGTTTGAACACGGCAGAGAGGACTTCCCGGCACCGGCTTCCTCCCGGTAAAACCGGAAATAGATGGCAAGCAGGGAAATTAACATGGCGGCACATTCGCCCACCACAAGACCCACAACAGCAGCGTTGATATGAGGAACCGTATGAGACCGGCGGGCAAGAAAATCCGCTGCCAGAACACAAAAAAAGCGCATGAACTGTTCAATTAACTGTGTGGAGGAAGGTAGCATGGTTTTCTTGATACCGTAATAATAGCCGTTAATACAGGAATGTACGGCACCGGCAGGGATGGACAGGGCGATGATACGCAGCATGGAAGCCGTCCTTGCCTCTAAAAGAAAATGTACGGCGACAAAATCCGAAAACATCAGCAGAAGAAGCATGCAGGGAACGGAGAGAAGCAGGGACAGAAACAAACCGGTAAAAAGATAGCGGTAACTGTCCTTGCAGTTTCCCTTTGCCACACTTGCCGCAACATATTTGGAAATGGCAGTCTGTATGCCTGCGGCGCACAGAGAAAAAGAAAGGGCAAGTACCGGGCTTAAAAGCTGGTAAATGCCCATGCCCTCCTCGCCAAACAGACGAGAAAGATAAATACGGTAAAAGAAGCCGATGACACGGCTTAAAAGTCCTGTCAACGTGAGAATGAGAGTGCCTTTGATAAAAGTCCGGTTTCTGCAAAAAAGCATGGGGTCACCTTACTTTTTTCCATATTATATTCCGGACACACAAAGAAAATGACAATTACAATTTCATGTAAACAGGCTGGTGCTTTTCGTAGATGCAGTAGTATTTGAAACCACAGTCCGTTAAAATTTCCGAGGCAAGGGAAAAATCGGATGCCACATCAGAAGCCTTGTGGGCATCGGAGCCGACGGTAATCAGACTGCCACCCAGTTCGTGATAACGTGCAAGCAGCTCCCGGCAGGGACTTACGTCCTTAGTACCGCTCCTCAGACTTCCGGTGTTAAGCTCCAGCCCCTTTTCCTTTTTTAAAAGAACGGAGAGTATTTCGTCCAGGATATCCTTGTATTTATCATAGGAATAATTCCGGTCCTTTTCCTTGCCGTAACGGACGCAGTAGTCTAAGTGCCCGGCAACATCAAAAAAATCAAATGTTCTTAAATTCTCAAGCTCCGCCAGGAAATATTCCCGGAAGGCTTCTTCCTCACTGCGGCCTTCAAAAAAATCGGGATAGTAGGGGTCACGACCGTTCGCCAGGTGGGTGGAACCGATGATAAAATCGTATTCGTGCGTGCCGGCAAAGGTATTCAGCTCCTTGATGAAACGGGGGTCCAGCCCGATTTCCACGCCGAGCCGGACACTAAGCCTGCCGTCGTATTTAAAACGTGTTCTGAGAAAATCGTAAATATAAGAATCTGCATTCAGAAGAAAGGTTCCTTCGGGAGTGTCCTCCGTGACAGGATACCCCATATCCATATGCTCCGTGAAAGTGATGTGGGCAAGTCCTCTCTTCAGAGCGGCTTCCGCAATGTTTTCCATGGGCTCCGTACTGTCTCCGGAAAAGGAAGAGTGCAGATGCTGATCAGCTAAAATTGACATAAATTTCATTCCTTCCTGTACTTTTACAGGTATTGTATCAGAAAAAATAAAAAAATTCCATTTTTATCTTGAATTATGGAAAGGAATTAGGTAAAATAACCTTGTTGATAAAGTTTTGACAATCATAAACTGATTGCAATAAAGAAAGATATTCAGGAGGAAACTAAAATGTCAGTAAGAGTAGCAATTAATGGTTTCGGCCGTATTGGTCGTCTTGCATTCAGACAGATGTTTGATGCAGAAGGTTACGAAGTAGTAGCAATCAACGATTTAACAAGCCCTAAGATGCTTGCACATCTGTTGAAGTATGACTCTTCACAGGGTAAGTACAAATATGCTGATTCTGTTGTAGCCGGTGAAGACAACATCACTGTAAACGGCAAGACCATTACCATTTACAAAGAAGCAGACGCTTCCAAACTTCCTTGGGGAGAATTAAAGGTAGACGTAGTTCTGGAATGTACCGGTTTCTACACCTCCAAAGAAAAAGCAAGTGCTCATATCGCAGCAGGCGCTCGTAAGGTTGTTATCTCTGCTCCTGCAGGAAATGATCTTCCTACCATCGTATACAATGTAAACCACAACACACTGAAGCCCGAAGATACCGTTATCTCCGCAGCTTCCTGTACAACAAACTGCTTAGCACCCATGGCTAAGGCTCTGAACGATTTCGCTCCTATCCAGAGCGGTATCATGACCACCGTACATGCTTATACCGGTGACCAGATGATCCTTGACGGACCTCAGAGAAAGGGCGATTTAAGAAGAAGCCGTGCAGGCGCTTGCAACATCGTTCCCAACTCTACCGGTGCTGCAAAGGCAATCGGTCTTGTAATTCCCGAACTGAACGGCAAGCTGATCGGTTCTGCACAGCGTGTACCGACCCCTACCGGATCTACCACCATCTTAGTAGCAGTTGTTAAGGGCAAAGTAACAAAGGAAGAAATCAACGCAGCTATGAAGGCAGCTAAGACCGAATCCTTCGATTACAATGAAGACGAAATCGTATCTTCCGATATCGTAGGAAGCACCTATGGTTCTATCTTCGATGCAACCCAGACCATGGTTTCCAACATGGAAGACGGCAACTCCTTAGTACAGGTTGTTTCTTGGTATGACAACGAAAACAGCTACACCAGCCAGATGGTTCGTACTATTAAGTACTTCAGCGAACTTGCATAATCAGACAGCCTGATTGCACAGAGTTCGATAGGGCGTCAGCCCGAAATAAAGACCTATCAGAGGTCCGGTCTTTTAGGACCGGACCTCTTTTTTATGGGTAAGTCCATGTCCACGGGTAAAAGTGGAAATAAAAAATGGAGGTAACATTATGGGACTTAATAAGAAATCCGTTGATGATATCAACGCAAAAGGAAAGAGAGTACTTGTAAGATGTGACTTCAACGTACCCTTAAAGGAAGGCAAGATTACAGACGAAACCCGTATTGTAGCAGCACTTCCCACCATTCAGAAGTTAATCAATGACGGCGGCAAGGTTATCCTTTGCTCCCACTTAGGAAAAGTAAAGAACGGCCCCAACGAAGGCGAATCTCTTGCACCTGTTGCAGAGAGACTTTCCGAAAAGCTTGGCAAGCCCGTTAAATTTATTTCCGATTACAATGTAACCGGTGCAGCAGCAACCGAAGCTGTAGCAGAAATGAAAGAAGGAGATGTTATTCTTCTTCAGAATACCCGTTTCCGCGGAGCAGAAGAAACCAAGAACGGCGAAGAATTCAGCAAAGAATTGGCAGACCTCGCAGATCTGTATGTGTGTGACGCATTCGGTTCTTCCCACAGAGCACATGCTTCCGTAGAAGGCGTTACCAAATTCATCAAGGCAAAGGGCGGCGAAAATGTAGTCGGCTACTTAATGCAGAAGGAAATCAACTTCCTCGGCAATGCAGTAGAAAATCCCGTAAGACCTTTCGTAGCAATCCTCGGCGGTGCAAAGGTAGCAGACAAGTTAAACGTAATCTCCAACCTGCTTGAGAAGTGCGATACCCTGATTATCGGCGGCGGTATGGCTTACACCTTCTTAAAGGCACAGGGTTATGAAATCGGTAAGTCCTTAGTTGACGATACCAAGCTTGATTACTGCAAGGAAATGATGGAAAAGGCTAAGAAGCTTGGCAAGAACCTGCTTCTTCCCATAGATGCCGTAACCATCGCTGACTTCCCCAACCCGATCGATGCTCCCGTAGAAGTAGAAACCTACGATGTAACCAATATGCCTGCAGACAGAGAAGGCTGCGATATCGGTCCCAAGACCCAGAAGCTTTTCGCAGATGCTGTTAAGAATGCAAAGACCGTTGTATGGAACGGACCTATGGGCGTATTTGAAAATCCTACTCTTGCAGCAGGTACCATTGCAGTAGCAAAGGCATTGGCTGATACCGACGCAACCACCATTATCGGCGGAGGTGACTCTGCAGCAGCCGTTAACCAGCTCGGATTTGCAGACAAGATGTCTCACATTTCTACCGGCGGCGGCGCTTCCTTAGAGTTCCTGGAAGGCAAGGTACTTCCCGGCGTAGCAGCAGCAGACGACAAATAAGAGAGGACAACTGATATGGCAAGAAAGAAAATCATTGCCGGCAACTGGAAAATGAACATGACTCCCAGTGAAGCCGTAGCATTAATTGAAAAATTAAAACCCCTGGTAGTAACAGAGGATGCAGATGTAGTATTCTGCGTACCCGCTATCGATATCATTCCCGCTGTCGAAGCAGCAAAGGGAACCAACATTGAAATCGGTGCCGAGAATATGTACTTTGAAGAAAAAGGTGCATTCACCGGTGAAATTTCCCCCAACATGCTGACAGATGCAGGCGTAAAATACGTTATTATCGGACATTCCGAAAGAAGGGAATACTTCGCAGAAACCGATGAAACTGTAAATAAGAAGGTTCTGAAAGCATTTGAGCATGGTCTTACCCCCATCATCTGCTGCGGCGAATCCCTGACTCAGAGAGAACAGGGCATCACCATTGACTGGATCCGCCAGCAGATTAAGATTGCGTTCTTAAACGTAACCGCAGATCAGGCAAAGACAGCAGTTATCGCTTACGAACCCATCTGGGCAATCGGAACCGGCAAAGTAGCAACCACAGAGCAGGCACAGGAAGTTTGCGCAGCTATCCGTGCATGCATCGGTGAAATCTACGATGAGCAGACCGCAGCAGCCATCCGTATCCAGTACGGCGGCTCCGTATCTGCAGCAAGCGCTCCCGAACTGTTTGCACAGGCAGACATCGATGGCGGCCTTGTAGGCGGCGCTTCCTTAAAGGAAGATTTCGGAAAGATTGTAAACTATAAGTAAAATCAGTCATACGAAAATGACAGATTGCAGAAAAAGGCTCTCCCCTATAGGGAGGGTCTTTTTTATATGAAAAATGTACCAAAAACACAAACTGATTTTCATACAATTTTATACATTTTTAATACTTTCTTAACCTTTTTCTTGTAAATGACAGAGGGTTATTGTATAATTATAAATACAATTTTAGGATTGTCGATGAAATGCAGTTGACAGGCATTTCCCCGGAAATTATAATGAGGGTAATGTCTGAAAAAAGCATTTAATGTAAGAAAACGATAGATCACATGAAAAAATACAGGGTATAAATGTATTTAACGTGAATTTACCGTAAAATAAAAGACACAGGAGAGAGACAGACATGGTATCAATTGATGAAGTATTGCAGTTAGCGATAGAGCTTGGCGCCAGTGACGTTCATTTTACAGTAGGCGTACCGCCCATCTTACGTGTAAACGGTAGACTGATGGCTACCAATTATCCGGTACTTACCCCGGAGGAAACGATGGCAATAGCCACTGCCGTTATGACACCCCAACAAAAAGCAGTATTTGATGAGAAGGGTGAAAACGACTTATCCTATTCCATGCCGAACTACGCCAGATTCCGTGTCAACGTATTCAAACAGAGAGGTTCCGCAGCACTGGCTCTCCGTCTGGTAGGTACCGATATTCCCACGCCGGAGCAGTTGGGCATTCCTGAGTCGGTTGTAGATTTATATACAAGAAAAAGAGGTCTGATTCTGGTAACGGGTCCTACCGGTAGCGGTAAGTCCACCACACTGGCAGCCCTTATTGATAAGATCAATACCAACCGTGATGCGCACATCATCACGCTGGAGGACCCTATCGAATACATGCATCATCACAAGATGTCCATGGTAAACCAGAGAGAAGTGGGTAGCGATACCGGCAACTATGCAAATGCCCTCCGTGCCGCTCTCCGTGAAGACCCGGATGTTATTCTTGTAGGAGAAATGCGTGACCTGGAGACCATCAGTATCGCCATCACCGCGGCAGAAACCGGTCACCTGGTTTTATCCACCTTACATACCATCGGTGCGGCAAGTACCGTAGACCGTATTATCGACGTATTCCCGCCTCACGAGCAGCAGCAGATCCGTATCCAGCTTGCCAGCGTATTGGAAGCAATCATTTCCCAGCAGCTGATTCCGACATCGGACGGACATGGACGGGTAGCAGCGTTTGAAGTATTGCATGCCATTCATGCTGCGCGCAACCTGATCCGTGAAAGCAAGACCTATCAGCTGCCCAATATTATGCAGACCAACCGCAAAATGGGTATGATGACCATGGACGATGCAATCGTACAGCTTTACTTTGACGGCGTTATTACCAGGGATATGGCAATCCAATATGCACAGGCCCCTGAAAACATGTATGAAAAGCTGTTCTAAAAATAAAATTTTTCGTATAAAATGCATAAAAAGAGTTGCAAAAATGTACGTAAAAAGATACAATGTAAGCAGTAATACATTACTTGGGGACGGTATATAAAATGGCGAGATATACAGGCAAAAAAATCCGTTTAGGTGAAGCTCTGGTACTGAGCAATGCCATTACGGAAGAACAGTTACAGCAGGCGCTGGAAGAGCAGAAAACTTCCGGCAAGAAGTTAGGTGAACTTCTGATTGATAAGGGACTTATTACAGAAGACCTCATTGCACAGATTTTAGGTGCACAGTTAGGATATCCCATTATTGATCTTTCCAATATTACAATTTCACCGGATGTACAGAACTTAGTTCCGTCATCGGTACTAAAAAAATCACAGGTTCTGCCGATAGAATTTGCAGAGGACAATATCAATATCCTACGTGTAGCCATGGCAGATCCTCTGGATGTCAATGCAATGGACGACATCTCCATTATCACCGGCTGCCAGATAGAGCCTTTGATTGCAACTCCGCGAAGCGTAATGGTGGCAATCGATAAATTCTACGGTTCCGATGAAGTGGCATCCGCACTGGAGGAGTATGCGAAGGAAAAATTCGGTGATGACGACATCAATGAAGAAATCAATGATGACATCAACAATTCTCCTATCGTAGTCCTAGTTAAGGAAATGATTGAAAAGGCAGCCCGTCAGAGAGCTTCCGATATACATATCGAGCCGATGGAAAAATCGGTTCGTGTCCGCTACCGTATTGACGGTGCCCTGTATGAAAAAGGCAAATACGATATCAAGATTATGCCGGCGTTGTCCGCACGTATCAAGATTATCGGCGGTATGGATATCTCCGAAAAGAGAAAACCGCAGGACGGCCGTATTACCCAGATGGTTGACCGACTGGAGTACGACATCCGTGTATCCGTACTTCCTACCGTATACGGCGAAAAAATTGTTATGCGTCTTGCCTCCAAGACGGCACTCAACAGAGAAAAGAGCAAGCTGGGCTTCCGGCCGGAAGAAATGAAGCGTTTCGACCACATTTTGAAGAACCCGCACGGCATTATTCTTGTTACCGGTCCTACCGGTAGTGGTAAATCAACGACACTGTATACCGCATTAAGCGAATTAAATACAGAATATGTTAACATTATCACCGTTGAAGACCCTGTCGAAGCCAATATCGACGGTATCAACCAGGTACATGTCAACCCGAAAGCAGACCTTACCTTTGCAAGCGCCTTGCGTTCTATCTTACGTCAGGACCCGGATATCATCATGATCGGTGAAATCCGTGACCAGGAGACCGCATCCATTGCCGTACAGGCATCTATCACCGGTCACTTGGTTGTAAGTACTCTGCATACCAACTCATCAGCAAGTACCATCACTCGTCTGGCGGATATGGGTATCGAACCTTATCTGATCGCGGATTCCACGGTTGGTGTTATTGCACAGCGTCTGGTACGCCGTCTGTGTCCGGCATGCAAGAAGGCGAGACTTGCCAATGAAGAGGAAAAAGAAATCATGGGTCTGAAAGAAGACCAGGACTATGAAATCTATGAACCCTGCGGCTGTTTCCAGTGCGACAACATGGGATATAAAGGCCGTATCGGTGTATATGAAATCATGGAAATGTCCCCGGCTCTCCGGCATGTCATCAGTAAAAACGGTGATGCGGAGGAAATCAAGGACATTGCAATTAAGGAAGGTATGAATACCTTACGTATGAGCGCTACCCAGTTGGTACTTGACGGCATTACCTCCGTCAATGAGATGATGAAGGTTTCATTCGATTCCTAATATAGAGGGGCGTACAAGGAGGATACATGGCAGCTTATGGTTATGAAGCGCTAAACAGCGCAGGAAAAGAAATTAAGGGCAGTGTGGAAGCAGACAATATTGAAGCTGCAAGACAGGTCCTGAAAAAACAGGGCATACAGGTAATCAGCATCAAGCCCCAGTCAGCCCTGACAAAGGACATTAATATTAAAGTGGGCGGCTATCCCAAGCCCCGAGATATGAGCGTTTTCTGCAGACAGTTTGTCAGCATGACAAAGGCAGGTGTTACCATCTCCGAGGCCTTAAAGATGCTGACAGAACAGACGGAAAATGACCGGCTGCGTGAAGCGGCAGAGGGCGTCAGGGTCAGTGTGGAAAAGGGCGAAACATTGGCAAGCTCACTGGCTATGTACCCCAAGATTTTTCCGTCTCTGATGGTACATATGGTAGAAGCCGGTGAAGCCTCCGGTAGTCTGGACGTTGCTTTGGAACGTATGGCTACGCAGTTCGAAAAATCAGCCAAGACATCGGCTATGGTAAAAAAAGCCATGATTTATCCTGTGGCGGTATGTATCGTAGCTTTGGCAGTGGTTGTTGTTATGCTGGTAGTGGTTATTCCTAACTACGCAACTATGTTTGAAAGTCTGGGAACGGATTTGCCGGCATTGACCAAGGCAGTACAGGCAGCCAGTAATTTTATCATTACAAAATGGTTTATTTTGGTTCCGGCCATCATAGCTATTGTAGTATTGATAAAGATGTTTGCCGAAACGGATACCGGTATTCACTTCTTTGACAAACTGAAGCTTTCTATTCCGGCTTATAAAAATCTGGAAGTAAAAACAGCATCTGCACAGATGGCACGGACCCTGAGTACTCTGATGGCAGCCGGTGTGCCACTGGTAGATGCAGTGGAAATTGTCAGCAATGTTATGCCGAATGTGTATTTTAAGGAAGCATTGCAGGACTGTAAAAATGAAATTATCATTGGTCAGCCCCTTTCAAAACCTTTGGAACAGTGTGGATTGTTCCCACCCATGGTATATCACATGACCCGCATTGGTGAAGAAACCGGCGCTACGGAGGAAATGCTTGCCAAGCAGGCAGACTACTATGAAGAAGAAGTGGAAGCGGCAGTAGCATCCTTTATGGCAGCTATGGAACCTGTTATCATTATCGTACTGGCAGCTATTGTACTGGTACTGGTCGGCGCCTGCCTGATGCCTATGATGACCATGTATGAGACATTGAATGCAATGTAAGTATATAAAACCAGAATTAAAAATGGAGTAGGGACCATTTTTAAGATATAAATTATACATAAAACTTATTGAAAGAAGGAGAACAAATATGAAAAAGGACAATAAAGGTTTTTCACTCGTTGAATTAATTATCGTTATTGCTATCATGGCTGTATTAGTTGGTCTGTTAGCTCCCCAGTATTTAAAGTACGTTAACAACTCTAAGGTATCCACCGATGTAAGCAACGGTCAGGAAGTAGCTACTGTATTTAACGTAGCATTTGCAGACAGTGTTGTTACAACCGCTGATTCACCGATTTCAGCAATTGATGCTGCTTGGGGACTGAGCATGACAACTTTCCCTGATTCTAAGTTAACCCCCGGTACTGCTGCTTGGGTAGTAACACTTGGCGACAATGGTGTAGAATCAGTTACCTTAAATGGTATGGAAGTATGGCCGGATCCCAAGCAGACAGGCGGCTATTACGAAGTAAACCATAAATAAATCTTACTAATCAGAAAGGCACAATCCTATGAATGACATCCCTACAATGTTACAGATAAGTATGTATATTCTTATATTCTTGTATGGAATCGTGATTGGTAGCTTCTTAAATGTGGTTATCGTAAGGGTTCCCAGGAAGGAGAGTATCGTGAAGGTACGTTCCCACTGTGAGAATTGTGGATATCAACTGAAATGGTTTGACCTAATCCCTATTTTCAGTTATCTGGTATTAGGAGGCAAGTGCCGGAAGTGTAAGACAAAGATATCCGCTCAGCACCTCGTTTTGGAGGTGCTGAACGGTATCCTTTATGTATTCACCTTTTTTATAGCGGGCTTTTCTGTTCCTACTGTTTTACTATGCCTGCTTTTCAGTGCGTTACTGGCGCTGAGTCTGATTGATTTTAAAACCTATGAAATTCCGGTGGGATTTCAATATGTAATATTTGTCCTGGCAGTATGCCGGACGATACTTGACAGAGCCAACTGGTCAGAGCATGTAATTGGTTTTTTTGCGGTCAGTGTGGTACTGTATCTGATGTATGTGATCAGTAAAGGAGCCGCCATTGGTGGCGGTGATGTAAAGCTGATGGCAGTCTGTGGATTGTTTGTCGGCTGGAAATTAATAATTTTTGCTTTTTTATTGGGGTGTATCGTGGGCTCTGTAGTCCACATCATACGCATGAAGCTTTCCGGAGAAAGCCATGTTCTTGCCATGGGACCGTACCTGTCAATCGGTGTCTTTGTAGCGGCGCTATGGGGGAATCAGATTTTGACATGGTATTTGGGAATATTAGGCATAACATTATAAGAATAAAGAAAGTGCTTGTCCGGTGAGGGGTCATTGGGAGAGCGACAGAAAGGATATTTTATGGCTAAAATACTTGGTATTGAAGTTGGCAATTCCTTCACACGAATCTGTGAACTGGATTATAAGACCAAAAACCCGAAACTTTATAAGTATATTACAATTCCTACTCCCAATGGAGTAATCAACGATGGATTTTTACAGGAAAATGTAGAGTTCTCCCTGGCAATCAAGAAGGCTCTCAGTGATAATAAGATAACAACCAAGCAGGCAATTTTTACTGTTTCTTCTAACAAGATTGTGACAAGAGAGGTTATGATTCCTGCTGTTAAGACAAATCAGGTAGGCACCTATATCCGTGCAAATGCAACGGATTATTTCCCTATTGATTTGGCATTATATGAATTGGCACATGTAGTACTCGGTACCGTAAAGACGGAAGGCGAAGCGGATAAGCTTCGTGTAATGGTTATTGCAGCCAGCAAGGAGCTGATTGCGGGATATACAGCGCTGGCAGCTTCCTGCGGCTTACGTGTTCAGCATGTGGATTATGCCGGCAACAGTGTATTCCAGCTTATGAAAGAGGAATGTGGTTCGGAAACGGCATTGGTAGTAAAAGTAGAAGAGGATTCTACCATTGCTTCTGTTATCTGTAACGGAGAACTGATGTTACAGCGTAACTTAGCAAGCGGCATCGACAGAGCGGTTAATATGATGGTACAGGCGCCGGAGTATCCGGAAAACACCTATGAAGCAGCATTCCAGACCATGTGCCGGAGAGCCTGTGTGAAGGTGGTTTTAAATGAACGTACCCGTATGATTGAGCCGGAAAGCAACGCCGGGGAAAGCGAAGCGGTGACGGAAGCCAGAAAACGTATCACGGATACCTTTGCCCAGCTTATCAGCAATGTTGCCCGTGTAATTGAGTTACACAATACCAAGAACAGAAACAATCCCATTACCAGTATTATTTTAGTGGGTCTTGGTGCAGATGTCATTGGATTGAATAAGCTGTTTACCAATGAACTGGGCATACAGACCCAGGTGATTAAAAACTTGGGTGGTGTTTCCTATTTCCATTCCGTAGATCAGGAAAGTATTGCCAAATATGTGGCAAGTATCGGAGCTACCTTTGAACCGGTTAATCTTTTAGGGGACGGTTCTAAGGCAAAAGTAAAAACTACCGTAGACTATGGTAAGCTTTCTGTTCTGATTGGTGTACTTGCGGTAGTGGCGATTGGTGGTATGTGTGCATTGGCAATTCCGCCTTATCTGGAAGAACAGCAGAATGAAAGAGATTTAAAAGAAAAAATCACATTGTATGAGCAGGCAGAAAAACTGTATAACTCCTATAACGGCTTAAAGAGTCTGGATGAGGAAGTGGCAATGCAGTATCGCATTACAGAGCATCCAAACAATAATCTGATAGCTTTCTTAAGCGAAATGGAAACAAAGCTTCCTTCCGATTCCTATCTGCAGGAACTGGTATCCAACGGAGAATCAGCTGCACTTAAGGTAAGAGCATCTAGTTATGAAGAAGCTGCAAAAATCATTGAAACTTTCCGTAGCTTTGATTCTGTGAGGGATGTGGTAACAACAGCATTGACGGAAGTTTATACAGAGGCGACAGAAGATGCAGAAGAAGATTACTATGTAGAATTTGATGTAGTATGCTATTATCTGGATGCTGCCGTAGAACAGGGAAAGTAGGAGGATACAGTGATGAAAAATAAAGAAAAATCAACAATGACAGCAGTCCTTCTGCTGAGTGTGTTACTGATTATTGTGGTTTATATGTTTGTATACAAGTCCTATGCGGATAAGACCAAGGATTTGCAGGCATCCAACTCCACTTTACAGGCAAGAGTAAATGAACTGAAAGTATACTACGATGACAAGGAAACTTATGAACAGGGAATTAAGGAGTTTACAACAGATATTAAGAATAAACTCAGTGTGTTCCCCGGAAATTCACGAGAGGAAGATGCTCTGGATTTAGCCATTACACCTTGGAAAAACGGTGTTTTGGTGGATTATCAGCAGATTGCCATCGGAGAAGCAACAGAAGTAAGCTCTATTCCGGAGGATGTGGTAAAGGCAGCGGCTATTGAGGGTTACGAAAATACTATTGCATTTAATAAAAGAGTAACAACATATACAAACAATACCACGTATAATGATTTAAAGGATATTGTGAAAATTTTCAATGATAAGGGTGAACGACTGACAATCAGTACTATTTCCTATGTGCGGGATGAAACAACAGGTTTATTATCCGGTAATATTGAAGCTTCTTTTTACTATGTAACCGGTATTAATGCACCTTATACAAAACCGGACTTCACAGATTTCCCGACCGGTCTGACTAATATTTTCTCTATTGCACCGGAACAGGTTGAAAATAGTAATTCACCTTTTATCAATAACGGACAGGTAACAAATGTGACCGATGGCACAGGAGCAGCTGCACCCACAGAGGACACAGTGGAAACAGTAAACGAATAGGGAAAGAAATTGATGGAAGAAATGAAAATGTGGAAAAGAGAAAAAGTAAATAATAAGGGTATGACCTTAGTAGAAGTATTGGTTGCTATGGCAATTCTTACGGTAGTTTCATTGGCTCTTTTACAGGCTTTTGTTTCTTCCGTGAATTATAATAAGGATGCCAAGGAAAAACAGAGAGGCATCAATCTGGCACAGACCATCATGGAAAGTTATAAAGCCTATAAACTGGAGGATGTTTGCCGTCAGTTCAATAATGTTGACCCTTTTATTTTTTATAAAGGGGTTATAGGCAGCTATGCCGAAACGGGTGGCAGTGTGGATGTATACGGAAACTTTACACCGTCCCCTACTAACGAGTATTCGTTTGTTATGAACGATGTGCAGTACGACAATAATCTCTATGATGTAGAGGTTGCCATGAAAGCAAATCCGGATGCTATTTCTTCTGCGGAAATTGCGGAAACACCGCAGTTCAACGCATACAATGATGCTATCTTTTATCAACCGTCCGATGAATACAAGTATGTGTATGAGGATGCTATTGATCAGTTAAAAGATGCGGGTATGAAGGATGAACTGCTTCCTACCGTTACTACTCTGGATAAATCTAAAATTACGATTGATAAACGAAAAGTGGAAATTTCCATGTATGAGTATGGCGGTGCGGAAATAGTATCGGCTAAGGTGACTTACCAGTATACGATAGCGGATTATGAATTTATTACAACGGAAGATCTGACAGATACACTGGATGGCAGTTATACCGTTACGGTTGACGGAACAAAGGACTCCACCGTATATGATGTCTATAACAATTCTGTGACAAGACCTTCCGGTGCACATCTGGAGAATTTATATGTTTATTTTTATCCGGCATATAAGACGGATTTTGCAGGTGTTGCCTGTGACAGCGATGAAATTTATGTGTACAATAATACCGGAAGCTCCCATAAGGTCTTTTTGGTGAAAATGGTTACACCCGGTTTTAGCTCCGCTAATATTATGAACAGTGAATCCACTTACAGACCTACGGTGGTAATAGGAGGAAGTCATTCCAGCGAGGTTTACCATAATATTGGAAAGAAGCTGAGCGGAGACGGCGTGGCACTGTATAATATGTCAGATGCAAACTCAAGCGCAGAGAGTTGCACTTTCCATAATGAATGGTATGATAAGGAAACGAAGGTGCTGGTATATGACATTGAGATAACCGTTACCAATAAAAAGAAGGGTGCGGTCGAAATTGTTTTGAACGGATCTGCAAATGACAGATAAAGGAAAAGAGAGGCGTGTAAAGGATGGAAGAAAAAAAATCCTATGGGAAACTGAATAATGATGGCGCAGCCCTGGTTACCGTTATTGTGGTGATTACCTTTATCAGTATTCTGGCAACAGTCATTCTGTATAGCTCCGGTATGAATTTTGCCATGAAAACCACGGACATAAAAACCAAGGTGAGTTTTTATGATGCAGAGACAGCCATGGAGCAGTTAAAGGCATATTTTGTGGGAGAGACATCCAAGGCCTTTGAAACGGCATTTACGGATACTATGATGAATTACGGTACATGGGGAAGCGGTACCGGTCGGGAAAGCCATTATAAGGATTTGTTTTTCAATACTCTGCAGTCGAATTTAGCAGCTGAATTTTCTGCTTCAGGATGTGCGGATATGACAGAATTTTTAAATTCCAAGGTGGATCCTAAATATAGTGGAGCTATATCATTTTCCACGGAGGGAACGGGAGCTTACGATATATCTAAAGTGGGAGAGGGATATGTACTCTTTAAGGGGGTACAGATCTGGTATACAGAAAACGGTTATACAACAAAGATAACCACGGATTTTTTGATTAATCTGCCGGAACAGAACTGGGCAGCGGAATATTCGGAAAAAGCAGCAACACCTGCCGGATATGATGATGTTACGGTAAAGGATGTAAAAATGACGGATTATGTGAAGTACTATAATTGGCAGAAGCAGTAAGGAGGGCATATGAAACAGGAAAATAAAGGGTTCTCCTTGGTAGAACTGATTGTGGTAATCGCCATAATGACTATTCTGACGGGACTCATTTCCGCAGGAATCGGCATGGCTGTCAGCAAACCGGCGGATGAGTGTATTGATAAGTTAAAGGCATCTCTTCAATCCATAAGAGTGACTTCCATGGGGAAATTTGACGCTCATATAGAAATATATAAAAAGGGCGACCAGATTTATGCAAAGGAATATTATACGGAAGATAGTTCCGGAAGGGAAACAACCAAAGAAAACATTGTAGGTTTTAAGGGAGTACAGGTTTTTTATGAAATCAACAATTCCGGATCTTATACAGAACTGGTAGACGGTGGAACACCGCTTGTTATTTACTACGACAGAAGCAGCGGTGCATTTTCCAATGCAGCGACAGGCTATTACTGTACAAGGATAAAGGCGGTTAAAAACAGCAGGACAGCAGAAATGATACTGTATCCGTTAACCGGCAAAATAGAAATTCAGTAATAAAAATGTAGAAAATATATGGTGGATTTTTTTTGAAATCTACGATATAATGATAGAAAGTAATTTGACATCATGCATTTACATAAGACACTTCAATTTATAATAGGAGGAGATTATGAAACGGTTAATGAAAGGATGGAAAAAACTGGGCAACAGGGGACTTACATTGGTTGAGCTTATTTGTGCGATTGCCATCTTAAGTCTGGTCGGTACCACGGTTGGCGGTATTCTGATTGTCAGTGCGCAAAGCTATGACAACGGAATGAATGAGGTGGAACTGCAACAGGAAGCACAGATGGTGGTGAATCAGATCAACGATTTGATTATTGATACCACTGCTACGGAATCGGTTTCTTTTGCAGACAATACCCTTGTGATTCCGGAGGGGACAAAGACTCATAAGGTTAAATACGATGCCGCTACCAAGCAGTTGCTTTATTCATGTGAAGGTGGGGCATTATCCGGAGAAGAACTGATGGCTAACGGTATTACAGCCTTTTCGGCAGATACGGCTTCTTTTAAGGATTCGGGGAATCTGTATTTGGATATTGGATTAGAGAGAGAGTCTGCAGGTGGCTTAAAGACTTTTAATGCAACATTCCAGATTACTGCAAGAAACGGTGTAGTGGATACAACACCTTCAGCATCCATTGATGTAATTGATGATGTGGTATTGGAGCCAAACCAGAGTTACACGTTTAATCCCGATGTGGTAGGAATTTCTAATAAGGCAGTAGAATGGGACATTGTCGGTGGCAATACAGATTCTACCACACATATGCTTGGCAACACAATTTATATAGGCAGTGCGGAAGAAGGAAGTATTGTGCATCTGTTGGTAAAAACAGCGACCAAGGATGCAGAGGGCAATGCAATGGCGATGCGTGCGGTACGTGTCAGAATTCGCAGGGTCAATACCGTAACTGTCAAGAAACTTTCCGTAACAGGTACAGAATATAAGAAAGATGCGGAATATCTGCTGCAGGCTGATTTGAGCGGCACTTATCTCGATAAGGAACCAAGAGAGTGGGATGATGATTATGTAAATCCTTACGGTATTACTTGGACTGTGGAAGCCAATGGTACGGCTATACCGGGTATGACAGCAGTGGCATGGGATCCTTTAAATCCGGCAAAGGCATTCATTAAGGTTAAGTTAAATGAGGATATGCCGAGAAATTCTTTTATTACCATTAAGGCTGTTGCAACGCATCCGATGGGGACTTTTGCAAGTTCCAATAGCAATAAAACAGGGATTTCCTATGGCAATGTGTTTGGAGAGTACAAGATAGATAACACTAGGTATTTTACCCCTGAGCACGGTCTGGCAAGAGGTTCCGATGATCCCATTGGTTCCTTTGCAATTGATGATTTAAAGAGTTTGCTGATAAGTAAATTTGGAAATGGAAACTACCAGTTAGTCAGAAGCTACAGATATCGTGAAACCGGATCAGGTGATACAGGCTGGTGCAGATGGTTCACAGACCAGGATTTAGGTTTTGGATTTGATGCCGGTACTTCGGTTAATATGCGTCCCAAGTTTGGATATATGATGCGGTATGGTATTGTTTATGATATGCAAGTAAAGATGTGTATGGTAAATCAGGATACCGGAGCAGTTGTATGGCCATTTGTTGATACACCGGAAGATCAATATTTGATTCAAGGTACTATGGATAGGGTATGTATTTCATTTACCAGTACGGATTTGGGCTTTGCGGAGGAACTTGGACTTCCTGCAGATAAGAATGCTAAGATTTCCAAATATTATAATGGCACACTCTTTTCTGTAAAAGATATTTATTCGCTGGGTGGTACTACCAATAAGGGTAACTTTAAAAATGACATTCAGTATATTCTGGAAAAGAAGGAAGGTTCTGATTGGAAATTTGTCAGAAACCTGCAGAGTGGTGGAGATTGCAAGTTGGAACTTGCTAATTATGGTACCGGAGCAGGCGAATACAGAATTAAAATTTGGATGTATGAAAGACATGTGAAGTATAATGATGATGGCTCCATGACAGAGATTTCAAACAATGAAAGTTATAAGTACGAAATCTGGAAGAATGGTGGAGGAGAAGGTTACTTCTACTTTACAGCTACTGATTGATAAGTGAATTATGAAAAAAATAAAAACCGTAAGCTTTAGGGCTTACGGTTTTTTCTATGTAAGATAATGGCGGAAGGAGAGAAAAGATTATTCAGCAAGTGCTTCTTCAGCAGCTTCTTTTACTTCTTCTTCACCCCAGATGCGCTTGTTAAGTTCCGCATCCTTTTCAGTGACTAATTCCAGAACGGCCTTTGCCTTGGACTGCATGGAAATCGCTTTCTTTTCGTCGTTGATGAGGAATTCCAGGTTGCTGGAAATCATATCAATGTTGGATTTGAATTCCTGAATGAGTTCTGCTGTTTTTGCTCTTGCTACATCCATGATTTCAGCAATATAGGAATCATACTGCATCTGGGTAGTAGAAGTGAACATGCTTTCTACATCATTCTTATAAGACTTCTTGTCGTTGGTGGAGAAGATGAAGATGGCTTTCTGCTTATTGATGTATTCATCCATCTTCAGAGCCTTTAAGGTAGAAGGAGGAACCAGTGTATCGGATACGTTGGCGATACGTCTTACCAATTCTTCATCAATGCCCTTGTAACCGGTAATACGGTTTACAATGATGCCCTTTAATTCTTCTATCTGGTGCTTCAGGATGCTTTCACGGTTTTCTTTATAGTATTCGTCAATTTCCAGTAAGTAGCGGTTCAGCTCATTACGGATGATATTGTTTTTCTCTTCAAAGACTTCCGGACGGAGAGCAATCCATTTCATTTTGTCGGCGATTTTTTCTGCCTGGATACGTCTCGTTTCCACGATGGCTTTCAGCACCTTAATTTCGGGGAAGGCGGTAACCAGTCTTTCCGGAGTAAGCTCCTGCAGGTATTTCTCATAGGAAGAATCAATGTCATCCACCATTGTGGTCTTCATGGTTTCGATGTTTTTGGAAATTTCTTCCTTGGACAGGCGTGCCTGCTTTTCGATTACTTCATAGTCGTCACGGATGAAGTTTACGACACTGCAGATACCGTCGTAAAGACCCTTAGCCTTAACTGCGAGAGCATATTTTTGCGCATATTTTACAATTTCCTTCTCAACTGCATACATACCGGAGTTGATATAAATCCGGTGCAAAATAGGGTAGAGGCTGTTGTCGGTATCCTCATCGCATTTCTTTAATTCCGCCATACACTCGGAGATAAGCTGCTTGGTTTCGTTGTCAGCCTGGGAGAGCTTATCCAACTTGAAGTACATACCGGTTTCAATTTCGTTGTTGTTGGCTTTCATTAGGAAAGGATCCGTCACCGGTGTGTTGTTGATTTCGTTCCTGTGGTTTGCAAGCCAGAGTCTTTCATCCTCGGTATCCACGTTGTTGGAAATTGCTTTGGAAATATATGCGGCCTTGGAGGAAACGAAAAAGAGTCTTTCTTTGGAAAGGTCGATTTCCTCGGCTTCTTCATTGTAAATTTTGTCGGTTTCCTTTAAGGAGACTTTTACTTTTTTATTCTTTAAGTTGTTTAAGTCTGCGAGGCTTCTGGTGTCCGCCTGGTTGATGATATGTAAGGAACGGGTCAGGTCAATATGTACCTTGTCCTTTGTATCTGCACTTTCTCTGGAAGAGTTGATCAGCTTGTATAAAACAGAGTTGCCGGTACCTTCCATCTTGGTGGGCTCATAAAGAATGATTAAGATGGAGTTGGTCTGCTGCTGCAGGGCTTTCTGAAGGACTAACAGATGCTCGTTGGAGTTGCTGTCCGTACCGGGAGTATCATAGAAAGTGAAGCTGATATTCTTGTCAATGGGAATCGGGAAGCTAACTTCAATGATGCCATCGATGTATTCCGGATATTCCTCGGTAAACGCATTGGGAATATCGTTTAAGCATTTTAAGATATTGGACAGCTGTTCATGCTGCTGTAAGTGGAAGACCAGAGCGCTGTTGATTTCTCCGTCAATTTTTTTCTCGGTAAGAGGGCAGTCACCGTTAGCGGAAAAAATGAATTTTCCCTTTTCGGCACTCCAGTTAATTACGACACGAACGGTGGAGTCTGCTTCGGAAGTCTTTAAGTTGAAAGCAACGGCAGGCTTCTGGCTGTCCTGGATACGGAACATCTTTGCGGTTTCGGAGTTAATGCTTTCCGGTAAGATTCTTTTGCCAATCATGGCATTGATGAAAGTGGATTTGCCGGAGCTGTAAGTACCAACGAGACAGATGTTGATGTCGTTCTGGCTTAATTTTTCCCTTTTGGCTTCAAATTCGTGCTTTCTGATTAAGAAGGACTTCTGAATGTCAGAATTTTTCAGCTCTTCGTCGAAGAGAGCAATGGTCTCATCACAGAAATCACTGACATTGGTAAAAATCCTGGAAACAGAAGCAGTCTCTATGAAGTTGCTGATACGGAAACGATCTTCCCCACAAGTCTTGTTGTATTCTTCTACTTTCTTCTCAAAGTCTTCATAGTCAATCTGCGTGCCCTTGAAAACGAGACTGATTTTATCACACAGGAATTGTTCCCAGATGTCATCAAAAAACTGGTTGCCCTGATTCTGCAGTAAGAATTCGCCCTGCTCCGGAGAGTACTTGATCAGGTTGGGACACATCTTGTAAGGAATGTCTAAAAACTCTCCCTTTACCTTGGCAAGAAAGCGGATTTCCTTCTTGACAGGGTGATACATAATCATTAGTTCTTTCACGGTTAACTCCTCCCAATTTATTTTTGTACTTAAACTAAATTATATGCTTTTAATGGGGAAATGTCAAAAATAATATTGGAAATTTAGCAAGAAAAATGAGGGTACTGCTTTCGTTGACATTACCCTGTGCGTGTTGTAAAATAAAACAGTGTAACTAAATAATATTTTCTTAAATCAAACTATTATTTTGATTAGGGAGGGAAAGATTGTGAAACGGAAAGCAAAGAGATTTCTTGCCGGATTGTGTGTGGCATTTATGTTGACGCAGAGCATCGGTGAGACCACTCTGACGGCTTTGGCTGCAGAGGACAGCGCCTATACTGTCACAGAGGAATTCACGGAAACGGAAAATACGGTTTCTGGTGGAAATCCGGAGACGGCAGTATCGGGAGGCAACGAAGAAACAACCGTATCAGACGGCAATGAAGAGGAAACGGTATCGGGAGGTGATACCGGGGAAACCTTACCGGTTGAAGAAGTGATACCGGTTACGGCTGATGACGGAACGCCTCAGGTGGATGCGGAAGGAAATGTAACGGTAAATGGCGAATTTTGGGGCACAATAGATGAAAATGGTATGTTTACTGTTTCTTCTGATATGGGTGTGGTTACATCCTATTGTTTTAAGGGCTGGGATGCGGTAACAGGCATCCGGTTTGAAGAAGGTGCCTATATAAAAAGCATTGGCAGCAATGGTTTCCAGAACTGCGTAAACCTAAAGACGGTGGATTTGTCAAACTGTATGTCCCTGACCCAGATTGGGGACTATGCTTTTTCAGGTTGTACCGGATTGGAAAAGGTGACCTTTAACGATAATCTCCAGTATATAAACAGGAATGCATTTGAAAAATGTACGGCATTACAGGATATTACCCTGGTAAAAGGGCTTATCAGTATTCGCGAAAATGCGTTTAACGGCTGCAAGAGCTTGTCACATGTACGTCTTGAGACTATGAATGTGGTATGTAAAACGGCATCCGGTGGTGCGGCAACCGGTATTTTTACAAATTGTAATCTGGAGGCGGTTGATTTTGCCTACAAGGATGAAACCGTAGAAGGTGAAAAGAAAAATGTGATTATTCCGGCAAATCTGTTTAATAAAGCGACTTTTGCCGAAAATGTGAATTTTGTAATTCCTTATAAAATTCAGGAAATCGGAGAGGGTGCCTTTCAGGGTTCCAACTTAATGCAGGTTACCTTTGAAAACGGAGTGCAGACGCCCAGTGCGTTGTCTACCATTGGAAAAAATGCTTTTAATGGTTGTGCATCCTTAGAAAATGTTACATTCCCCGGAACCCTGCAGACAATTGGGGAAGGTGCGTTTACAAAATGTACGGCTTTTACGGAAATTATTATTCCCAACTCTGTGAATGACCTGGGTAAAAATTCCTTTATGGGATGTAAGAGTGTCACGAACTTACAGCTTCCCAATGCGACTACCGTTATCGGAGATTATGCATTCAGGGAATGTACCAGTCTGGAAAAAGTGGTAATTCCCCAGGGCACTACATTTACCGGTAAGGGTGAATTCTTCGGATGCAGTAAATTGGCGGATGTGACGATTGCGGATACCATTGAAACCATCGGTGATGAAACATTCAAAGGTTGCGTGGCAATCCAAACGATAAAACTGCCTGACAGCGTTACGATTATCGGTAAAGGCGCTTTTGAAGGCTGTGTGGCACTGCGGACGGTTGAGTATTCGGTAAATCTGTTGGAAATCAGGGATACGGCATTTAAGGGGTGCACTGTTTTCCGGTCCAATGTATTTCCTCTTACACTGGAAAAGATTGGCGCAAGTGCATTTGAAGAGTGTCAGTCCTTCAGAAGTACGATAATTCCGTTTAATGTGACAAGTATTGGAAACAAGGCATTTTTCCATTGCTATGGTATTGAAACTCTGACTATCGATTCCCTGAAGCTTACAAACTGTGGAACGGCAATTTTTGATGAATGTTTAATTCGTGAAGTAGTATTTCCCGAGGGAATAGAGGTCATTCCTGCCAACCTGTTCAGTCAGGCGGGCTTTACAACGGACTGCGTCATTACCATTCCCAATACGGTTACAGAAATCGGAAATAATGCTTTCGGCGGAACTAATTCCGCAGAAGACAACATTACCAGTGTTGTTTTTGAGGAAGGTACAAAATTAACAAGAATCGGAAATTCTGCGTTTAAGTATTGTACAGCAATGACACAGTTTACCATTCCCGACACGGTGGTTGAAATCGGAGCAAATGCATTTGAGGGATGCAACAAGATTACTTCTATTGTCATTCCCGAAAGTGTAACTAAAATTGGAGCCAGCGCTTTTTCCGGCTGTTCTGTTTTAACCGACATCACATACAATGCTATCAATGTAACGACTTCCAATCAGAATATTTTTGCAAAATGTAACATCAAGAGAATTCTGATAGGTAATAAAGTAAGCTCTTTCCCTGCTTATCTTTTTAAGGGAGCACAGTTCTCCACCAATACGGAAACCGGTGAAATTGAAATGATTACCCTGATTGTTCCGGCATCTGTGGAAAAAATCGGACAATACGCCCTTCCGAATATTGCAAACTTACAGGGAATTAAATTTGAAGAAGGTTCTAATTTACAGACAATAGAGCAGTATGCATTTTATCAGTGTATCAATCTGACGGATATCAATCTGCCGGATACGGTTATTACCATTGGAAACTATGCTTTTTCCGGTTGTACAAAGTTAGGTTCGAAAGAGGAAGCTGGCTTTGATATTCCGACGTCCGTTGTAACACTGGGAAGCGGAGCATTCAGCAACTGCCCGGGACTTACAAGCATTACGATTCCGGCAGGGGTAAGCAAAATTCTGGATAAAACCTTCCAGAATGATACCGGATTAACTTCGGTTACATGGGATGTAAGCCTGCTCACCGAAATCGGTGCTTCTGCTTTTGAAGGCTGCAGCGGTCTGACAGAAATGAATATTCCAAGCGGCACCACCAAGATTGGAGCAGCAGCATTCAAGAACTGTACCGGACTCACCAAGATTGTAATTCCGGCATCAGTTACCAATATAGCATCCAGTGCTTTTGACGGCTGTGACAATGCTCTTTATTTTGTAGTACCCGGATCTTATGCTGAAAAATGGCTGCAGGATAAAGGTATTATTACAAGAAATCTGCTGGCAATCACGTATGAGCTGAATGGGGGCACCAATAATGCTTCCAACCCGGCAGGTTATGAAGCCGGAGATACCTTCACCTTTGCCCCGGCTACCAGAAATGGCTATATTTTCAAAGGCTGGTTTTTAGATGAAGAATTCAGTATACCAATTACGGGTGTAGAGGGATACAGTGAAGACCTGACGGTTTATGCCAAGTGGGAAATTGAAATTTACACCATTAACTACGAACTGAATGGCGGAACCAACCACAAGGATAATCCGGCAACCTATACGTTCTTGGACAAGGTAACATTTAAGAATCCGGAAAAAGAAGGATATACCTTTGAAGGTTGGTATTCAGATCCTGAATTTAAGAAAACATTTAATAATATTCCGGTTAAGAGTTATGGAAATAAAACCGTTTACGCCAAGTGGAGCGGCGGTGTGACACTGGCGCCGACAGCAAGTGTGGAAAGCGGTTCTTCCGTGAAGACAGGCACGAAAGTGTTCCTGACTTCTCCGACACCCGGAGCAAGCATCTACTATACGATGGACGGTTCAGAGCCTACAGTAACTTCCAAACAGTATGTGGAAGGTATTGCGATTGACAAGGCTGTGACTATTAAGGCGTTTGCTGTTAAAAAGGGCTGTGATGCCAGCGAAGTGGTTACCTTTACTTATGAACTGGTGAACGAAGCAGAAGACTGGGGAGACATTCTTGTCGAAGACAGACAGCAGTTTGAAAACGGTGATGAGGTACCGAAGGGCATCTGGGTTGCCGGTGTGGAAGACAGCGAATATACCGGAAAGAAGATTACTTTTGCTCTTCGTGTATATGACGGAAAAACACTTCTGAAAGAAAAGACAGACTATACGGTAGCTTATGCAAACAATAAGGATGCGGCGGACAAGAATGCTGAAAAGAAAGCGCCTACCGTAACCATAAATGCAAAGGGCAATTATAAAGGAAAGGTAGTTATTAAGTTTACCATCAGTCCTAAGAATATTGCATCCGGAGACATTACGGCTGAAGATATTATCACCAAAGTAACGGGTAAACTGCAGAAGCCGGTTCCGGTTGTTACATATGGAAAGACAAAGCTTCGCAATAAGACGGATTTTACTTATGAATATCTGGGAACAACGTTAGGCGGCTATCAGTCTAAGGGAGAATATCAGATTAAAATTACCGGTTGCAAAAACTTTACCGGTGAGAGAATAGTAACCTATACCCTGGTAGAAGGTACTTCCATTACCAAGGCGAAAATCACGGCTCCCAAGAAATGCAGTTTTACAGGAGAGCTACTTACGCCGGATATTGATGTAAAGATGGGCAAAGAGGCACTTATAAAAGGCGTTGACTATGAGGTTACATATAGCAACAACAGAGATGCAGGAACGGCTACGGCAATCATTACCGGAAAGGGTAATTACTATGGAGCCAAAAAGGTTACATTCAAGATTTTGCCGATTGCCACGCTGAATAAGGCACAGTTTGCGTTTGACAAAAAAAGTGTAACCTACACGGGAAATGCATACGAAATCGGCAAAGGTATTCATGCTGCAGTTACCTTGAACGGCACAACTCTTGTGGAAGGAAAGGATTATACCTGCAGCTATCTGAAAAATACGGATGCTGGCACCGCTACGATTGTCTTCACCGGAAAGGGAGGCTATACCGGAACTGTCAGAAAGTCTTTTAAGATTGTTACGGCGGAAATGACAGGTATACAGATGCAGTTCTTGGATGCAGAAGGCAATGTTAAGAAAAATGCGGTTTACGCTTATGAAAAGGGCGGCGTAAAGCCCAATGTACTGCTTACTTACAACGGTATGACACTGACGGCAGGAAAAGATTATACGGTTTCTTATAAAAAGAACACGGTACTTGGTACAGCGGAAATTGTTGTAAGAGGCAAGAAAAACTTCAAGGGAACGCTGAACGGTACATTTACCATTGCGCAGCAGGATGTGAGTGAGCTGAGGCTGACAGCACAGGATGTTATGTTTAAGAATGCTGCAGGAGCGGTTTCCGGTGCAAAGCCTGTTGTAATGGATGTAAACGGCAAAAAGCTGGCAGAGGGTACGGACTATAAGGTAACTTATGTTTATACCAATAATACCAGAATGGTGAATAATGGTACCATGAAACGAGCAGGATCAACTGTAAATGTAAAGGGTGACATTATTCCGGTAGAAAGCCTCATTACTGTAAAAATTACCGGAAACGGCAACTACAAGGGAACTCTGGAAACAACCATCCGCGTATTTAAGAATAATATTTCCACTGCTAAAATTACGGTTAAACCGCAGGCTTATACCGGCAGAGAAGTTCAACCCGGCATTGATCAGATGACGGTCATGATTGGCAAGGAAGAACTGAATGTCGGCGATTATGAAATCGTAAGCTACAAGAACAATATCAAGAAGGGCAATGCAGAAGTTACCATTCGTGGTATCGGCAACTATGGAGGAACCAAGACTGTGAAGTTCAAAATTGCGGAAAAGACCTTTTCCTTGTTTGACTGGATCAGGTAGTGGTATTAGAGGTAAATAATATAATCTCTTAAGGACTTGCTGAATTAAAGTTGCTTAGAGCTTGCCGAAAGCGAAGAGAGACCGGGACGGAGAAATCTGTTCCGGTCTTTTTGTGGTTCTAAAGCAAGAAATCCTTGCCTTTTCAATCAATCCTGTGTTATAGTACCCATAGAGCAGATTTTCTATTATCTTTATAATTTTATATTCTATTTTCAAATCTACCGGTGGGATTTATTTTTTTCTTATCCCACAAGTCAGAAATTCCTGCTTTTTCTATTATTTTCAAAGTCATCAATCGAAATGATTTACCAACAGAAAAGATTAACGAAATAAAAAACAGTTGTATAAGAAAAACAGATAAGTTATAATGGATATGGTTGGATGCCTTTTGCGGATAACTGTATTTATTGTTATCCTGTGCAAAAGGAGGAACTATTTGAACAATGAACTGAAAAATACAGTAGAAGCGGCGGATGCAAAAGCACAATACGATGAATGCGCCAAGCGGCTGCTGGGGCAAAAGAGCATTCTTTCATATATTTTTGCCCATACAATAGAAGCTTTTCAGGGGATGAAGCCGAAAGAAATCACTCCTTATATCGAAGGAGAGTCTTACATAGGTGAGGTGCCAATAGAGCCGGGGCTGACCAATATTGCCAGGGAGCAAAACGGGCAGAGGGTTACCGGGCTTAATACGGAAAACCGGGAAATCCATGAGGGTGTGGCAAAGTTTGATGTTGTGACATATGCGTGCCTGCCGCCGGAAGACACAGTGCCGGAGGATAAACAGACGACGGTTATTGTCGATGTGGAGGCTCAGAAAAAGGATCCATCCGAATACAAAATCCTGAACCGGGCAGTTTTCTATGTAGGGAGACTGCTTTCATCCGAAAAGGAACGGGATTTTACCGGTTCCGACTATGATGCAATCAAAAGTGTGTATTCCATCTGGATATGTATGAATAAGAAAGAAAACAACATAACCCGGTTTCGGTTTGCCGGGGAAGATCTGGTTGGCACCGGTCGGTGGAAGGGGAATTACGGTCGGCGAAGCCAGAGGAATTGCGGTAATCGTAAAGAGAATGCACAAAAACGGCTTTACGGCAGAGCAGATAGCGGCAGCCACAGACAAAGACGTCGAAGAGGTGGAAGCCATCCTGGCAGGCGGAGAACCGGTATTTGTGTGATATGAAATTTTTAATATATATATACAAAATTTCATATCACGAAACTATAAAAAAGTATGTAAAAATTCCGAAAATTCACGGAAAATCCTATCATATTGCAAATAATAAGAAATGTATGGAAAATTGAAAAAAAAACCTTGAAATCTCCCATGCTTCTTGCTATTATATTATAAGAGTACGACTAAGAAAGAGTTCAGATAGCCGTTTTCCAAGCCAATGGATTACGGATATTTTTGTCACTGGGAATAGATAGAGCTTCTCTTGGCGGCAGATGAATGAATGAAAGGAGGTCACTTTCTATGGAAGGGACGCAAATTTTTTCATGCAAATCTGGCAACAACATGAAAAATTTATTTGTGAAAAACAACGATGCCATGTTCCTTAAGGTGGAAAACAACAGGATTTCCGGTAAGGGATATGTATGTAATACGGAGGGGAAAAACGGTTACATAGATGAATTTGAAGTCGCTATTGAAAAAATCAGCGGCGTAGGAGAGACTACTTATTTGGGGGAGCCTGCACTGGCTATAAATACAAGACTGGATAATCTGTATGGTTCCAAAAAAGTACAGTTGGTATTTCCCCAGATGAAAAATATTGATTTGGCACTGAAGTTGCTTAGAAAGCTGCGCGAGGAAAACGGTGTTACGGATGAAGCATCAAAGACCGCACCGGCACCCGTAGCTCCGACACCCGGTTCAGCCCTGATGGGAGGCGCTGGACAGGGATATACGCCGACTTCCAGCTACACACCCGGACAGCAGGCACCCAATGCATTCCAGCAGCAGGTTGCATCCGGTTCTGCACTTATGCCCAAAGTGGGAGCAGCACCCGGAGCATCTGCAACAGCAGGCGCTTCTGTAATCGGGGCAGCCACCATGGGCGCATCTACGATTGCGGCAGCCGCACCGGCACCCGCAGCACCCACCCCGAAGCCGGTACAGCCCGCACCCCAGGAGGAGTCTGAGGATGAAGAAAGCAGACGTAGTGAGGACGAGTTTAATGAGCGTATGGAAAAACTGCAGGTATTAAAGGACTGCGGTATTCTCGGCGAGAAAGAATACAATGCCAAGAAGTTCGAGCTTGTCAGCCAGTTCTGCGATCTGACGGATTTCAATGAAAAGATCCAGAAGCTTGTAGTATTAAAAGACTGCGGACTTCTTTCCGAAAAAGAATTTGAAGCCAACCGTACCGATATTATTAAAGAGTGCTGCGATACGGATGCCAATGACACCAAGACCTATCGTAAAAACATCCAGAAGCTGGTTTATTTGCAGTTCGGCGGCGTGATTACGGAAGAAGAATATGAAAAGAATAAACAGATTATGGTGGACGATGTAAACTTCAAGCTTACGGATGATCAGGAACTGTTTATGCGCAAATTAAAGAGACTGCCGGTACTGAGAGACTGTCAGATGATTACCGACAAGGAGTATCATGCAAAGGTAGAAGCTCTTTACAAGCTGATTGAGATTGATTCTGCGGATTCCAATGAAGTTATGGTCAACAAGATGAACAAGTGGCCGATTCTGGTACAGGCAAGATACATTACCGAGACGGATTTACAGGAAAAGCAGATGCCTATTCTGGAAAGCTGCATGAAGATGCCGATGAACAGTCCGGAAGATATCAAGGCAGTAATCGAAAGACTGGTTACCTTAAAAGACGGCAACTGGTTATCTGAGACTGATTTCGAGGCTAAGAAACGTGAGCTTTCCAAAAAGATTGATGCCATCCCCGACTATGAGACCCGCATCAAGATTTACGTGGCATTGCCTGCCATGGGCTTTATTACCGAAGACGAATATGAAGAGCAGAAGCAGAGATGCATTGCTGAAATCTTCTCACCGTACTCCGGTATGGATGAATTCAAGAAGCGTGTTAACAATCTGCTTACCTTGCATAAAGCCGGCATGTTGACCGAAGAGGAATTTGTTTCTTACAAGACAAAGCTGATGAGCGATTTATAAAAAATAAGCGATTTCTCCTAAAAGGATGACTTTTAGGAGAAATTTTTTTGTTTAAAAGTCACTTTTGGCTTATTTTTATGAAGTTTCAAAAAAAACTTGCATGGGCGGGGCTTTTGGTGTATAGTGAAACGCGATTATTAAAATGGACAATCGGGGGAATGGAAATGGCGAAATATCTGGTTATTGTAGAATCACCCGCAAAAGTGAAGACGATAAAAAAATTCCTTGGCTCCAATTATGAAGTGGCTGCCAGCAACGGACATGTACGGGATTTCCCGAAGAGCTCTCTGGGAATCGATGTGGAACATGATTATGAACCTAAGTATATTACCATCAGAGGCAAGGGGGAAGTGCTTGCCAATTTGCGTAAGCTTGTAAAAAAAGCAGATAAAGTATATCTCGCAACCGACCCTGACCGCGAGGGGGAGGCGATTTCCTGGCATTTGTATTATGCTTTGAAATTGGAGAACAAAAAGACATACCGCATTACCTTTAACGAAATCACCAAGACGGCGGTAAAGGAGTCCCTGCAGCATGCCAGAGAGATTGATATGGACCTGGTAGATGCCCAGCAGGCAAGAAGATGCTTAGACCGTATGATTGGTTACCGGATATCGCCCCTTCTCTGGGCAAAAATTAAAAGGGGGCTTTCAGCCGGACGTGTGCAGTCGGTTGCTCTTCGTATTATCTGTGACAGGGAAAAGGAAATTGACGCTTTTATTCCGGAGGAGTACTGGACACTCAATGCTTCCTTTGCCGTACAGGGAGAAAAGAAGCCCCTTGTGGCAAAATATTACGGTACCGGGAACGGAAAGACGACGATTTCTAATAAGGAAGAATTGGATAAAATCAAGGAATCCCTGAAAGGGGCGGACTATCGGATTACCGAGGTAAAGAAAGGGGAAAGAACGAAAAAGGCTCCCCTGCCGTTTACTACATCTACTCTGCAGCAGGAAGCCAGCAAGGTGCTGAATTTTTCACCCCAGAAAACTATGCGCCTGGCACAGCAGCTTTATGAAGGCGTGGAAGTAAAGGGTGAGGGCACCATCGGTCTTATTACTTATCTGCGTACCGACTCCACCCGTGTATCCGAAGAAGCGGAGAAGATGGCGAAGGAATACATTGAAGACCGATACGGTGCGGAATATGCAGGCGAGGGTACGGAAAGAAAGCCGGGACAGAAAATCCAGGATGCCCACGAGGCCATCCGCCCGACAGCTGTCAGCCGTATTCCCTTAGACATAAAGGACCAGCTTCCGAGAGATTTATTCCGTCTGTACCAGCTCATCTGGAAACGTTTTACCGCAAGCCGGATGCAGGCGGCAAAATACGAAACTGTTTCCGTAAAAATAGGAGCGGGAGAGCAGATTTTCACAGTAGCATCCTCCAAGCTTCTGTTTGACGGCTTTATGAGCGTATATACCCAGGAGGATGAGGAGAAGGAAGAAAACAACCTGTTAGCCGGTTCCCTGAGCAAAGATACAAAATTAACCTTTGAAGAATTTGAAGAAAAGCAGCACTTTACACAGCCCCCGGCCCATTATACCGAGGCGTCCTTGGTAAGGGAGTTAGAGGAGCTCGGCATCGGACGTCCCAGTACCTATGCGCCGACCATTACCACCATTATGGCAAGACATTATGTGGTAAAGGAAAACAAGAACCTCTTTGTGACGGAGCTGGGCGAAGTGGTCAACAATATGATGCAGGAAGCTTTTCCGGCAATCGTGGATGTGAATTTCACAGCCAATCTGGAAACCCTTTTAGACGGCGTGGGAGAAGGAAAGGTCAACTGGAAAACCGTAGTTTCCAATTTCTATCCCGATCTGGATGAAGCGGTAAAGAAAGCGGAGCAGGACCTGGCAAAGGTGCAGATTGCAGACGAAGAGTCCGATGAAGTCTGTGAGCATTGCGGGAGAAAAATGGTGATTAAATACGGCCCTCACGGCAAGTTCTTAGCCTGCCCCGGATTCCCCGAGTGCCGCAACACCAAGCCGTATTTTGAAAAAATCGGTGTTGCCTGTCCGAAGTGCGGCAAGGATATTGTTATCAAAAAGACGAAAAAAGGCAGAAAATACTATGGCTGTATCGGCAATCCGGATTGCGATTTCATGGTATGGCAGAAGCCTTCCGCAGAAAAGTGCCCGAAGTGCGGCTCCATGATGCTGCAAAAGGGAAATAAATTAGTTTGTATGAATGAAGAGTGCGGATTTATTAAATAGACAGAAAATTAAAAAAATAAACAGATATTACATTGAAAAATAAATTGATGTATGTTAAAATGTAACAGTAATCGGTTTTTGGCTAATAGGAGAAATTTTCTCCTGACAATCTGGAGGGTAGCATATGAGCAGCGTACAGTTATTGGACAAAACCAGAAAAATCGGAAAATTGTTACACAACAACAATTCCAGTAAAGTGGTATTTAATGATATTTGCAGAGTCATGCGGGAAATTTTAAAATCCAACTGCCTTGTCATCAGTAAAAAGGGTAAGGTGCTCGGTGTCGGCAAGCTTGACAATATCGAGCCCATTGCAGAGCTGATTGATGAGCATGTGGGAGGGTTTATTGACCCTATGTTAAACGAAAGACTGCTGGGGGTTCTTTCCACCAAGGAGAATGTCAATCTGGAGACACTCGGCTTTGAAAAGACGGACTCTAAAAAATACCAGGCCATGGTGACTCCTATCGAGATTGCCGGTGAAAGACTGGGTACTTTATTTTTCTATAAATGCAACGAACAGTACGAAATAGACGATATTATTCTCTGCGAATACGGCACTACGGTGGTGGGGCTGGAAATGCTGAGGGCGGTCAACGAAGAGAGCGCCGAGGAGAGCAGAAAGCAGGCGGTTGTGAAATCCGCTATTTCCACACTGTCATTTTCGGAGATGGAAGCCATCATTCATATTTTTGATGAACTGGACGGCATGGAGGGTATTCTGGTTGCCAGCAAGATTGCGGACAGAGTGGGTATCACCCGTTCCGTTATTGTAAATGCCCTGCGGAAGTTTGAAAGCGCAGGCGTTATCGAATCCCGTTCCTCCGGCATGAAGGGCACTTACATCAAGGTATTAAACGATGTGGTGTTTGACGAAATCGCAGAGTTAAAGAAAATGAACCAGAAGCAGTAAAGAAAAGAAAAACAATAAAAATTCCGGCAAAAAGGATTTTGCACGGACGGCAAACGGACTTGTGTTTCTATACATAAAGTCCGTTTTTTTTGTTTCTTAACAGGAAAAAACCTTGTTTTTTTTGATGAAATATATATAATTGTAAGAGTATCAGTATGCGTGAAAATTTACCTGAAACCGGAAAGGGGTTACCATATGATTAATACCAATGTCTTTGATTATGTCAATGTACTGGATAAAGCGGCGGATGCGGCATGGATGAGAAACAATGCCATCAGCAACAATATTTCCAATGCCACCACGCCGGGATATAAAAGACAGGATGTGGCTTTTGAGTCGGAGCTGGCAAAAGCGATAGGCAGAAGCAGCAGTACAGCCAACCTGGATCAGAGAGTGGCGGCAGCCGGCAAAAAAGGAATTACACCCAAGGCTTATACGGACCTGACGGGCTATTCCTACAGACTGGACGGCAACAATGTGGATATTGAAACGGAAAACGTAGCGCTGGCGGAAAACCAGATAAAATATATGTACCTGATGGAAACCATCAATCAGGAATTCCAGAATCTGCAGGGCGTTATGAAATAGTCATGCCGTAAGGGCTGCAGAGCTTACAGGGGAGAGAAAGGAACGGATACTTATATGAGCATGTTTACAGCATTCAACATCAATGCTTCCGGACTTACGGCACAGAGATACCGTATGGACATTATTTCCGAGAACGTGGCAAATGCCAATACGACAAGAACGGCGGACGGCACACCCTACCGCAGAAAGGTAGTGACCTTTGAAGAGAAGGCGGGCGGTGTGGAAAAGTTCGGCGCTGTATTCAATAAAGCGAAAAACAATTACTGCGGCAACGGCGTAAAGGTGGACGCCGTGACGGAGGACACCTGGACGGAGATGAACAAGGTGTACGACCCGTCCCACCCCGATGCGGACGAAAACGGCTACGTTACATACCCGAATGTGAATATCATTACGGAAATGACCAACTTAATCGACGCAAGCCGTGCTTATGAAGCAAACTCCACCGCCTTTAACGCCAGCAAGTCAATTGCACAACAGGCGCTCAACATGGGCAAATAAACAGTGGGAAAGGGTTAAAAGGAAATGGATATTTCAACTACTCTGGCGGGCGTGCGTTCCACTAACATTGCACAGAATGCCGCAGCCATTGGCTTAAATTCTTCAAACGGAATGATTGGAAAAGTACGGGCAGGGGAAAGCCTGTCTGCGGAGGGTACCATGTTTGATACGCTTCTTAATTCCGCAATTGACAATCTGAAAACAACAAACGGTTATCTTTCCGACGCTGAAAACGAAAAAATCAAATTCGCTCTGGGCGAGACGGAAAATACACATGACCTGATGATTTCCATGTACAAAGCATCTACGGCAAGACAGTATACGGTGGCAGTGAGGGATAAGCTCCTGGAGGCTTACAAGGAAATTATGAACATCCAGATGTAAATTTCGGCTAAGGAGATACAATCATGCCTGACAGGATTAAAAAGATATTAGATAAAGTACTGGCCTGGTGGAATAAATTCACGACCAGGCAGAAGACCATTATCGTGGGTGCTTCCGCCGCCGTGATTTTTACGTTTGCCATTTTAATCTGGGCGTTCACAAGACCGCAGTATACCCAGTTCCAGCAGTGCAGCTCGACCGCGGAGGCTTCCAAGGTCATAGAAATACTTGACAGCAACAGCATTGAATACAAGACCTCCACGGATGGTCTCCGGATACAGGTAAAGAACAGTCAGCTGTCCGCAGCCAACTTAGCGCTTGGCGCAGCAGGTTACATTCCGGATGATTATACGCTGGATGAGGCGCTTTCCGGCGGTTTTTCTTCCACACAGTCCGATACCCAGAAGCGGTATGCCAACTATCTGGAGAAGCAGCTCGTAAAGGATATCTGCAACATAGAATCCGTAAACAGCGCCACGGTAAAATTGAATATACCGGACAATACCGGCACACTGATTGCGACCGACTAGGAGTCCTCTGCGTGGATCCAGCTTTCCTTAAAGGACAAATTCACACAGGACCAGGCGCTTACGGTTGCCAAGGCAGTTGCTACGGCGCTGGGCAATACGTCCACGGCAAACATTACCATCACGGATACCAATGCCAACCTTTTGTTCTCCGGTGAAGAGGATTACTCCACCGCGGGAGTGGCGAGCAATATGCTGGAGCTGCGTTCCCAGGCAGAAAGCCTGGTGGGTTCCGAAGTAAAGAAGGTCATGGTAGGCTCCCGGCAGTTTGATATGGTGGAGGTTGCCTGCAGACTGGACATTGATTTTTCGGAATACGAGAAAACGGTGCATGAATATTATGCCAACAGCGGCAGGGATGAGGGTATGCTTTCCCACAGGGAAACCACAGAAGACACCAATACCTCCGGCAGCGGCGGCATTCCCGGCACCGATTCCAACAATGAGATTACATACCAGTACAAGACCGGTACGGATACGGAAAGCTCCTCCACTTCCAAATTGGAGGATTTCCTGCCGAATGAAAGCCTGAGTGTGCAGAACCTTCCGGCAGGCGTTATCAATTACGGCAATTCCAGCCTTTCCCTGACAGCGATTTCCTATCGTGTCATTAAGGAAGAGGATGCCAAGAGCCAGGGGCTTCTGGACGGCATCACATGGGACCAGTACAAAGCAGCCAATGATGCGTATACCAAAATGGATGTTGACCAGGATTTTTACAGCCTGGTTTCCACGGCTACCGGCATTCCGGCGGAATCCATTACCATTATGGCTTACGAGGTTCCCCAGTTTATTGACAAAGAGGGAGCATCCGAAGAGCAGATAAGTATTGCGGTTTCCGTTATTCTGGTATTGCTTATTCTGGCAATTTTAGCATTTGTTATCATCCGCAGCATGATGGCGGGCAAGGAAGTACAGAAGGAAGAAGAGCTTTCCGTAGAATCCCTGCTGCAGTCCACACCGGATGAAACCGTAGAAGATATTGAACTGGAATCCAAGTCGGAGACCAGAAAGATGATAGAAAAATTCGTGGATGAAAATCCGGAAGCCGCCGCAAACTTACTGCGCAACTGGCTGAACGAAGATTGGGGGTAAATTATGCCAAAGAACGGCGATGATAAAATGAGCGGGCTTCAGAAGGCTGCCGTACTCCTGATTACTTTGGGACCGGAGCGTTCCGCCGGCATTTTTAAGCATCTGAAGGAAGAAGAAATTGAGGACCTGACCCTGGAGATTGCCAACACCAGAAGTGTAACGCCCCAGGCAAAGGAAGACGTAATCAATGAGTTTTACGAGCTCTGTCTGGCACAGCAGTATATTGCCGAAGGCGGTATTTCCTATGCCAAGGAGCTTCTGGAGCATGCACTCGGAAACGAAAAGGCAGTGGAGATTATCGGCAAGCTGACCTCCTCCTTACAGGTTAAGCCCTTTGAGTTTATCAGGAAAACCGATGCAGCCCAGTTACTTAACTTTATCCAGGACGAGCATCCCCAGACGATTGCCCTTATTTTGTCCTACCTGCCGGCAGCTCAGGCAGCATCCATTATTTCCGCCCTGCCTCCCGACAGACAGGCGGATGTTACCAAGCGTATTGCCGTTATGGACAGGACGAGCCCGGATGTCATCAAGGAAGTGGAAAAAGTACTGGAAACCAAGCTGGCTTCTTTGGTAACACAGGATTACACCATTATCGGTGGTGTGGATGCGGTAGTAGATATCTTAAATACCGTGGACAGAGGTACCGAAAAACACATTATGGAATCTCTCGAAATCGAAGAGCCGGAACTGGCCGACGAAATCCGCAAGAAGATGTTCGTATTCGAGGATATTTTACTTTTGGACGACCGTGCCATCCAGCGTGTGCTGCGTGATGTGGACAACAATGACCTTGCCATTGCTCTTAAGAGCGCTAATGAGCAGGTACAGTCCGCTATATTCAACAATATGTCCAAGCGTCTTGCCGTTATGATAAAGGAAGACATGGAATTCATGGGGCCTGTCCGTATGAAGGATGTGGAAGAAGCACAGCAGAAGATTGTAAATATCATCAGAAAACTGGAAGACGCAGGAGAAATTGTAATTTCCAGAGGCGGAGGCGACGAAATCATTGTCTAATAATTTGTTAAAAGGAAGTTTTACCCGCCTGAATACGGACAATGTCAGGGTGATTGACTCAAACAGCCTTTTACTTTCCAAAATCAAAGCGGAGCCGGAGAAAAAGCAGAAGGGCATGATGCTTACCGCAGAACCGGATGCAGATGGCTTTGCAAGAGGAATTGCCACGGATGTGGTCAATGTGGAGCCGTCCGAAGAAATCGAAGAGGCCGGTCTGAAAGCCATGGAGGTAACGCCCGCAGAGGAAGCTTACGACGGACCTTCCCCGGAAGAACTGATAGAAGAAGCCAATGCACAGATTGCACAGATGAAGGCGGAAGCGGAAGCAGCTGCCAGACAGGAAGCGGAGCAGATAAAAGAGGCTGCCAGACAGCAGGGCTACCGGGAAGGCTGTGAAAAGGCGGAAAGAGAGCTTCAGGAAAAAGAAAAAGCGCTTTCTGACAGACAGAGCCGCATGGAGCAGGAATTTGAGGAAAAGGTTTCGGCACTGGAGCCGCAGCTTGCGGATACCCTTGCCGGCATTTATGAGTATATTTTTCAGGTGGACCTTTCACCTTATCAGGACATCGTGACTTATCTGGTGACATCTGCCCTGAAAAAAACGGGAGAGAGCAAAAGCTGTATTGTACATGTTTCCAAAGAAGATTATCCCCATGTAAGCAGCAGGAAAGAGGAAATGACAAAGGGACTTCCTTCCGGACTGCAGGTGGATATTATCGAGGATATTACCCTTGGCAAAAATGAAGCGCTGATTGAAACGGACGGCGGCATCATTGACTGCGGTCTGGGGACACAGCTTACGGAATTAGGACGGAAAATCAGACTGTTAGCTTATGAGAAAACCGAAGGATAGAGGCGTATGACGGATATTTCCAAATACGAAAAACTGAAAGAAGAGGATTTCTGCCAGAAGCTTGGCAAGGTGGTCAATGCCGTGGGGCTTACCGTAGAGTCGGCGGGACCGGATGCCAGACTGGGCGATTTGTGTGAAATCTACCCGGAAAACCGGGAAGGAAAAGCCGTCCTTTCCGAAGTGGTGGGCTTTCACGACAAGAAAACTATTCTGATGCCTTATGAAGTGGTAGAGGGCATCGGCCTTGGCAGTATTGTAAAAAATGTGGGTGTACCCTTTACCGTAAAGGTGAGCGATGACCTCTTGGGAAAGACGCTGGACGGTCTCGGCAGACCGGCAGGTGCGGATGCGGACAACGGCAGGGAAGAGATTGCAGGAGCGGTCAGTTATCCTGTGGAGGCGGCGCCTCCCGACCCCATGAGCAGAGAAATTATCAGTGAAGTGCTTTCTCTCGGCGTAAAAGCCGTGGACGGTCTGCTGACAGTGGGAAAAGGGCAGCGTATCGGCATTTTTGCCGGTTCCGGTGTAGGGAAATCCACCCTGATGGGTATGTTTGCAAGAAACACCCAGGCGGACATCAATGTCATTGCCCTGATAGGAGAGCGTGGCAGAGAGGTGCGCGAATTTATAGAAAGAGATCTGGGCGAGGAAGGCATGAAACGTTCCGTGGTGGTTGTGGCTACCTCGGATAAGCCGGCGCTGGAACGAAACAAGGCAGCCAAGACGGCTACCGCCATTGCCGAATATTTCCGCGACCAGGGTAAGGACGTCCTTCTTATGATGGACTCCCTGACCCGTTTTTCCATGGCACAGAGAGAAATCGGTCTTGCCAGCGGCGAACCGCCGGTATCGAGGGGGTATCCCCCCAGCGTTTATTCGGAGATGCCGAAGCTTTTAGAGCGGGCCGGCAGGGCGCGGGTAGGATCCATCACCGGACTTTACACGGTACTGGTGGACGGTGACGATTTCAACGAACCCATTACCGATACGGCAAGAAGTATTCTGGACGGACACATCGTGCTGGACAGAAAGTTAGGGCATAAAAACCATTATCCTGCCATTGACGTACTGCAGAGCATTTCCCGATGCATGAGCCAGATTGTAAGCAAGGAGCATAAAAAGCTGGCAAGCCGGCTGAAAACGGTTCTGGCTACTTATGCGGAGGCAGAGGATTTAATCAATATCGGTGCATACAAATCCGGTACCAATCCCTCCATTGACTATGCCATCTCCAAAATTGATGCGGTCAATGCCTTTCTCTGCCAGGATACGGAAGAAAAATTCGATTACGAAGAAACGCTGTCTCTTTTGAAGAAATTGTTTGAGGATGGCTGATGGCAAAGTTCAAATACAGAATGCAGAGCATTCTCAATGTCAAAATGAAGCTGGAGGTGCAGGCAAAGCAGGAATTTGCATCGGCACAGGCAGCGCTCAACCGAGAAGAAGAAAAATTAAACCGGCTGGCAGCCCGGAAGAAAGCCTATGAAGAGGAAGCGGAAGAACTTTTAAAGGGAAAGCTTAATTTTCAGGACATCGCGGACAACCGCACCGCCATACATACCATGGAGGACTACATGGAAACCCAGAGGGTGCAGGTAAAAAAAGCGGAGAAGGCAGTGGAAGCGGCAAGGGAAAAGCTGACGGAAGTCATGCAGGAAAGAAAAATGCATGAAAAACTGAAGGAGCATGCTTTTGAAGAGTTCCTGACGGAAGAAAAGAAACAGGAAGGCAAGGAAGTGGACGAGCTGACAAGTTATACCTACGGCCAGCGGATACAGAATGCCAACCGGAAGAACAGGTCGCAAGAAGGGTGAACAGAATGGCTAAGACACCGGATGCTTCCGCAGCGGAAAAGAAACGGCTTGCGGATGAAAAGAAAAAACTGAAGGAAGAACAGAAAAAGCAGAAGAAGGAAGCTAAAAAACGGGCAAAGGAAATTGAAGCCCAGGAGGCAGAGCTTTCGGCGGATGACGAAAGCGGCGGTTTCTTTACGGTGATAGCAACCATCGGCATTATTTTGGTATGGGTGGCTATCCTCTGCGTAGTTATCAAGTTAGACGTGGGAGGCTTCGGCTCCAAGGTGCTGACCCCGCTATTGAAGGATGTGCCGGTGGTGAACCTGATTTTGCCGAACAGCCCGGACAGCGGCAACATTTCCACGGATAACGGCGGTTACACCAACTTAAATGATGCAACGGAACAGATTAAAAATTTAGAGCTGCAGCTTCAGCAGGCACAGACGGATAACTTAAAGCTGCAGGAGGATGTGGCAAATTTAAAAGCGGAAAATGCCCGCCTGCAGGAATTTGAAGACAAGCAGGTGGAGTTCCAGCGGATTAAAAACGAATTTTACGAGGAAGTGGTTTATGCGGAAAACGGACCGGGAGCGGAAGCTTATCAGAAATATTACGAGTCCATGGACCCGACCACGGCGGAATATTTGTATAAACAGGTAATTGCCCAGCTGCAGGAGGACAAGTCCGTACAGGATTATGCGTCGGCATATTCTTCCATGAAGCCCAAAAAGGCAGCAGCTATTTTTGAACAGATGACGGACAATTTAAATCTGGCTGCCCGCATCCTTAAGACCATGAGTGCTGAGAACAGAGGCAATATTCTGGGGGAAATGGATCCCGCGATTGCCGCAAAGCTCACCAAAATCATGGACCCGGAGTCTTAAGCACAGAGTGCTTTTGACCGATATATATTATGTACTTTGAAAATTTAAGAAAGGAGGAGAAAACGTGACAAGTATTCCCGTAAACAACAGTGTGAAGGGTATCGTCCCGGGAGCGCAGACCCAGAAAAAGTCGAACACGCAGGATGCCGCAGGCAGTTTTTCCGATATTTTCAAAAACCAGAAGAACGATAACGGCACCGATGACGGAAAGATTGTTTCCGCAGCGCAGAACCGGACGGAAAACCGGAACACAGGAATTTCCGCAAGACAGCGGAAGGTACAGGATGCCGTAAATAAAGCAGGGGATGCGGCAGAAAAGAATGCCGGCAAAAAGGTGGACGAGGCAGCGGACAAAATGCTTTCCGATACCGCAGAGGAGCTTTCCGTAACGGAAGAGGAGCTGCTTTCCGTATTGCAGAGTTTATCCCTGACACCCGCCGATTTACTGACGAAAGAAGGCTTGCAGCAGGTAGTGCTTGCCGTATCGGGGGAAACGGACTTCGCAAATTTCCTGACGGACGAAACGATGTTTACCACATTGCAGAATTTATGCGGAGAGTTGCAGACGACACTTTCCGATCTGGCAGACGAGCTTGGCATCAGTCAGGATGAGGTACAGGATTTCCTGACGGCATTGGCAGACAAAGCAGGTGATGCATCCACATTACAGGCGGAGGCGCTTTCCGCAGAGGAGCTTTCCACAGAGAAAACGGAGGATGTCGTAACGGATGTGGAAAAAGGTTCAGACACCGAAAACATTACCGGTGACAAGACAGCTTCCGAGGTGAACGTTCCGGGTAAGGAAACCGGAAAACAGACGGAAAAAGAAACATCCGGAGAAGAAAAGAGCTTTACCGGAGACAAGGCGTTTGACAATTTCGCCCAGAGTTTTAAGACCGGACAGACACAGAACACACAGGCGGCAGCCGAAGTTACACCGCATTTTGATGTGGAAACGGAAAATATCATCCGGCAGATTACGGACTACATGAGAGGCAATGTGACGGACGGTGTATCCGAAATGGATATGCAGCTGCATCCTGCCAGCCTCGGCAGTGTACATATTCACTTAGAGGCAAAGGAAGGCGTCCTGACCGCGCAGTTTACCGCACAGAATGAGTCGGTAAAAGCAGCTTTGGAAAGCCAGATGATTCAGCTTAAGGACAGCTTTGAGGAGCAGGGACTTACCGTAGAGTCCATTGAGGTCATGGTTTCCAGCCAGAAGTTCGACCAGAGCTATGAAGAGGCGGAAAGCCATGCAAACGATACGGGCAGCCGTTCCGGCAGACAGCGCACCAGAAGAGCAGGCTTACATGTTTCCATGGAGGACGAGGAATTGTCCGACGAAGAAATTCTGGCAAAGGAAGTCCTGAAAGGACAGGGCAGTACCGTAGAATTTACGGCATAAGGCATGGGCCTTACAAACAGTTTAAAACAGAAAGGATGTGAAACAAATGGCATCACCGGTAGCAGAAGTAAAAGACGGTAAGATCGTCAGCCAGACAACCAACACCCAGAAAACCACCAAGTCAAACGGCATGGACAAGGAGTCTTTCTTACAGCTTTTAGTAGCGCAGATGAAATACCAGGATCCTCTGGAACCGACCTCCAACACCGAATATATTTCCCAGTATGCACAGTTCTCCCAGGTAGAATCCCTGCAGAGTATGAGCAGTAACATGGATTTGCAGAGAGCAAGCAATCTGGTAGGCAAGGAAGTTTACATCGAAACCACCGGCACGGATGGCGAAACCAAGACCGTACAGGGCAGAGTGGATTATGTTACCTACAAGAGTGGTAAAGCTTATGTATATGTGAATGAAAAAGAATATTCACTGGACGATGTGAAGACAGTTCTTGACTCTGATTACACAGAAGCATGTTCCCTGGCTTACAATTTCATCGCTGCATTAAACAAGCTTCCGAGCTTAGAGGATTTAGACCTTTCCAGTGAAGAAACCGTTACGGCTCTATCCGAAGCTTACAACAGGATGACTTCTTACCAGAAGACCTTTATCGCTTCCGAAAAAGTAAACCTGCTGCAGAAATATGCGGACAAGATTGCAGAACTTAAGAAAGCAGCGGGAGATAAGACGGAAGACAGGACCGAAGAGAAAACGGAGGCACCCGCAGACAAGACGGAGGAATAAGAATGAATATTCAGAAAGGTAGCTTTTCCTCCATTGAACAGCTGCAGGACAGATACCTGACACCGGCAAAAAAAGTCGAAAGGAAAGAGAATGCTGCTGTATCCTTTCAGGACATCCTGAAAGCAAAACAGGAAACGGCAGAGTCTCACGGAGAACTTAAGTTTTCCAAGCATGCATCGATGCGCCTGACGGACAGAAACATTACCTTGACAAACAGCCAGTGGGAGCGTCTGGAAAGCGGAGCTGTCAAAGCGGGAGAGAAAGGCATTCAGGAATCTCTGGTAGTTGTGGATGAACTGGCATTTATCGTCAATATTCCCAACAAAACGGTGATTACGGCAATGGACAGGTCGGACACCACAGATAATGTATTTACAAACATAGACGGAGCAGTATTTATGTAGCCGGACCTTTTAAGGGGGCACAGTTTTCCTGACTGACAGAAGGAAAAAGCTTCGTAAACATGAAGGAGGTCACTCATTATGATGAGATCACTTTTTTCTGGCGTATCGGGCTTAAAGACCCATCAAACCAGAATGGACGTAATTGGTAACAACATAGCAAACGTAAACACAACCGCATACAAATCCAGCAGTATGGTATTCAGCGACATGATCAGCCAGACCACACAGAAGGCATCCGGCCCCAATGCGGCAACCGGTACCGGCGGTATCAACGCCAGACAGATTGGTCTTGGTGTAAAGACAGGCGCCATCAACACCAATATCAGCGGACAGGGCGCTTCCCAGAGCACCAACAACCCGTTTGATATTATGATTAACGGCAGTTCTTTCTTTGTCGTAAGCAACGGCAGCGAGAACTTCTTTACCAGAGACGGTTCTTTCTATGTGGACGCAGCCGGCAACCTCGCCATGACCAGCAACGGCTACAATGTCATGGGTTGGAAGGTAGACCCGGATACCATGAAGATTAAACCCGACACCGTATCCGCACTCCGTATCATGGATGCGACAAACATGACTTACCCGCCCGAAGCCACCACCAAGGCGCAGGTAACCGGTGTCATCGATAAAAACGATACATCCCTGACAAGCAGCACCGGCAAGTATGTATCCTTAAGCTTCTATGATTCACTGGGATACAGCTACACTGCAAAGCTTGCCATCAAGCAGTCCTCCAACGAAAACGAATACAGCGTGGAGCTGGCAAAACTTACCGATGCTTACGGCAAGGACATTGACGTAAGCGGCGTGAAATTCGGTTCCACATCCTCCCAGAAGGTAAACAATACCGTAAAACTGGATACCACCGCGTATAAGTGGAACGGCACGGAGCTGCAGAATGCCGTAGGCGGCAGCAAGGTATTTGATCTTGCAGAGCTGTTTGATGCAGCTGCAACCGTGGATGACCCGAAGTTAGCGGATACAGACGAAGGCAAGGCGGCCCTTGCGGCACTGGCGAAGGCATACGGCTACGAAGGCTCTGAAAAGGAATTCATGAACTTGACCGTAACCCTCACAAATGATGCCACCAGCGGTACCAATTTCCAAAGCGGTACCTACAGCGTACAGCAGCTGTTTTACAACCAGTTAAAGGGTCTGCAGCCCAGCTTCTCCACACCGGACGGCGCTTATACGGAGGATATCGAAAACTTTAGCCTTACCTCCTTTGATACCTCCGGTCGTGTATTTGAAGGTGCAACCATCGTATACAATAACGGTACTTTCTCCGGCGTAAACGGCATGCCGAACCAGACGAGCATCACCCTGGCGCTGAAGGATGCCAGCGGCAACTTTGAAGATATTTCCATCGATTTCTCCAAGACTACCATGTATGACAAGAAGGGCACCAGTACCCTGGAAGCAACCTCCGGTGATGCGGGCGGCCTTGGCGCAGGACGTAAAATCGGTGAAATGACAGGCGTTTCCATCCAGACAAACGGTATGATTTATGCAACCTATGACAACGGTATGACCAAGCTTTTAGGACAGATTGCCGTAGCACGGTTTGCAAATGTTTCCGGTCTGGAAAAAGCGGGCGACAACCTGTACTCCGCAACCTTAAACTCCGGCGAATTCGACGGTGTCGGTGTGGATATTACCGCAAACGGCGATAAAATGTCGACCGGACAGCTCGAAATGAGTAATGTAGATCTTTCCCAGGAATTTACGGAAATGATTACCACGCAGAGAGGTTTCCAGGCAAACAGCCGTATCATTACCGTTTCCGATACTCTTCTGGAAGAGCTTACCAACCTGAAGAGATAACGGCAAATCGGCAGTTATATAACAGACACAGGATAAAAAACAGATACATAATGGTGGGAATGCAGGAAGTAACGGCTTCCTGCATTCCTTAGTGTTTATAATGGGAAAGAGTATGATAGAGATTACAAAATTAAATGGGCAAAAAGTACTAATCAATCCCAGCCTGATTGAAATGGTGGAAGAAACTCCGGATACGGTCATCAGCCTGACTACGGGGAGAAAAATAATTGTAAAAGAAAGTAGACAAGATATAAAAAATTTAGTAAAATCATATAGAAAGGATATTTTTTTGCAGTAAAAGGGCAAAAATTGGCAGGTGAAATAAAGTGGACATAGCTTCATTAGTGGGATTACTTTTCTGTTTGGCCATGTTTTTGCTGGGTGTTGTAACTTCCGGCGGTATCACATCGTTACCGAGCTACTGGGATTTACCTTCCATAGCAATTACCATCGGCGGTTCGTTTGCATCCGTTCTGGCGGGTATGTCTTTTAAGAGCTTTATAAACGGTATAAAAAGTTTTGGTATGATTTTACGTGTCCCCCAGGACAATACCACTGAAATGATACAGAATATTATCAACTTATCCAATGTAGCCAGAAAAGAGGGACTTCTTTCCCTGGAAGAGGCGGCAGGCGATCTGGATGATGAGTTTTTGAAAAAGGGAATTCTTCTTATAGTAGACGGTACCGACCCCGAACTGGTACGTGCCATTATGGAGACCGAGCTTGTCAGCATGGACTCCCGTCACAAGGCAACCATCGGCTTCTGGGAAAGTGTTGCCGGCATGGGTCCTGCCTGGGGTATGATCGGTACCCTGGTAGGTCTGGTAAACCTTTTGAACAACATGGATGATGCGTCCGCCATCGGTCCCAACATGGCAACAGCGCTGATTACCACTCTTTACGGCTCCTTACTTGCAAACTGGATCTGTGCACCTATCACCAGCAAGCTAAAGGGCTACAACGAAAGCGAAATTATGCAGCGGGAGATTATGATTGAAGGTCTGTTATCCATTCAGGCCGGTGAGAACCCCCGCGTTATCGAAGAAAAACTGAAATCCTTCATGGCACCCGGCGACAGAAACACAGCCGGCGGTGATGAAGGAGGTGAAGAAAATGGCTAAGAGGAAGGAAGAACTGCCGGCTCCCGGAGCTCCGGCATGGACAGCCACATTCGGTGACCTGATGAACCTGCTTCTTTGCTTTTTTGTCATGCTTTTTGCCATGTCAACGGTTGACTCGGAGAAGTTCAAGGCGATTGCGGAGTCCTTTTCCAAAACTTTTTCCATTTTTGAAGGAGGCGCCACATCCATAGGTGACGGTCTGCTTATCAGCAACGGTGTCAGCCAGTTAAACGATCTTGACCAGTATGTAAACAATACCGGCAAAACGGAAGAGGGAAAGGATGACCCCGAAAAGATTGACAACTATACAGAGATGAAAGACAAACTGGAGGAAGCCCAGTTAAATGAGTCCGAGCAGCTTGCGGAAAAAATAGACGAGTCTGTGGCGGAAAGCAATATGACGGACAAAATAGACATCACCTTTACATCCCAGTATGTGCAGCTTACCCTGAAGGGGGCACTTTTGTTTGATTCCGGCAAGACGGAAATCCGGGCGGAAGCCGTACCGGTTGTGGACAAGGTGGGCAGGATACTGGAAAACTATGCCAGCAACGTGATTGAGATTGAAGGCCATACGGACAACGTGCCCATGCACAGCGCCAAATATGCCAACAACAGTGAGTTAAGCTGCGGCAGAGCACTGGCGGTCTACGATTATCTGATTAGCACCACCAATCTTGACCCTTCCAAAATCAAGTATGCGGGCAGGGGCGAATATGTTCCTGTTGCCGACAATTCCACGGAAGAGGGAAGAGCGAAAAACAGACGTGTGGAAATCCGTATTTATCATGATTTGAGCACATATGAATAAATAGCTGCCGGCAGCCCGACAAGAAAGGCAAGGATATTGTTTTGAAAAAGAATTTACTTTCCATATTGATACTGACACTGCTTATTATCAACATTGCCCTGACATCCATTATGATGTTCGGCATGATGAGCTCCGTAAAGAGTACATCCGCACTGGTGGGCAAAATTGCCGCTGTACTGAATTTAGAGCTTACAACGGAGGAAAAGGAAGAACAGCAGGTTTCCATCGCGGACAGCGTTTCTTATGATATTTCGGAAGCCATGACCATTCCGTTAAAGAACAGCGAAAATGATGAGGAACAGCATTATGCCAAGATTTCCGTTTCCATTCTGATGGACAAGAACAGCAAGGATTTTAAGAAATATTCCGATTTGTCCGCCTATGTACCGGAAATCAAATCCATCATCATTGATGTGGTTATGAACTACACCAAAGAAGAATTCATGGCAACCAAGGATGATATCTGTAGGGAAATCCTTTCCAGAATTCAGGAAAGATTTGACAATTCCGATGTGATTTACAACATTGTAATCAGTGATTTTCAGGTATATTAAGTCCCTCGAAAAGAAAATGACTGTAAGGAGGTGACTTTCATGGGAGACGTGCTTTCCCAAAACGAAATAGACAATCTGCTGGCGGCACTCTCGACCGGCGAATTAGATGTCAGCGATATCAACGACGGCAGCGACAAACCGGTAAAAAACTATGATTTCCGTCGCCCGGCGAAGTTCTCCAAGGAGCATCTGCGTACCCTGGAAATTATATTTGAACATTACGGCAGACTGATTTCCACAAACCTGCCGGTTTACCTTAGAAAAAATGTACAGGTAAGCGTGGCAAGCTCCGAAACGGTTACTTTTTCGGAGTTTACCAACTCCCTTTCCAATCCGGTTATTTTAGGAATTGTGAATTTCCATCCGCTGTCCGGCAATATCATCATTGATATGTCGACCAACCTCGGTTATACCATTATAGACAGGATGCTCGGCGGAGCCGGAAGACCACTTGAAAAGAGCCGGGAGTTTTCGGAGATAGAGCTTACCATTATCGAAAAGATTATTATTGTCTGTGTGCAGCTTATGCGGGAGCCGTGGAAAAATGTGCTGGAAATTGACCCGGTACTGGACAGGCTCGAGACCAATCCGCAGTTTGCACAAATCATATCCCCCAACGACATGGTTGCCATTGTAACCTTAAACGTAAAAATCGGGGATGTGCAGGGATTTATGAACATGTGTCTTCCCTACTTTACACTGGAAGACATTATGGATAAACTGAATACCAGATACTGGTATGCCAATATGCAGGAACGGCGTGACGAGGATTATGAGGAACAGGTGGAAACCCTTATACGGAGAGTGGATGTCCCCATGAAAGCCATGCTGGGAAAGAGTATCATTACGGTCAACGATTTTGCCAACCTGCAGGTCGGAGATGTTATCCGGCTGGATACCCATGTAGAGGACGAGTTGTCCGTATATGTGGGCAATATTAGAAAATTTACTGCGTTACCGGGAGTCAGCAAAGAGAACTATGCGGTTAAAGTGACTTCGGTAATCCGAGAGGGGGAATAGAACATGGACAACATGTTGTCCCAGGATGAAATAAATGCACTGTTAAACGGTATGGATCTTTCCGACAATAAACCGGCGGAAACACCGCAAGAGGAGCCTATTGACGAAAGCCTGCTTTCCAGTATGGAGAGAGATGCCATTGGCGAAATTGCCAATATCAGCATGGGTTCTTCTGCTACGACACTGTATTCCTTAGTCAACAGAAAAGTAAATATCACCACACCGGTTGTTACACTGGCGCACTGGAAAAATGTGCTGGATGAGTATGAGAAGCCCTGTGTATTTATTCAGATCAAATATACTAAAGGACTGGACGGCACCAACATTTTAGTACTGAGAGACCATGATGTAAAAATTATCACCGATCTTATGATGGGCGGAGACGGCACCAATACGGATGGGGAGCTGGGAGAACTGCACTTAAGTGCAATTTCCGAGGCCATGAATCAGATGATGGGTTCTGCGTCCACATCTCTTTCCACTATGCTGGATAAGACAATAGACATCAGTCCGCCGGAATCCAGTCTCATTGATTTGACGGAATACCACAGCGGCTCAGATATTGCCCCGTTCCTCGGCGGCACATTTGTAAAAATTGCATTCCGTATGCAGATCGGGGATTTAGTAGACAGCACCATCATGCAGCTGTATCCCATTGAATTTGCAAAAAGTATCGTAAAGAACTTTTTACACCAGAATACGGAGGAACCCGCAGCAGCAGCGGCGCCGGCGTCAGCACCGGCACCGGCTCCACAGGCGGCACCGCAGCCCACATACCAGCAGGCGGCACCGCAGCCCATGTACCAGCAGGCAGCGCCCCAGCCTATGATGCAGCAAGCAGCACAGGCCTATGTTCCGCCGCAGATGAGCATGCCGCAGCAGGCAGCGCCCCAGCAGAATGTAAACATCCAGCCGGCACAGTTCCAGACACTTACCAACGATTATGCGGGAGTGGCGGGCAACCAGAACATCGGACTGATTATGGATGTGCCTCTGGAGGTAACCGTAGAGCTTGGCAGAACGAAGAAATCCATTTCCGAAATTCTGGATTTTGCACCGGGTACCATTATTGAACTTGACCGTATTGCAGGCGAACCTATTGACGTTCTGGTAAACGGCAAGTTTGTGGCAAAAGGTGAAGTAGTAGTTATCGAAGAGAGCTTTGGCGTTCGTGTAACGGAGATTATAAAATAGTACATAAGGAGTGGCAGAAACTATGGCAAAGAATATTTTAATCTGTGATGATGCGGCATTCATGCGCATGATGATTAAGGACATTTTAACCAAGAACGGATACAATGTTGTTGGCGAGGCAGAAAACGGAGCAAAGGGTATTGAAAAATACAACGAACTGCATCCCGATCTTGTTCTGATGGATATTACCATGCCGGAGATGGATGGTATTGCGGCGCTTAAGGGCATCAAGCAGATTGACCCCAATGCACATGTTATCATGTGTTCCGCAATGGGCCAGCAGGCAATGGTTATAGAGTCCATCCAGGCAGGAGCCAAGGACTTTATTGTAAAACCGTTCCAGGCAGACCGTGTACTGGAAGCCGTAAAGAAGGTTGTGGGTTAATGCATATTGCGATAACGGCGATAGACAAAGCTGACAGCTTTGCACAGCTTATTACGGTTCTGATTATTTTTATTCTGGTTTTGGCGGCAACCCTTTTTACCACAAGGTGGATTGCCGGCTACCAGAAGGGACAGAACAAGGGTAAAAATATCGAGGTTGTGGAAACGTACCCTATCGGAAACGGAAAATACATACAGATTGTAAGACTGGCAGGGACTTACGCGGCGATTGCCGTATGCAAGGATACGGTAACCATGCTGGCAGAAATTCCGAAGGAGGATATCCGTTTTCCGGAGGATACCGGCGGTATGACGCTGCACTTTAAGGATTTGTTCCAAAAGGCAAAGGATGAACTCCCCAAGGAGGGAATTTCATCGAAAGAAGAGTAGGCTTAAGAGTGAAAACACGTAAAGGTATTTTATCAGGTAATATAATAAGGAAAATAATATGCCTGCTGGTAACGGTAGGCATATTGTGTATTATACCGGCAGGTGAAGCACATGCTACGGGCAGCACCGTAACGGACCCGCAAAGCGGCAACTCCACCGTCATAAACGAACCGGGAAGCGCACAGACCTCCGAAGATCTGAATCAACTGAATATTGCCAATACGGTAAAGATTGAGTACAACAATGGCAACGGCTCCATTAACGGAGCACTCCGTATCCTATTGATACTGACGCTTATTGCCATTGCGCCGACACTGCTTATCTGCCTGACTTCGTTTACCCGGATTATTATTGTACTGCATTTTACCAGGTCGGCACTGAATACGCAGACGGCACCGCCCAATCAGGTTCTTATCGGGCTGGCGCTGTTTCTCACGTTCTTTATTATGACACCGACCATTACCCAGATATATCAGGATGCGTATGTGCCCTATGAGGCGGGAGAAATCAAAGAAGAGGAAGCCTTAACGGCAGCCATCGGACCCATCAGGCAGTTTATGTACGGCGAAACCCAGACGAAGGACGTAGAGCTTTTTATGGGAATTGCGAGACTGGACTGGGACGGGGAGCTGGATGACATTCCACTGACGGTGCTCATCCCCAGCTTCATGGTAAGCGAGCTTCGTACCGCGTTCTTCATGGGATTTGTGATATACATTCCGTTTATTATTATTGACATGGTGGTAGCCTCCGCCCTCATGAGTATGGGTATGATGATGCTGCCGCCCACCACCATTTCCATGCCGTTCAAGATTTTGCTGTTTGTCATGGCGGACGGCTGGAGCCTGATTATCGGAAGTCTGGTAAGGACATTCCACATCTGACAGGAAAGGAAGGCAGCATATGAGTGTAGAAGCGGTAACTGAAATCACCAACAAAGCTTTATATCTGATCATAAAAGTATCCATGCCGATACTTTTAGTTTCCCTGATCATCGGTCTTGTGGTGAGCATCTTCCAGACAGTAACTTCCATTCAGGAACAGACGCTGACTTTTATTCCCAAGATTATCGGAGTCTTTCTGACAATCATGATTATGGGGCACTGGATGCTCAATCTGATTATTGAATATACAACGGATCTGTGGCTGAATTTTTCCAGCTATGTAAGTGGATAGGAAAGTGTGAAAAATGGTTGATTTATCTTTTTCCCTTATGGATCTGGAATATTTTCTGCTGATTTTTGTCAGGGTTTCCTGCTTTGTGTTCATTGCTCCCTTTTTCAGCATGCAGAACACACCCCGGACGGTGCGCATAGCCATTTCCTTTTTCACGGCCATGCTTCTGTATACGGTGCTGACACCGAGTGCCGGTGTGGTATACGATTCCGTGGTTTCCTTTGCGGTAATCGTGGCGAAAGAAGCACTGACGGGACTGCTTATCGGCTTTGCCGCCAATATCTGTACGGCAATCGTCAATTTTGCCGGTTCCGTTGTGGATATGGAAACGGGACTTTCCATGGTCACCCTGTTAGATCCGGCAACAAGGGAGCAGACCACCATCTCCGGCGCTCTGTATCAGTACGTCATTATGATGATGCTGATTGCCAGCGGTATGTACCGGTATCTTTTAGGTGCCCTGGCAGACTCATTTTTACTTATTCCCGTAAACGGCGCCATTATCCGGAGTGAGAACCTGCTTAACACGTTGATCCGGTTTCTGACGGATTACATTGTAATAGGCTTTCGCATCTGCCTGCCGATTTTCTGTGCGGCATTGCTGTTAAATGTGATTTTGGGTGTACTTTCCAAGGTTTCCCCGCAGATGAATATGTTTGCCGTGGGAATTCAGCTTAAGATAATGGTGGGGCTGGCAGTTCTGTTTCTGTCATCCTATATGATGTCGGATGCGGCAGGCTTCATTTTCAACGAAGTGAAAAAAATCACCGTTTCATTTGTAGGGGGTATGATGTGATACTGAAGTATAATCTGCAGTTCTTTGCGGCAGAAGGCCCCGGCGGTGAGAAAACAGAACCGGCTACCGAGAAAAAGCTGTCGGATGCCAGAAAAGAAGGACAGGTTGCCAAGAGCCGTGAAGTGGGCAATGCCCTGGGTATTCTTGCCATGTTCGTGGTCCTGAAGGTTTTTATCGGCACGATTGGCACACAGCTCATGGAGCTTTTTTCTTCCGTTTACGGAAATATGCCGGAGACGGTGAAAAGCTGGAACGGCTATCTGCCGGAAAAGGGCATGAGGGATGTTTTTTTTCGGATTTTTATAAAGACCATTTATGTGACAGGTCCCATATTTATAATCTTTTTCCTGATAGCGTTTATCACAGACCTGGTGCAGGTCAAATGGAAGGTTTCCGGCAAGCCTCTGAAGCCGAAGTTTAACCGGATGAGCCCGGTCAGTGGCTTTAAGCGGATTTTTTCCGTCAACTCCCTTGCGGAGCTTATAAAGGCCATCTTAAAGATCGGACTGATCAGCTATGTGGCGTATCAGTACCTGAAAAATAAAGTCAACCAGATCTATCTTCTTTACGATATGTCCTTTACCCAGGCACTTTCCGTAATCAGTAATCTCATTACGGAAATGGGTATCCGGATTTCGGCTGTGTACTGTATCATTGCGGCGGCGGATTTTGCGTACCAGAAGGTGAAGTTCACCATGGACATGCGGATGACGAAGCAGGAAGTCAAGGACGAGTACAAGGAGCAGGAAGGTGATCCGCAGATTAAGGGAAAAATCCGGCAGAAAATGCAGGAGGTATCCCGCAGGCGTATGATGCAGAACCTGCCCAAAGCGGACGTGGTCATCACGAACCCGACCCATTATGCTGTGGCAATCCAGTATGACCTGGAGATTGCGGATGCCCCCATTGTCCTGGCAAAGGGCGCCGATTACATGGCAAAAAGAATAAAAGAAGTTGCCAGGGAAAACGAGATTGAAATTGTAGAAAACAAGCCCCTTGCCCGTATGCTTTATGCAAACGTGGAGGTGGGGGACATGATTCCGCCGGAGCTTTATCAGGCAGTGGCGGATGTCCTTGCTTACGTGTACCACTTAAAGGGCAGGGCATAAAACGGACAGAATAGTCCGGAATGACAGTATAGATAAGAGAAAAGAGGTGAGCAGATGAACGTTAAGTTACAAAAATGGGATGCGGTTGTGGCAATCTATATCCTGACGGCGTTTATTATGCTCATTGTTCCTTTGCCGGCATGGATTCTGGACGTATTTATGGCATTCAACATGGCAGTGGCATTTACAATTCTGTTTGCAGCCATGTTTTCCAAGGAAGTACTGGATATGTCCTATTTCCCGTCCATCCTGCTGTTCACAACCATTTTCCGTATCGCCATGAACGTATCGTCTACCAGGCTTATCCTAACCACCGGTACGGCCGGCAACGTGGTTATGACCTTCGGCCAGTTCGTAGGCGGCGGTGATCTGATTGTAGGTGCGGTTATTTTCATTATCCTTATTCTGGTACAGTTTTTAGTTATCAACAAAGGTACCGAACGTGTGGCAGAAGTAACGGCAAGATTTACCCTGGACGCCATGCCCGGTAAACAGATGGCGATTGACGCGGACTTAAATACCGGCGCCATCGATGACAAGGAAGCCAAAATCAGACGTGATAAAATCCAGCAGGAGTCCAGCTTCTTCGGCTCCATGGACGGTGCTGTGAAGTATGTAAAAGGAGATGCCGTAGCGGGTCTTATCCTCACCGTCATCAACCTGGTGGGCGGTATTATCATGGGTATGACGAGAAGCGGCATGGACATCAACACGGCGCTGAGCACCTATGGTGTGCTTACCATCGGTGACGGTCTGGTAAGCCAGATTCCCTCCCTTCTGATATCTCTTTCCACCGGTATTTTAGTTACCAAGGGCGGTAAGGAAGCGGAATTCGGCACCACCATTGTAAAGCAGCTCTTCGGTATTCCCAAAGCTATGTATATGGTAGGTGCGACCCTGATGTTCTTAGGCATTACCACGGGACTTAATACCATTTTGTTTTTGGGCCTGGGACTTTTGTTCATTGTAGCGGGCAGATTGGTGGCAGGCAATATAGAAACCGCCGGCATTGAAAATATGGTGGATGCGGAGGAAACGGCAGCGGAGGAAATAAGACAGCCTGAAAACGTCAACAGCCTCCTGCAGGTGGATCCTATTGAGCTGGAATTCGGTTACGGCATTATCCCCCTGGCGGATGCGGCGCAGGGCGGCGATCTGCTGGACCGTGTGGTTATGATAAGAAGACAGATTGCGCTGGAGCTTGGTACCGTGGTGCCCATTATCCGTCTGCGTGACAACATCCAGTTAAATCCCAACCAGTACATTATTAAAATCAAGGGTATTCAGGTCAGCGAGGGTGAAATCCTGTTTGACCACTATATGGCGATGAACCCCGGCTATGTGGAAGAGGAGATTACCGGTATTCCCACTTTTGAGCCTTCTTTCCATCTGCCGGCTATCTGGATTACGGAAGGACAGAGGGAAAGAGCGGAGAGCCTGGGCTATACGGTTGTAGACCCGCCTTCCATTATTGCAACCCATCTGACGGAGGTCATCAGGCAGCATATCGCAGAGCTGCTTACCAGACAGGATGTGCAGGGTCTTATCAACAACTTAAAGGAAAACAATCCGGCGCTTGTGGAAGAACTGGTTCCCAAGCTGCTTGGGCTCGGTGAGGTACAGAAGGTATTACAGAACCTTTTACAGGAAGGTATTTCCATCCGCGACCTGCTTACCATTTTTGAAACACTGGCGGACTATGCTCCCACCACGAGGGATACGGATATTCTGACGGAATACGTCAGACAGAGCCTAAAGAGGGCCATTTCCGTGAAATATTTCCCGGCTCACGAAACCACGCAGGTTATTACGCTGGACCCCAAGATTGAACAGGAAATCATGGGAAGTGTCAAACAGACGGAGCAGGGGGCTTATCTCAATTTAGACCCCGAGAGAACAAGAAAGATTATGGACTCTCTGGGAAAGGAAGTGCAGAAGCTGGAAAATCTGGGCAAAAACCCTATTATTATTACTTCACCCATCGTCAGAATGTACTTTAAGAGACTGACGGAGGACTATTACAAAGACTTGATTGTGGTTTCCTACAATGAAATTGAATCCAATGTGGAACTGCAGTCCGTTGGGATGGTGACAGCATAATGATTATTAAGAAGTATCAGGGAAAAACAGAAGAAGAGGCGCTGGCGGCAGCCAAAAAGGAACTGGGCGACGGTGTCGTGGTCATGAATGTAAAGAATGTGAAAAGAAAAGGTCTTTTTGCCATCTTTAAGCCGCAGCTTGTGGAGGTTACGGTAGCCATTGAGGAAAAGGACCGGTATTCCCAGACGGCGGGAAGACTGCAGACACCTGTCTTTACACCGGCACAGCCCGCCGCAGCCTCAGGCACCGGTCAGGCAGCGGGCATTTACCGGAAAAGCGCCGCAGGCATCGGCAATATAGAGGAAAAATTAGACAGCCTGCAGTCCCTTCTGGAAAAGCAGCTTAAAAATCCGGAGCCGGAAAAAGAAGCGGACGGTGAGGAAAACGGAAAAGAAAAATCCGCTGTAGAGCCGGAAATGGAAAAGGATGCGGAAATGGTACGTTTCATGAAGCTTCTTTACAAGGTCATGTCGGACAACGAAGTGGATGAAAAATACATCAGTCAGATTATGGATGAGATTGAAAAGGTACATAAGCCGGGGATGCCGTTTGACTATGCCCTTTCCAATGCTTACCAGAAGCTGATATTAAAATTCGGCAAGCCTTCCGAAATAGAACCGGCTAAATCCGGCTGCAAGGCAGTTTTCTTTATCGGGCCGACCGGAGTTGGCAAGACGACGACTATTGCCAAGATAGCATCCCGGTTCAGTGTGGAGGAGAAAAAGAAGGTGGCGCTGCTTACGGCGGATACCTACCGTATTGCGGCGGCGGAGCAGCTCCGTACCTATGCCAATATCTTAGAGGTGCCGTTCCGGATTATTTATACGGAAGAGGATATGCAGGGAGCCATCAGGGAATTTTCCGACTTCGATTATGTCTTTGTGGATACGGCTGGACATTCTCATCAGAATGAGGAACAGAAGGACGCCATGAAGCGTCTCGTTCATTCCGCAGACAATCTCTGCGAAAAAGATGTGTACTTAGTACTGTCGGCAACCACCAAAAAGAGGGATTTGGAGAGCATTGCGGACAGTTATAAGGATATGGCGGACTACAAGCTTATTTTCACCAAATTAGATGAAACCACGGCTATCGGTAATCTCCTGAACCTGAAGCTTTATACGGGTGCGGATTTATCGTACGTGACCTGTGGACAGAATGTACCGGACGATATCGAGAAATTCAATCCGCAGAAAATGGTGAAGCAACTGTTGGGGGGCAAATAGAAAGGGAACGTAACCATTATGGATCAGGCGGAACAGTTAAGGAATATCATAAAAGCCGAAAACAAACCGAGACCGACAGCCAGAGTTCTGACCGTTACCAGTGGAAAGGGCGGTGTGGGCAAATCCAATACCGCCATCAATCTCGCTATCCAGTTCCGTAAAATGGGAAAGCGGGTTATCATTCTGGATGCAGACTTCGGACTGGCCAATATTGAAATTATGTTTGGTGCGGTGCCCAAGTGGAATCTGTTTGATTTGGTTTATCAGGGAAAGAACATAAAGGACATTATTACATGGGGACCCATGGAAATCGGATTTATTTCCGGTGGTTCGGGTATTACCGGCATGTCCAATTTAAGCAGGGAGTCGCTTACCTACATTATCCGTAATTTAGCGGAGCTGGATACCCTTACGGACATCATCATTATTGATACCGGAGCCGGTATTTCCGACTCGGTGCTGGAATTTTTGGTGGCATGCGGTGAAGTGCTGCTTGTGACCACACCGGAGCCTACCTCCATCACGGATTCGTATTCCCTGCTGAAGGCACTGCGCTCCCATCCCCGTTTTTCCACGGAAAATACCAGGATAAAAATGGTGGCGAACAAAGTGGCAAACGAGAGAGAGGGGCAGCTTCTGTATGACAAGCTGCATGCGGTTGTGGAAAAGTACTTAAAACTTCCTTTTTTTTACCTTGGGGCGGTGGAAAAGGACAAAAATTTAGAGAAAGCGGTTATGCAGCAGGTACCGGTTTCCATGCAAAATCCGGAGGCACGGAGCAGCAGGCAGTATGAGGCAATTGCCGGCAAGCTGATGAACGTACCGGAAACGGCAGGAAAGCAAAGGGGAATGGTTGATTTCTTTTCACACATTATAAATAGTATGAGGATGGGGTAAACGGATATGTTGACAAAACTGATTGAACCGGGCTGCAAGGTGGAAATGCAGCTTATAAGCAGAAAACTGACGGCGGAGGAAGAAAAGAAAGTATATATAAGCAAGGTTTTTGACGTGCTGTCCGATGACAGAATGGAAATCCTGATGCCCATGGAAAAGACCAGACTGATTCTGCTTCCCGTGGACGGGGAAATCGACATCACCTTCTATGCGGGGGAGTATCTGTATCAGTGTTTTACCAGAGTGGTGGACCGTTATAAAAGGGACAATATGTATATTCTCCTCATGGAGGCAACCAGCAACCTGCGCAAGGTGCAGAGGCGGGAATATTACCGCTTCAGCTGCGCACTCGAGATGTGCTCCCGGCTTTTGGTGGAGGAAGAGATAAAGGCAGTGGAGGAGCACCGGAATTATTATCTGACGCCGGGACTTCCCCTGAAGAGAAGTCTGATTGTGGATATCAGCGGCGGCGGGCTCCGTTTTATGAGCGATCACAGATACGAAACGGGCAGCCTGATATACTGCAGTTATTATCTGATTGTGGGCGGCAGAACCAAGCAGTGTGAAACGATTGGAGAAATTCTGAGCGCCAGGGAGCTGGAAAATAAAAAGGGGACTTTTGAACACAGAGTACGTTATGTAGACATGGGTGAGGGGGAAAGAGAGGAAATTATCCGGTATATTTTTGAAGAAGAGCGGAAAAACCGGAAAAAAGAATCCGAAGGCCACTGAATTTACGTGACAAAAGACTCTGAAACGATTACTTTGCACTCATGAGAAGGTATGAGTATGGTATAATAAACGTAAGTGAGGTGAACGATACGGAAAAGATACCTATGAACGGAGTAGTAGCAATCGCAAGCTCGACAGGCGGTCCCAAGGCTTTGCAATCGGTAATCCCAAGGCTGCCGGCAGATTTTCCGGTTCCGGTGCTGATAGTCCAGCATATGCAGGCAGGCTTTACGAAGTTTCTCGCGGAGAGGCTCAATACATTAAGCGCTCTTACTGTGAAAGAAGCGGAAGAGGGAGAAGCACTGAAAAAAGGGTATGTGTACCTTGCAAAAACCGGTATGCACATGCAGGTGAAAAAGAAATCCGGAGCCCAGTATGTGATTCATTATACGGATGAACCGGTAAGGGAAGGTGTGAAGCCCTGCGCCAATTATCTGTATGAGTCCCTGGCAGAGACCGGTTTTGAAACTGTTGTCTGCGTTGTTATGACAGGCATGGGCGCCGACGGCAGGGACGGTATCCGGTACCTTAAACAAAAGAAGAAAGTCACGGTGATTGCACAGGAAAAGAGTACCTGTGCGGTTTACGGCATGCCAAAAAGCGTTGTGGAAGCAAATCTTGCAGATAAAACCATTCCTCTCGAAGAAATCGCAGGGGAAATTATGATTAGTATGGGGGTAATGTAAAATGGATGTAAGCCAGTATCTTGAAATCTTCCTTGATGAAACCACGGAGCATTTGCAAAATCTGAATACCCAGATTTTAACCTTGGAGCAGGAGCCGGAAAACATGGATACCATCAATGAAATTTTCCGTGCGGCACATTCCTTAAAAGGAATGGCGGGCACCATGGGTTATAAGCGCATGCAGACGCTGACCCATGATATGGAAAACGTGTTCTCCGAAGTAAGAAACGGCAATATCAAAGTAAAGTCAAACATGATCGACCTTCTGTTCCAGTGCCTGGATGCACTGGAGGAGTACACCAACAATATCCGGGAGACCGGGGACGAGGGTACGAACGAAAACGAGCCTTTAATCAAGCTTTTGAACGAGGAGCTTGGCAAGAAGGATGAAAAGCCCGCCGGGGAGCCGAAAAAAGAGGAAAAAGCGCCCGAAGGCGGGGATAAGAGAAAGTGGCTGAACATCAAACTGGACAGCACGGACGTCATGGTCATTACGGAAGCCCGGAAGCAGGGAAATTTTGTATATGGCGCAACCGTTTATGTGCAGGAGAGTTGTTTACTTAAAGCAGCAAGGGCCTTCTTAGTATTCAAGGCTGTGGAAGAAGTGGGCGAAATCATTGTTTCCAGCCCTTCCGCACAGGATATCGAGGACGAAAAATTTGAACTGGATTTTTCCCTGATTGTGATTTCGGACAAGCCGGTGGATAAGCTGATTGCAGCCATCAGCAATGTTTCCGAAATCGCAGAGGTTTTAGCTGAGCCCATTGATTTATCTAAGATGCCGTGCAGCGAAGAAGGAAAGAGCGCCGCACCCGAGCAGAAAAAAGAAGAGCAGAAGGCAGTACCGGCAAAGGCAGCCGCGGCAGCCGCAGCTCCGGCAGCGGACAAAAAGACCGGTGTGGCAAGGCAGGCAGGCGGCAAACCTATTGTAAACCGTACCGTCCGTGTGGATATTGAAAAGTTAGACGTGTTAATGAACCTTGTCAGCGAGCTTATTATCGCCAAAAACTCTCTGGTAGCGGCATCCAATGCCCAAAAGAGCGCCAGTGACAAGGCTCAGAACAATGTAAACGAGCAGATTGAATATCTGGAGAGCGTGACCACCAGCCTTCACGAGTCCGTTATGAAGGTACGAATGGTTCCCATTGAAAGCGTTGTCAGCAAGTTCCCGAGAATGATTCGTGACCTGACAAAGAAGCTGGACAAAAAGATGGAGCTTTATATGTCCGGTGAAGAAACCGAAATGGACCGTACCGTAGTGGATGAAATCGGCGACCCGCTGATGCATCTTCTGCGTAACTCCGCCGACCACGGCATTGAAAGCGCCGAAGTCCGTGCGGAAAGAGGCAAGCCCGAAGTCGGTTCCATCTGGCTGGATGCTTACCAGGACGGCAACAACGTTGTCATTGAAGTAAGGGACGACGGTAACGGTATCGATACGGAAGTCGTTAAGAATAAGGCTATCAGTCGTGGCACCATCACACCGGAGCAGGCAGCAGGCATGTCCGAAAAGGAAATTATTGATTTACTGTTCCTCCCCAGCTTCTCCACCTCCGAAAAGGTTACGGATGTATCGGGACGAGGCGTAGGTCTGGACGTTGTAAAGAGTAAAATTGAAGCCTTAAGCGGTGAAGTGGAAGTAAAGAGCGTGCTCGGAGTCGGCAGTACCTGGATTATCCGTCTGCCTCTGACACTGGCTATTATCCAGGCACTGATGGTGGTAATCGGCGGCGAAAAGTATGCAATTTCCTTAGGCTCAATTCAGACCATCGAGGATATTCCCACAGATGAAATCCGCTTAATCCAGAACAAGGAGGTCATTCATCTGCGCGGTAATGTCATTCCGCTTATCCGTATGGACAAGGAGTTGGATACCGTAAGCACCAAGGGACCGGATGAAAACATGACCATCCTGATTGTGAAGAAGGGCGATAAGCTGGCAGGTCTTGTGGTGGATGAACTGCTTGGACAGCAGGAAATCGTTATCAAGTCCATGGGCAAGTACATTGACAACAAGTGCAGGCTTATCAGCGGCGCTACCATCCTGGGCGATGGCGAAGTAGCCCTGATTTTAGATACAAACGTATTGTTATAAGCAGGAGGAGAGTAAAATGGAAGAGATTAAAGTAGCAGGCGAAACCGCCCAGTTTATCGTGATACGTCTTGGACAGGAACAGTACGGTATTGACATCAGTTACATAGAAAATATTGTGAGAATGCAGCACATCACCAGAGTGCCCAAGCTGGCGCCCTATCTGAAAGGGGTCATCAACCTGCGCGGCGAGGTCATTCCCATTATGTGCCTTTCCATGAAAATGGGACTGCCCGTAGAAGAGGAAACCAAGGCAAGCCGTATCATTATCATCAAGATGGAGCAGTGCGGCACCCTCGGCCTTATCGTGGATGAGGTAAAGGAAGTGGTTACCCTCGATATGACGGAGCAGGTGGAGAAGTTAGCATTCAAAAAAGAGGACAAGAGCAATTTTGTACAGGGCGTCGGAAAGTGTGCCGGCGGTCTTATTTCCCTGCTTGACTTAAATGCGGTAACCGCAGAAAAGTAGGAAGCAAACGATAAAGGAGAACAGTGCATGGCAGATCAGGACATGAGCCTGGAAAAAGTGACGGAAAACTATTTTGACGTATTGAGAGAAATTGGCAATATCGGGGCAGGTAATGCCATGACCGCACTTTCCCAGATGCTGCAGTGTAAAGTAGATATGCAGGTTCCACAGGTCAAACTGCTGGAATTTAAAGATGTCGGCGCTCTTATGGGCGGCGAGGAACAGATTATGGTGGGCATTTATCTTGCCGTAGAGGGAGATATTACCGGCAGCATTATGTTCCTTGTCAAACAGGACAGCGCCAAGCATCTGGTAAACAAGATTATGATGGGGATGGGAGGCAGCGAGGGTCCCGGCTTGAATGAAATGGAGCTTTCCGCTATGAAAGAGGTAAGCAACATTATTACGGGAGCGTACTTAAACTCTTTGTCCGCACTTACCAATTTGAAAATTTATCCTTCACCGCCGGAGCTTGCGGTAGACATGGCAGGAGCTATTTTAAGCGTGCCGGCTATTGAATTCGGAGCCATAGGGGACAAAATCCTTTTGATTCAGTCACAGTTTTACGACGACACAATGATTGATGGCTATTTTATTCTGATTCCGGATTTGGAATCCTATGCTAAGATACTGCGTTCACTTGGAATGATGTAGATGGGAGTAAACATGGGTGAATTGATAAAAGTGGGTATGGCCGATTTTAAGATATGTTCCGGCACGGACGGTCTGACCACCCTGGGGCTGGGGTCCTGCGTTGGCATTGCCATCCGGGATACCCTGACACATATAGGGGGACTGGCGCATGTCATGCTGCCGGACAGCACCGCTATCCGCGGAGGCAGCGACAATATTCCGAAGTTTGCGGATACTGCAATCAGGGAAATGGTGCGCCAGATGGAAGAAATGGGAGCAAGAAGAAGCAGGATGACTGCCAAGCTTGCCGGAGGCGCTATGATGTTTGCATTTCAGAATAAGTCGGATCTGGTCCGCGTAGGAGAGCGAAATGTAGAAGCATCCAAAGAGATTCTGCAGAGTATGCAGATACCGGTCATCGCGGAGGATACCGGCGAAACTTACGGACGAACCGTTATTTTTTACCCGGAAACGGGCGACTACGTGATCAGAGCGGTGGGAAAGCCGGAAAAAACCATTTAAGGTCTGGCTTTCGGAAAGGCATGGTAGTTTATGAAAAGAAGAAATATACCGCTGATTTTAATGCTGGTGGCGGGTGCTGTTACCGGCATTATTACTTGTGTGAAGGGCTATTCCATTGTGGAAAAGCTGACAGCGTTATTGATTTCATTAGTTGTGTTTTATCTGATAGGGGTGTGCTTCAAAACCCTTCTGGATGTTTTTGACAGACAGAATGCCGAAAGGAAGAAGGCGGAGGAAGAAGCGGAACAGGAGCAGGCGCAGAAGGAAAAAGAACAGGCAGACGGTAAGACGGAAGGAAAGTAAGGAAGCCGGCACAGGCAGCATGCAGGAAGGAAGACAGTAAGCAGCCGGCACAAGGCTGGCCGTCAAAAGTAAGATGGGAAAGGCAGGGTTCAGACCATGGATGAAGCAGGTAGAAAAAAGCTTTGGACAGAGTATGATAAAAGCAGAACCCCGGAGTTAAGAGAAAAAATCATATTGGAATATGCACCGCTTGTCAAACTGGTGGCGGGCAGACTCAGCATGTATCTGGGGTATAATGTAGAGTACGACGATCTGGTCAGCTATGGGATTTTCGGTCTGATTGATGCCATTGACAAGTACGACTACGCAAAGGAAGTCAAATTTGAAACTTATGCCAGTCTGCGTATCCGTGGAGCCATTCTGGACCAGATAAGAAAAATGGACTGGATTCCCCGAACTATAAGGCAGAAACAGAAACGCATCGATGCAGTCTGCAAGGACATTGAAACAAGACTGGGCAGGAGCGCCACGGATGAAGAAATTGCATCGGAACTGGGTATTTCGGATGATGAATATCTGGAATGGCAGAGCCAGATGAAAATAACCAACGTGGTTTCCCTGAACGAATATATGGAACAGGGCGCGGAGGTACCGGCAGAGGGCAATCAGTTTACCACCGCACGGTTTGACAGCCCGGAGGAAAACATTGAAAAGGAAGAGCTGAAAAAGGTGTTGGAAGAGTCCCTGGAGCAGCTTACCGAAAAAGAAAAAAAGGTCATTCTTCTTTATTATTATGAAGACCTGACACTGAAAGAAATCAGCAACGTACTGGAGGTTTCCGAATCCCGGATTTCCCAGCTCCATACCAGAGCGTTACAGAAGATGAAAACGAAAATGGGAGATTACATGGGAATTTTTGCAGGATGATGGAGGATATGGCTTATGCAGAATGCGTATTTTAAAATTACATCTGACGGCAGCAAATTCGGATTATTACTGGAACCGCCAAAAAACGGCGGAGAACCCTTAAATATAGCCGAAGTCATGGATTACTTAAAGGAACAGGGAATGGTGTTCTCTTTTGAAATGATTAGTGATGCCATAGAGTCCGGCGAGCGTAAGATTTTACCCCTCGGAACCGGTAACTGTCCCCGCATCAACATGGAATATGATGTCAGGGTTACCGAAGACGCCATGCAGGCATATGTAAGGCTTTTCAGTCCGTCCGACACCGGTGCGGCTTTGACTGCCGGCGAAATTATCCGCGGACTGGCGCAGAAACAGATAAAGGTGGGCATCCTGGAGGAAGCCATAAAAGAAGCCATAGAAAAAGAAATGTACTGTACCGATATTCTGGCAGCGCAGGGCAGCCCCATAAGGGAAGGAAAGGATGCATATATTACCTATCTGTTCAATACAGACCCCAAGGTACGTCCTACGTTAAATGAAGACGGCAGTGTGGATTTCTTCCATTTGAATACCTTAAATCCCTGTAAAAAAGGAGACGTTCTGGCAAGGCTTACGAAAGAGGACCCGGGCGAGGCAGGCATGACCGTTTACGGAGCCAGTGTAAAGCCGAAGCCCGTCAGGAGAGCCTCTCTCCGAAGCGGAAAAAACCTGACGGTTTCCGAAGACGGTACGGAGCTTATTTCCGAAGTGGACGGTCACGTTTCGTTCCTGGACGGCCGGGTTTTTGTATCCGATGTATTGGAATTAAAGAATGTGGATACTTCCACAGGCAATATAGATTTTGAAGGCAGTGTTACGATTGAAGGCAATGTGCAGTCCAACTTTTCCGTGAATGCGGGTGGAAACATTCTCGTACGTGGGCTGGTGGAAGGGGCCACCTTAAAATCCGGTGGGGATATCATTCTTATCCGCGGCATGGCGGGAGCCGGAAAGGGCAGCCTGACGGCGGGCGGCAATATTGTTGCCAAGTTTCTGGAAAACACCACGGCTTCGGCCGGCGGTTATGTGCGCTCGGAGTCCATTCTGCACAGTACCGTAACGGCAAAAGAAGAAATTACCGTAGACGGAAGGAAAGGCTTTATTTCCGGCGGTAAAATCGCAGCCACAAATCTGGTGGAGGCAAAGACCTTAGGCTCCCATCTGGGAACGAACACCGTCATTGAAGTAGGGGTAATTCCCGACAGAAAGGACAGACTGAACAAGGTCAGGAAAAGCATCGGCGAGCTGACAAAGAAAATTCATGACATAGACCCGGTGATTGTAATGTATTCGCAGAAGTATAAGCAGGGTGTTTCCATCAGCATGGACCAGATGAAGTATCTGAAGAACTTAATTCAGGCAAGGGAACAGTGCACAAAAGAGCTGAAGGAATTTACCGCTGAAGCGGAAGAAATCGAAAGCATGATATCCAGACAGGCAGATGCCCAGGTAATTGTCCACGGAGAGGTATATCCCGGTGTACGTATTGTAATCGGAGATGTTTCCATGTCGGTACCCGGCAATATGCAGTACTGCCGCTTTATCAGGCTACGCGGAGATGTGAAAATGGTGGGAATTTAAAGGGAGGTAGTTGTATGGCAATCGGTGGAATTGAAATGACATCCATAGTCAGGTCACAGGATTATACGGCCATTAAATTTAACGAAGACAGCAAAGGTGTCATGCAGCAGAGCAACCTGATAACCAGCATGCATCAGCAGGAGGAGCAGAGGGCAAAACAGGTCAACCAGGGAAAGGATGCGGACTGGCAGCAGAAAAAATTCGATGCCAGGGAAAAGGGTAACGGTCACTATGCCGGCAATTCCGGACAAAGAAAGAAGAAACAGGAAGAGGAAAAAGCGAAAAATGCTTTGTATCACAGCTCCGGCTTTGATATCAAGATTTGAAAGCGTAAGGTGGAGAGCATATGACAACATTGGAAATCGTTTTGCTGATTTTGGGAATTGCCATTTTTGTACTCAGTTTTTTTGTGTTTGGTGGAAACAGCAGACAGGATCTGACGGAAATCAGGGAAGAAGTGAAGGAAGAGGTCAGGCAGGCGGTAAACGTGCAGATGGCGGAGGCAGGCAGACGGTGGGAAGACACCCTGCGCGAAAAAGCGGAGGATGCCGTGAACAATACGGAACGGGAACTATCCAAGGTTTCCAACGAAAAGATTATGGCGGTCAGCGAATACTCCGACACAGTGCTTGCGGAAATCGATAAAAACCACAAAGAAGCCATGTTTCTATATGACATGCTCAATGACAAGCATAAGGACATAGGCAGAACCATTGACCTGGCAACGGATTTTAAGGGCTTGGACGATATTGCGGAAGAGACCTTTGAAACGAATACTCCGGTGGCTGAGGTGTCTGCTTATGAGGAAACATCTGCTGAGACACAGACCGCAGATTCGAATTCTGTTAAAGAAACGAAGTCCGGAACCCTGCAGATGAATCAGACGGATATCAGCTTTATGCAGGACGGCGGCAACAATAACGAACGGATACTGGAGCTGCACAAGCAGGGAAAATCCAATGTTTCCATAGCTAAGGAGCTGGGGCTCGGCGTGGGCGAAGTCAAGCTGGTAATTGACCTGTTTGAAGGCATGAAATAAGGACAGAAGGAACAGAAGCATGAAATTGAAGTACTATTTACGGGGACTGGGTATCGGCATTCTGGTAACCACCGTGATTTTAAGCTTAGCCGGTGTCGGCAGGAAAAACATGACGGATGAAGAGGTCGTGAAGAGGGCAAAGGAACTGGGAATGGTGGAAAGCACTCTGCTTTCCGACCTGCCGGACCAGACAAAAACGGATGAGGTCAGACCCACAGAGCCGGGAATCAGCCTGCAGCCGGAAACATCGGAGCCGGAAGAGTCGACTTCCACACCGGAAACACCGGAGGCGCCGGAAGAGACGACCATCACACAGGAAACACCGGCGGCTCCGGAAGAGACGACCACCACACAGGAAACACCGACGGCTCCGGAAGAAACACCGGTCAGCCCGGAGGACGGAAATCCGGATATTCCCACCGGGGAAACAGTTACCCTGGTAATCGGAAGAGGAGAGAGCTCCACCACCGTGAGCAAAAACTTAAAGAAGGCGGGAATCGTGGAGGATGCCGCCGCCTTTGACAGATTTTTATGCAATAACGGCTATGATAAAAAAATCATAACGGGCACCTATGAAATCCCGTACGGAGCATCCGAAGAGGAAATCGCAAAAATCATTACAAGAAAGTAGAAACCCCTTGCAATAGGGGTTTTCTTATGTTATAATTCGAATGTTGTGACAAAAAACACGTAAATTTATTCGCAGCCGGTGTCCGTTTTCCTTAAAAAGGAACAGATTAGCTTCGGAGACGTCCGTATTTTAACGCAGATGCGGAGGGAAAATTTACGGAAGACTATTAACCAGACGGAGGTAAAAACATGAGCGTTATTTCTATGAAACAGTTACTTGAAGCAGGTGTTCATTTCGGACATCAGACCAGAAGATGGAACCCTAAGATGGCTCCTTATATCTTCACCGAGAGAAATGGTATCCACATCATTGACTTACAGAAGTCTGTAGGCAAGGTGGATGAAGCTTACAAAGCCATTTCCGAAATCGCTGCACAGGGCGGCACCATTCTTTTCGTAGGTACCAAGAAGCAGGCTCAGGATGCTGTTAAGACAGAAGCTGAGAGATGCGGTATGTACTATGTAAACGAAAGATGGCTTGGCGGTATGCTTACCAACTTCAAGACCATCCAGTCCCGTATTGCAAGACTTCATGCAATCGAAACCATGTCCGTAGACGGTACTTTCGATGTTCTTCCCAAGAAGGAAGTTATTGCACTGAAGAAAGAATGGGAAAAGTTAGAGAAGAACTTAGGCGGTATCAAGAATATGACCAGAATTCCTGATGCTATTTTCGTAGTAGATCCCAAGAAGGAAAGAATTTGCGTACAGGAAGCTCATTCCTTAGGAATTACTCTGTTAGGTATCGGCGATACCAACTGCGATCCCGAAGAATTGGATTACATCATTCCCGGTAATGATGACGCTATCAGAGCCGTAAAGCTTATCGTTTCCAAGATGGCAGATGCAGTTATCGAAGCAAAGCAGGGCGAAGCTGTTTATACAGACGCTGACGTAGAAGCTGCTTCCGAAAATGCAGATGTAGAAGAAATCGCAGCTAACGAAGAATAAGAATAACGAAAGGACAGGGTAAACTTATTATGGCAAATATTACCGCAGCTATGGTAAAAGAACTGCGTGAAATGACCGGCGCAGGTATGATGGATTGTAAAAAGGCTTTAACAGAAACAGACGGAAATATGGATGCCGCTGTTGAAGTATTAAGAAAAAGCGGTGCTGCTAAGATGGAAAAGAAGCAGAGCAGAATCGCAGCAGAAGGTATTGCCCGCGTTGCTGTAAAGGACAATGTAGCGGTTGTAGCGGAAGTTAACTCCGAAACTGACTTCGTTGCCAAGAACGAAACCTTCCAGGAATTCGTTCAGACCGTAGCCGATACCGCACTTGCATCCGACTTAAACGGCGGAGCAAACGGCGAAGACATCGATGCACTTCTTAACATCAACGGACTGAATGAATTACTCGTTGAAAAGACCGCAACAATCGGAGAGAAGTTATCCATCCGCAGATTTGCAAAGGTTACCGGCGATATCGTTACTTCCTATATCCACGGTGGCGGAAGAATCGGTGTTATCATTGCAGCAAAGGGTACCAACAACGATGCGGCAAAAGAAGCGCTGACCAACATCGCTATGCAGGTTGCAGCAATGAATCCTCAGTACATCAGCAGAAATGATATTTCTGAAGAAGAACTTGCTAAGATTAAAGACATCACAACCGACAGCGCATTAAATGATGCAACAACTCTTCCCAAGCCTATCTTAAACAAGTTATTAGACAAGGCAATTAACGAGAAGTTATGGAGCGAGGATGACATCCAGCAGTTTGAAGAACATAAGAACAACATGAATTATGTATGGAATTTCCTTTCCGATGCTGCAAAGGCTAAGCTCGGTGAGCTGGCTATGGCAGACAAGGAGTCCATCGTCGCAGAGAAGATGTTCGCAGGCGTTGTAGACGGCCGTGTATCCAAGCAGTTAAAGGAAATCTGCCTTCTTGACCAGACCTATGTTAAGGCTGAAGATGGTAAGCAGTCCGTAGCTAAGTATCTTGAGTCCGTATCCAAGGATATCGTAATCACCGAGATGGTTCGTTTTGAAGTTGGTGAAGGTCTTGAGAAGAAGAACGAAGACTTCGCAGCAGAAGTTGCAGCTCAGGCCGGTATGTAATCCGTAATTTTATAAAAAAACAAAAGCAGGGCATTCCGCTAAGGTGGAGTGCCCTTTTTTGGTGAGAGAGCAGAGAACAGATTTTTGAGCAAATTAAAAAGCCAATGCTATAGCACCGGCTTTTTAATGTAAGGAGATGAGCTTTGAAAGCACATCCGTCTTATTCACCTTTTTCAAGATTTGCAAGAACCTTCTTTAACTCTTTAATCTCATTCTTACGCTTTTCGCTGTCTTCACTTAATTTTACGATAGAAGTCAACAGTTCTTCTTTAGAAATGATATTGCTGAAGTTACGGTAGTCTTCTAAGAACTGATGTAAAATAATGTTCTTGGAAGAAGCTTCCGGCTCATACTGACGACTTAAAACATTACCGCTGTGAGTAATGCCGCTTACTTTTACAAGGTTTGCATTCAAAAGCTTACGAAGTACAGCCTGAACGGTACTCTGGCTTAATCCTCTGCCGGCATTTACAATATCAGAAGAAGTCATAGGTACACCGCTGTTCCATAAAATATTTAAGATATCCAGTTCACGTGTATTTAACATAGTAACATTCTCCTTTTGATTATAAATTTTTTATGTATCTACACTAAATAATATCACCATTTAGTATACTTTGCATTGTTGAAAATGTCAACATGCCATTGTACAAAAAATGCTTGTCTTCGCACAAAATTTATTCTTTTTAAATAATTTTTCTGATAAAAAATCAGATAGGCAAGATTTAAGAAGTATGTTATAATATTTCAAGACAGATAATCCCGTTTTTACGGATATAATTTGAGTATATCTATGAAGGAGGAACATTATGCTGGTATCGATTATTCCTTTGTTTGATGAAGATATAGCAGTAAGAGCCTATTCTCTTTTTGTTCAGAAAAAGAATTATTTTTTAAATCCCAATCTTTTGGGAGGTGCGCAGTTTGACGGCGCCGGTCATGTGGACGGTCTGGAAGTAATTGACAATATGGGTATGGAAACTCTTTCCAATGATGCGGAGGTTTTTGTACAGGTGAGCAATATTTCCGTATTTTCCGATATTGAAAATCAGTGTGATGCCCCTCATGAAAGAGTGGTGCTCCTTTTAGACAATACGGTTTTGCCGAGTGATATGTATTTGGACAGGCTGAAAGCACTCCGGAAATCCGGTTATAAGCTTGCCATCCGTAAGCTGGAGGTTTCCCAGTTTGAAGATTACAGGGAAGTTCTGCAGCTCATGGATTACATATTGTTAAATCAGAGAAAAATAGATATCAGTAAGGCAAAAATATATTTTCAGAGCCTGTTCCCCAATATTAAGCTGTGTGCGGTTGGCGTGGACAGTATGGAAACCTTTGAAAAACTGAAAGCTGCCGGCGGCTATTCCCTGTACGAAGGCGAATTTTTCCGTATTCCTGGCAACCGGAGCGAGCACGAGGTTTCTCCGCTTAAGGTCAACTACATTCAATTATTGAACATGGTAAACAGCCCGGAATTTGAACTGACGGAAGCGGCGGACATTATCGGAAGGGATACCGCACTGGTTATTTCCTTATTAAAGATGGTAAACCGTATGACGCGAAACTCCACCATTACGTCCATCCGGCACGCGGCAGCCATGCTGGGCGAAAAAGAACTCCGCAAGTGGCTGATTACGGCAGTGGCGGGACAACTTTATACGGATAAACCCAACGAACTGACCAGAATGTCCTTGCTCAGGGCGAAGTTTGCGGAAAATTTAGCCCCCGTATTTTCCATGGCAATCCAGTCATCGGAGCTTTTCCTGATGGGACTGTTTTCCGTATTGGATGTTATTCTGGATATGCCCATGAAGGACGCACTGGAAACGATAAAGGTTTCAAAGAATATCAGCGATGCGCTTGTTTACCATAAGGGTATCTTTGCATTCCCGCTTGAATTTATCCTGCAGTATGAAAATGCAAACTGGCAGGAGGTTTCAAGACTGATGATTGTGCATAATATTGAGATGCAGCCGGTTTACGATGCTTATCTGAATGCACTCCGTTGGTACAGGGATACAATTTTTGCAGATACTGACAGTCAGACTGCAGAGGAAAAACCGGAGGAATAGAAATGTCAGTTATTGACCAGAGCAAAATCCGCAACTTTTGTATCGTTGCCCATATTGACCATGGTAAATCAACCTTAGCGGATAGAATTATTGAAAAAACAGGACTTCTGACCAGCAGGGAAATGCAGGCGCAGGTTCTGGACAACATGGATCTGGAAAGGGAAAGAGGCATTACTATCAAAGCTCAGACCGTTCGTACGGTTTACAAAGCGCAGGACGGTGAGGAATACATTTTTAACCTGATTGATACCCCGGGACATGTGGACTTTAATTACGAAGTCAGCCGTTCCTTAGCTGCATGTGACGGCGCCATTCTGGTGGTGGATGCCGCACAGGGCATAGAAGCGCAGACACTTGCCAATGTGTATCTGGCGCTGGACCACAATCTGGATGTATTTCCGGTTATAAACAAAATCGACCTGCCGAGTGCACAGCCGGAAAAGGTCATTGAAGAAATTGAAGACGTTATTGGTATTGAGGCACAGGACGCTCCGCTGATTTCCGCGAAAAACGGCATCGGCATTGAGGAAGTGCTGGAAGCCATTGTGAAAAAAATTCCGGCGCCGGTTGGTGACCCGGATGCCCCGCTGCAGGCGCTTATTTTCGACTCCTTATACGACTCGTACAAGGGTGTTATTGTGTTTGTGCGAATTAAAGAAGGCCGGGTAAAGAAGGGGACTGTCATCCGCATGATGGCAACCGGAGCGGTGGAAGAAGTGGTGGAGGTCGGCTACTTTGGCGCCGGACAGTTTATTCCCTGCGAGGAACTGACGGCAGGCATGGTTGGTTATATTACCGCCTCCATTAAAAACGTCAGGGATACGGCGGTCGGTGATACGGTTACCGACAACAACAATCCCTGCAAAGAGCCTTTGCCGGGTTATAAAAAAGTAAACTCCATGGTTTACTGCGGTATGTATCCGGCGGACGGAGCCAAGTATCCGGACCTTAGGGATGCTTTGGAAAAACTGCAGTTAAACGATGCTTCCTTAAATTACGAACCGGAGACATCCGTGGCTCTGGGATTTGGTTTCCGCTGTGGTTTCTTAGGACTTCTGCATCTGGAAATTATTCAGGAAAGACTGGAGCGCGAGTACAATCTGGATCTGGTTACCACGGCTCCCGGTGTTATTTACAAGGTGCACAAGACAAACGGGGAAGTGATTGAGCTGACGAATCCGTCCAACCTGCCGGACCCTTCCGAAATCGAGTACATGGAAGAGCCCATAGTCAGTGCCGAAATCATGGTTACCACCGAATTCATCGGTTCCATTATGGAGCTTTGCCAGGAAAGACGCGGCAGATATCTCGGCATGGAATATATAGAAGAAACCCGTGCTCTCTTAAAGTACGAGCTTCCGTTGAACGAAATCATTTACGATTTCTTTGATGCCTTGAAATCCCGTTCCAGAGGCTATGCTTCCTTCGATTATGACTTAAAGGGCTACGAACAGAGCCGTCTGGTAAAGCTGGATATTCTGGTAAACAGAGAAGAAGTGGATGCACTTTCTTTTATCGTGCATGCGGACAGCGCCTATGAACGCGGCAGAAAAATGTGCGAAAAGTTAAAGGATGAAATTCCCAGACATCTGTTTGAAATTCCCATTCAGGCAGCAGTCGGCGGCAAAATCATTGCCAGGGAAACTATCAAGGCCATGCGTAAGGATGTGCTTGCCAAGTGCTACGGCGGTGACATTTCCCGTAAGAAAAAGCTCTTAGAGAAGCAAAAAGAAGGCAAGAAGCGTATGCGCCAGATTGGTAATGTGGAAGTGCCCCAGAAGGCATTTATGAGCGTTCTGAAGCTGGATGACAGAAATTAAAAACGTGTCAGGAATTGGTATCGGTAATTCCCGACAGAAATTGAGCAAATCATGAAATCTATCAGTATCTATATTCATATCCCATTTTGTGTTAAAAAATGTCAATATTGTGATTTCCTTTCTGCACCGGCGGACAGCCGGGCGCAGGAAGTGTATTTGCGCGCCCTGAAACAGGAGATTAGAGAACAGGCTGCCCGTTACCGGGAGTATGAAGTGCAGACAGTTTTCATCGGCGGAGGCACGCCGACCGCCGTGCCGTGCGAAAATCTCTGTGAGGTTTTAAAAACGGTATTTTCCTTTTACCGGATGAACCCGCATGCGGAAATCAGTATGGAAGCCAACCCGGGTACCGTTACGAAGGAAGCTCTTTTGTCGTACCGGAAAGCCGGTATAAACAGGATCAGTATCGGCCTGCAGTCCGCCGACGACGTGGAACTGAAGCTGCTTGGCAGAATTCACACCTACAGGGATTTTCAGCAGACCTACCGGTGGGCGCAGGAAGCCGGCTTTACCAACATCAATCTTGATATTATGTCGGCTCTTCCCGGACAGAGTGTGGAAAATTACAAAAAGACACTGGAAACGGTTCTTTCCTTAAAGCCGCAGCATATTTCCGCGTACAGCCTGATTGTGGAGGAGGGGACTCCTTTTTACGAAAAATACGGGCAGGAGAGTGAAAAACTGCAGGCAACCGGTGAAAAGCAGCCCGACCTTCCTTCCGAAGAAGAAGAGCGGGAAATGTATGCCCTAACGGAAAAGCTGCTTGCCGCTGCCGGATACCACCACTATGAAATCTCCAATTATGCGCTTCCGGGCAGGGAGTGCCGCCACAATCTTGTGTACTGGAAGCGGGGCAACTACGTGGGCTTCGGACTGGGCGCCGCCTCCATGGTGGAAAATGTGCGCTTTGAAAACACCCGGAAAATGCAGGAATATCTGGCAGAATATCCGGGCGTGCCGGATGCAGAGCCGGTGTTTGCGGAGGTGGCTCAGGGGGATGCGCAGGTGCTTTCGAACGAGCAGGAGTTTTCCTTGCGTGAGGATACTCACTCTGAAAACGAGCAGGAGCTTTCCTTGCGTGAGGATACTCACTCTGAAAACGAGCAGGAGCTTTCGATAAGAGAGAATGTTCATCCGCTTTCGCCCCAAGAACAGATGGAGGAAACCATGTTCTTGGGACTACGGCTAACAGAGGGCGTATCCAAGGCAGAGTTTCATCGGCAATTCGGCGTCTCCATGGAGCAGATTTACGGGGAAGTCATACGGAAAAATACAGCCAAGGGTCTTCTCATCGACGAAGCCGGGTATGTCTGCCTTACCCGGGAGGGCATGGATTTATCCAACTATGTTATGGCGCAGTTTTTACTGGATGAGGTCTGACGGGCAAAACGGCAGGGCAGTAGGTGCGGCAGGGCAGGCTGACATCGGCAGAGGACCGGTGGCGCCCCCGGAGATTTTAGTTTCCGGAAGATGGAAAGGCACCTTGGAGATTTTAGTTTCCGGAAGGTGGAAAGGCACTTCAGTAGCAGAAGCTTCATAGAATATTATAAATCTGCTTTTGGAGGTTCTCTTGAAGACTTTTCAAAAACCTTTATCCGCAGAGGAGGAAGCTGCTTACATCCATGTTCTGAAAGACGGCAGTCCGCAGGAAGCTAAGGAAGCAAAGGATATTCTGGTTATCCGGAACATGCGGCTGGTTGCTCATATTGCAAAAAAATATCAGAATGCCGAAGAGGATATGGAGGATTTGATTTCCATCGGAACCATCGGGCTGATTAAAGCAGTGGATACATTTGATGCCGGCAAGGGCAGACTGGCTACTTATGCCTGCCGTTGTATAGAAAATGAACTTCTGATGATGTTTCGGAGCCGGAAAAAAACATCCCGGGAGGTTTCTTTGTTTGAGTCCATCGGAATGGACAAAGAGGGGAATGAAATCAATCTTTTAGATGTCATGGAAGGGCAGCAGACGGATGTGGTGGAACAGATGACACTTCTTGACAACATCCGGCAGATGTATTTTTTTATGGATAAAATTCTGACAAAACGGGAAAAAGAAATTCTGGTACTCCGCTACGGAATCCTGTCCGGCAGGGAAATGACCCAGAATGAGATAGGACGCAAAATGGGGATTTCCCGAAGCTACGTTTCCCGTATCGAAAAAAAAGCGCTTCTCAAACTGAACAATGAATTTGCCAAAATTCATGCATATTCTTAATTCTATTCAAGTTCTTAATTCTACGCATGTTCATAACTCTACGCATGTTCATAACTCTACGCATGTTCATAACTCTACGCAGGTTTTTAACTCTGCTCTTGTTCTTAATTCTATGCCCGGCAGCCGGTTCTGCGGCTGCCGGGGAAAAGTCTCTGTGTTCTCATGTTTTCAATTCTTAAATTTGCATTTTTCCAATATTTATTAGGTTATTTCCACATATTCAAATTTAAAGGAGGTTTTTATGTTTCAGGTATTTTATGCAGGCGGCATTCAGGGGATGAATGCCTACAAAGTGCGTGTGGAAGCGGATGTTTCCAATGGTCTGCCGGGATTTGAAATGGTAGGCAGTCTGGCATGCGAGGTCAGAGAAGCAAAAGAAAGGGTGCGGGTTGCCATGAAAAATGCCGGATTTCCGCTGCCGGTGGCACGCATAACAGTCAACCTGTCACCGGCACAGATTAAAAAAGAAGGCACCGGATATGATCTGGCGATTGCAACAGCCATACTGGCATGTATGGGAATGGTGAAAAAAGAAGGTCTGGAAAGCACTGCTTTTTTGGGAGAACTGGCTCTGAGCGGCGAAGTACATAAAACGGATGGAGCGCTGCCCATTGCCCTGCAGCTGCAAAAAGACGGGATACAACGGCTGGTGGTTCCCTGCGCAAACGTGGAGGAATGCCGGATGGTACCCGGGCTTACGGTGGTACCTATGCGGGATATGCAGGATTTATCAGCATTTTTACGGACAACGGAAGAGAAAAGAAAAGAGTGGGAGGTAAGGGGAGCCGAAGTAAATGCCGGGCAGGACAGGACGGAATTCATGCAGGCAAATGCCGGGCAGGACAGGACGGAATTCATGCAGGCAAATGCCGGGCAGGACAGGACAGAATTCATGCAGGCAAATCCGGAACAGAACATGCTGGACTTTTCGCAGGTAAGTGGACAGGAAAGCATGAAACGGGCGGCTTGTGTAGCAGCAGCCGGTTTTCACCATCTCCTTTTTTCGGGACCGCCGGGAGCCGGAAAAACCATGATTGCCCAGAGGATTCCGGGAATATTGCCGCCGCTTACGAGGGAAGAGCAGCTGGAGGTTATGAGCATTTACAGTATTGCCGGAAAACCTCTGACAAAAATGCGACCTTTTCAGGCACCACATCATACGATATCCCCGCAGGCTCTGGCGGGAGGCGGCAGAATTCCCAAGCCCGGCGTTTTGTCACTGGCTCATCGCGGAATTTTGTTCCTGGATGAAATGCCCGAGTTTTCCGCAAATGTGCTGGAGGTATTGCGGCAGCCTTTGGAGGAGAAAAAAGTGCAGATTGCAAGAACTCAGGGCGTTTACCGGTACCCGGCGGAGTTTATGCTTGTCTGTGCCCTTAATCCCTGTCCCTGCGGATATTTTCCCGACCGTAACCGCTGCCGGTGTACGGAGCCGGAGATCCGGCATTATCTTGGAAAAATTTCAGGACCTATCTTAGACAGGATAGATATCTGCGTGGAGGCAGCGCCGGTTACCATTAAGGATTTGGATGCCCCGGCTTCCGGATACGACACGAAGACCTTGCGTGTAATGGTAGAAGAGGCAAGAGAAATGCAAAAGAAACGATATAGGGAGACTGCCTATGATTTTAACGGAGAAGTATCCGGCAACGATGTAAAAAAATTCTGCAGACTGGGAGAGAAAGAACAACGTTTTTTGGAACAGGCTTACGAGGCGGGACAGATGAGTGTACGTTCATATCATAAAATCATTAAACTGGCCAGAACGATTGCGGATTTAGAGCATGCAGACGAAATCAGTGTTGCCCATCTGGCGGAGGCAATCTGTTATCACAGCGGTAAAAGGTTATTTGAAAGACGGAACGAATAATACGAGCGGGGAGGATAGAAAGAAATGCAAATGACAAAGGAATAGGAAGATAAATGTAGACGGAAGGAGAAACAAATGACAAACAGAAACAGGATTCATATAGCAGATTGGGAAATAGAAAGGGAGCAGTCATATGCCTACTGGCTTATGTGTGCACCGATTGGAGACTCGGCAAAGAGCAGACTGCTTTTGCGGTTTGGGCGTCCAAGCGGTGTTTTTGAAGCTTCGGAAAAGGCATTACTGGATAGCAATTTATCTATTGGAAAAAAGGAAAGATGGATTGCTTATATAAAGGAAAGACAAGAGGAAAATGTCAAGAGAGAGTATGAGGAATTGCAGATAAAGGGCATTTTATTTTATCCGGAATATCATCCGCATTACCCGGCGAAGCTGCTGTCCATTCCGGCGCGACCGTTTGGTATCTTTGTAAAAGGAAAGCTGCCTGACGTACGGCAGCGAAGTCTTGCCATTGTGGGAGCAAGGGACTGCTCGGAATACGGACAGTATGTGGCGCGGCATTTTGCGGAAAAAATGGCACAGAATGGAGTGGCAGTAATCAGTGGGCTGGCAAGGGGAATAGACGGTATAGCGCAGAGGGCGGCAATGGAAGCAGGAGGCGAAAGCTTTGGAGTGCTGGGCAGCGGAGCGGATATCTGTTACCCGAAATCCAATGAAAAATTGTATCGCATGTGTATGGAACGTGGCGGTATTCTTTCTACCTATTTACCGGGAACACCGCCCACACCGAACTTATTCCCGCCGAGAAACCGTATTATAAGCGGATTGTCGGACGGTATCTTAATCATTGAAGCGAGAGAAAAAAGCGGTACCATTATTACAGCAGATCTGGCACTGGAGCAGGGGAAGGATGTGTTTGTGATACCGGGACGTGTGACGGACAGGCTAAGTGACGGCTGCAACAGTCTAATCCGCCAGGGAGCTTCTCTTATCCAGTCACCGGAGCAGCTTTTGGAAGAACTGCACATAGGGTATGGGAAAGTGCCTGTGACGGGTTATGAGGAAGAAGAGAATCCTCATGAGCAGGGAAAGGAAAGCGGAAAAGCCGGACTGGTTATATGCGGCAGCGGGGCGGAAAGAGGAAAAACTGGACCTAATACGGACGGTGGAAGGTCAGATGGTGGAAAACAGGATAATGGAAATTCAGCTCAACGAGTAGGTGATAACGCAGATAACTGCATGGGTCAATCTGATAACAGAGAGACATTTTCCCAGTTTACTCTTGAGGAACAGGCCTTTTTACAGTTATTTGATTTGGAACTGCTCTCCATAGAGCAAATCAGGAGAAAAATGGTTGTAAATTCTTTTCTAAAGAACATTACCCTTCCGCAGACCATGGAAATGCTGATGAAATTTGTGATTATGGGACAACTGCGGGCGGAAGGAGGCTATTATGCAAAAATGATGAGTGGTATTGGAGATAAAAAGTAAGCGTCATTTATTAAATTACTTGTTATAGAGAAGAAAGATAACAAGGTAATTGGGGGGATATGGGAAATTACGCGGATATGGAGAAAAGGCCTCATATCCGTGTAAAAGAAAAAAGGAAATCTTACGCGGATATGGAAGATAATATTAATATCTGCGTATAGCGCATAAATGTATAGAAGAAGGAGAAAAAATATGGAACAATTAGTTAAGATGTTATTGGAAAAGAGGGATAAGTTATTAAAGATAAAGCAGGTAATCATTTCTGATGATACTGTAAATGATTATATAATAAATAATGGAAACTTAAATATTGGATACAGCAATGGTAGTTGCCAGTACTATTTGAGAACGGAAGAGAATAAAGCTGATTTTCCTAAGGGTAAGTACTTACATAAAGCAGATATGGAGTTAGCAAGAAAAATTGCACAGAGAGATTATAACCGAAAAATGTTGAAGGAGATAGATAAGCAATTAAGACTGGTAGAAAGAGCCCTGATGCAATTACAGGATAGAAAGTTGGAAGAAATTTTTACAAGGGAGGGGAAAGCAAGGCAAAAACTACTGCGTCCATTGGTTCTGCCAATAGAGGATTATGTGAAACAATGGGAGGCTGTTATCTATGAGGGCAAAGCTTTTCCGGACGGACAGGTGGAAATTTATACGGAGAAGGGAGAGAGGGTGAGGTCAAAGTCAGAAAAGATAATAGCGGACAAGCTGTATAAGAAAGGTGTTCCTTACCGTTATGAATTTCCATATAGACTGACAGGAATGGGAATGGTGTATTCGGACTTTACATGCCTCAGAAAATGGGACAGAAAAGAAATTATCTGGGAACATTTTGGGATGATGACGGATCCGACATATGCGAAAAACGCAGTGAGGAAAATAGAAATGTATGAAAAGAATGGCTATATTCCGGGGAAAAACATTATATATACCTTTGAATCGGCAGAGTGTCCACTGAATACTCTGTGCACGGATAAAATAATTGAGGAAATGCTTTTGTAAGAGATTATAGTTTTTTAATAATTGTTGCTGTATTTTTTATTGACATTTCTCCCGTGGTGTCCTATTATACTTAAAAAGTTCAAAAATGAAATATTCACATATGAAGCAAATGAAAGAGGTGCAGGAATGAACATAGGATTGGAGCTTATACGCAAGTTCGGGCAGGCATACAGGATAGCCTGCAAGCCGGTCTGCAAAGAGTTTGGGCTTCCGCAGACGGCATTTGACATTCTGATGTTTTTGGGAAACAACCCCGAATACAAGACGGCATCCGACATTGTGGAAATCAGAAATATCAAGGCAAATCTGGTGTCCATGCATGTGGACAGGCTGGTAAAAGACGGCTTTCTTGTGAGAGAAGAGGCAAAGGACGACAGGCGGAAAACATTACTTATGTGCACGGGAAAAGCGGGACCCGTCGTGGAAAAAGGAAAAAAAGTACAGGAAAAATTTATGGGGACTTTGTTTGAAAATACCGATGAAGAGGGAAAAGAAAACTTTATAAAAACTCTTAATATCATCAGTCATAATATGGACCGGGTTATAAAAGAGGAAAGGACGGATGGAGTATGAAATTACTGATAACAATTTTGGTAACATTTTTTGCGGGAATGGGTGCCGGTCTGGGAACCGGCTTTGCGGGTATGAGCGCAGCAGCCGTCATCAGCCCCATGCTGATTACCTTTTTGCATGTGGACCCGTATATGGCAGTGGGAATTGCCCTGTCATCGGATGTACTGGCAAGCGCCGTTTCGGCATATACTTACGGAAAAAACAAGAATCTGGATATTAAAAACGGACTTATCATGATGGGAAGTGTCCTGACATTTACCGTTGTGGGAAGCTATCTGGCAAGTCTTGTACCTTCGACAACCATGGGCAATTTTTCCGTGTTCATGACCTTTTTACTGGGTATTAAATTTATTGTGAAGCCGGTTATGACAACAAAGGAAAGCATGCAGGGGGTATCTGCAAAAAAGAGAGCCATCCAGTCCCTTATCTGTGGTATTATAATTGGACTTATCTGCGGTTTCATCGGAGCGGGCGGCGGCATGATGATGCTGCTTATCCTGACCAGTGTTTTAGGTTATGAACTGAAAACGGCGGTAGGAACAAGTGTATTTATCATGACATTTACAGCACTTACCGGTGCAGTTTCCCATTTTGCCATCGGTGGACGGCCGGACTGGCTGATATTTGGGCTTTGCGTGGTATTTACCCTGCTTTGGGCAAGAATAGCTGCATTGTTTGCCAATAAGGCAGCACCTAAGACACTGAATCGTGCTACCGGTATTATTCTTGTCATTCTGGGAATTGTGGTGCTTTCGTTCTCCTTGTTTGTATGATAAGGACTGGAAGGCTTAGCTGATAGAAAACAGAAAATCCGACACAGCAAATATATTAGAAACCATCCGTTTTAAAACCATAAAACGGGTGGTTTTTTCCTTGAATGTTAATCAGCGCTTCGGTATAATGAAAGACAGATTGAAGTTATGGGAGAACAGAAAGGCAGTTATTATGATGACAAGAGAAAAAGGCAGACCGGCGGATGTGACCGGCAGAACGGAGAAGGAAGTCAGAGTTTATGATTTGCTGGATAGTCTTGGGGTGGAATATGAGAGAATTGACCATGAGGCGGCATTTACCATGGAGGTCTGTGAGGAAATAGATAAGGCGCTGGAGGCGGTTATCTGCAAAAATTTATTTCTTTGCAACCGGCAGAAAACTATGTTTTACCTGCTGATGATGCCGGGAGATAAGCCCTTCAAGACAAAGGAATTGTCGGCACAGATTGGAAGTGCCCGGTTATCCTTTGCGGATGAAGCATTTATGGAAGAATTTTTAGACATTACGCCGGGTTCCGTGAGTATTATGGGACTTATGAATGACAAAGAAAACAAAGTCAGACTGCTGGTGGATGAGGATGTGTTAAAGGGAGAATATTTGGGCTGTCATCCCTGCATCAACACTTCCAGCCTGCGGCTTAAAACAAAGGATGCCTTCGGACCGGTGCTGAAAGCCATGCATCACGATATGACGGTGGTGACCTTAAAGGGAGAAGAAGCATAAAATCAGAAACATGCACAGAAGTGACATATCCTGTCGGGACAGGATGATAAACTGGAAACAGAAAGGGGCGGCGTATGTACAGAGAGCATACCAAAGTTATAAAAATAGGAGACAGGGTTATCGGAGGGGGCAATCCTGTTCTGATACAGTCCATGACGAACACCCCCACAGAGGATGTGGAAAAGACAGTTGCACAGATTAAACGTCTGGAAAAAGCAGGCTGTGAGATTATCCGTTGTACGGTACCGACCATGGAAGCAGCGAAAGCGATAGCGGAAATTAAAAAGCAGATAACCATTCCGCTGGTGGCGGATATTCATTTTGATTACAGGATGGCAATCGCCGCCATGGAAAACGGAGCGGATAAAATCCGTATCAACCCGGGAAATATCGGTAGCAGGGAAAAGGTACTCAGTGTGGTAAAAGAGGCAAAGGACAGAAATGTTCCTATCCGTATCGGGGTAAACAGCGGCTCTCTGGAAAAAGAATTAGTGGAGAAATACCACGGTGTGACGGCGGAAGGAATTGTGGAAAGCGCTCTTTCCAAAGTGCAGCTCATTGAGGACATGGGATATGACAATCTGGTGGTCAGCATTAAATCTTCGGATGTAATGATGTGCATCAAGGCACATGAAATTCTGGCAAAAAAAACAAACTATCCCCTGCATGTGGGTATTACGGAGTCCGGTACGGTATGGTCCGGCAATATCAAGTCCGGTATCGGGCTTGGCGTCATTTTATATGAAGGAATTGGCGACACCATCCGTGTATCCTTAAGCGGTGACCCGGTGGAAGAAGTGAAAACCGCAAAACTGCTGCTCAGAACCCTGGGACTGCGTAAAGGCGGCATTGAAGTGGTTTCCTGTCCGACCTGCGGCAGAACCAAGATTGACTTAATCGGTCTGGCAAACAAGGTGGAAGAAATGGTAGCCGATTATCCGCTGGATATCAAGGTGGCGGTTATGGGCTGTGTGGTAAACGGTCCCGGGGAAGCAAAAGAGGCGGATTTGGGAATTGCCGGCGGAATCGGAGAAGGTCTTCTTATAAAAAAAGGCGAAGTGGTGAAGAAAATCCCCGAGGCAGAGTTTATTTCCACACTGAAACAGGAACTTGACCACTGGAACGAATAAACGGCAGCGATGACAGAAGCAGGAAACAAAAACTGGCAGCCATAACAGAATTAAAATGCGGGATGCGCATGCACAAGGAACAGGGACGATAAGAATGAGTAAAGCGTTTTTGGAAGTTTTTGCGGGACTGAAGCTGCCCACGCAGGTAGGCAGACAGTTTGAAGATGTGGAAGTGCTGAAAATCACCAGCACCTCCAAAAAGGATTTTTTACGGATTTATATTTCCAGTGAACATCTGATTTCCAAGGAAATTGTATATAAAGCAGAAAATGAAATAAAGAACCAGTTGTTTAAGAACAACGACCTGACGGTAAAGATATACGAAAGGTTTCAGCTTTCCAGCCAGTATACGCCGCAAAATCTGATGGATGCGTACTGGGAGAGCATTCTTTTGGAATTCCGGCAGTACGACCATATTATGTATGTTGCGTTGCGGGGGGCGGAGGTTACCTATCCGGACAGTGCGAAGATTTTGCTTACCGTAGAGGAAAGCGTGCTCACCAAAAGCAAGGAAGAGGAAATGCTCCGCATCCTGAACAAGGTGTTCCAGGAGCGCTGCGGTGTGGATGTGGTGATTAAATTTGACTATAGGGAGCCGGTGGAAAGCAGGTTTGCCGAAGAAGAGGAAAAGAAGCTTTCCTTGGAAGTAGCGGAAATTGCGGCGAGACTGCGTGCCTTAAACGGCAGGGACGATGACGGAAGCGGTCAGCAGAGTGCCGTACAGACTGCCACAGCGGATGAAAAAAATGCAAATGACTCAAATGGTCAAAATGGTGCAAAAGCGGGCAGGATGCAGGCAGGTCAGGCAGCCGGAAAAACAGGAAGCATTGCTCCCCAAGCAGGCGACGGCAGAGGAAGCGTTTCGGCGGGAGCCGGAAACCGGAATGCCGGCGGAAAAGGTTTTCCCCAGAAGGGCGGCTTCAAAGGCAAGGGCGACCGCTTTTACGGCGGCGATGGCAAAAAAGGAATCAGGCGCTCCGACAATCCGGATGTGGTGTACGGCAGGGACTTTGACAAAGAAGTTACGAAAATAGTGGATATTATCGGAGAAATCGGAGAAGTAACCATCCGCGGAAGAGTGACGTCACTGGAAGTCCGGGAGCTTAAGAACAACGAAAAATCCATTCTGATTTTTGCAGTGACAGACTTTACGGATACCATTTCCGCCAAGGTGTTCTGTCCCAATGAGTTTGCAAAAGAACTGGCGGGTGAACTTGCGGTGGGTAAATTTATCAAGGTGGACGGCATTGCCATGCTGGACAAGTTTGACCATGAATTATCCATCGGATCCATTACGGGGATTAAAAAGATTCCTGATTTTACCACGACACGTTCCGATCACAGTGTGAAAAAGAGAGTGGAGCTGCACTGCCATACCAAGATGAGCGATATGGACGGTGTTTCCGAAGCCAAGGACATTGTAAAACGTGCCTACAAATGGGGACATCCTGCTATTGCCATTACCGACCACGGCGTGGTGCAGGGCTTCACGGATGCCAACCATGTGTGGGACGATTTGTATAAAGCGGAGAAAAACGCCCGTAAGGAAAAGGGCGAACCGGCTCCGGACAAGCAGGATTTCTTCAAGGTAATTTACGGCGTGGAAGCCTATATCGTGGACGACTTAAAGGAAATCACCAACAACGACAAGGGACAGGAGATTGCCGGCACGACCTTTGTGGTATTTGATATCGAAACCACGGGCTTTTCTCCCGTGCATAATAAAATCATTGAAATCGGCGCCGTAAAAGTAAAGGACGGCAGGATTACAGACCGTTTTTCCACATTTATTAACCCGAAGGTGCCCATTCCCTTCGCCATTGAAAAGCTGACCGGCATAAATGACAGCATGGTGGCGGATGCACCGGAAATCGAAACGGTGCTGCCGCAGTTTCTAAGCTTCTGCGAGGATGCCGTGCTGGTAGCGCACAATGCTTCCTTCGATACGGGATTTATCCGGGAAAATGCCAGAAGACTTTTCCTGCCGGCGGATTTTACCTATCTGGATACCATGATCATGTCCAGAGTTCTTCTGCCGGAGCAGAACAAACATACCCTGGATGCTTTGTGCAAGGTGTTCAATGTTTCCTTGGAAAACCATCACAGGGCGGTGGACGATGCGGAAGCAACGGCGCATATTTTCCTGCACTTCATGAAGATGATGGAAGAACAGGGCTTAAAGACACTGGCGGAAATGAATACCTTTGCCAGGCCATCCGATGAAAACATTGCCCGACTGCATTCCTACCACTGCATTATTTTAGCGAAAAACGATTTGGGACGTATCAACATGTACCGGCTGATATCCATGTCCCACTTAAAATATTTCAGCCGCCAGCCCAAGATACCGAAGAGCGCCATCAACAAGTACAGGGACGGTCTTATCATCGGCAGCGCCTGCGAAGCGGGAGAACTGTACCGGGCGCTTTTGGAGGACAGGGGCGAAGAAGAAATAGCCGGCATTGTGGATTTTTATGACTATCTGGAAATCCAGCCCTGCGGCAACAATGCGTTTATGATTGACTCTCCCAAGCATCCGGATATCAATTCCGTTGAGGATATTCAGGACGTCAACAGAAGGATTGTAAGACTGGGCGAGCAGTTCAACAAGCCGGTCGTGGCAACCTGCGATGTGCATTTCTTAGACCCGGAGGACGAAGTGTACCGCCGTATTATCATGGCGGGCAAGGGCTTTGACGATGCGGACAACCAGGCGCCGCTGTACCTGCGCACTACGGAGGAAATGTTAGAGGAGTTCCAGTATCTCGGCAGCGAAAAGGCGGAGGAAATTGTCATTACCAACACCAATATGATTGCGGACATGATAGAGACCATTGCACCGGTGCGCCCGGATAAATGTCCTCCCGTCATTCCCGATTCCGACAAGACGCTGACCGCCATCTGCTACAACAGGGCTCACGAAATTTACGGGGATACTCTGCCCAAAATCGTAGAAGACCGTCTGGAAAAGGAACTGCATTCCATTATTACGAACGGATTTGCGGTTATGTATATCATTGCCCAGAAGTTAGTATGGAAGTCCGTGGAGGACGGCTACTTAGTAGGTTCCCGTGGTTCCGTAGGTTCCTCCCTGGTGGCGTTCATGGCAGGTATTACGGAGGTTAACTCCCTGAGCGCCCATTACCGTTGCCCCAAGTGCCGCTATTACGATTTCGATTCCCCTGAGGTAAAGGCGTTTGCCGGCAATGCCGGATGCGACATGCCGGATAAGGTGTGCCCGGTCTGTGGAGAGCCGTTAATCAAGGACGGCTTTGACATTCCGTTTGAAACCTTTTTAGGATTCAAGGGCGATAAGGAGCCGGATATCGACTTAAACTTCTCCGGTGAATACCAGAGCAAGGCGCACAAATATACAGAAGTTATTTTCGGCGCCGGACAGACCTTCCGCGCCGGTACCATTGCGACCCTTGCGGATAAAACCGCATTCGGATATGTAAAGAATTACTATGAGGAGAGAGGCATCCACAAGAGAACCTGTGAAATCAACCGGATTACCCAGGGGTGTACCGGTGTCCGGAGAAGTACCGGACAGCATCCCGGCGGTATCATCGTGCTTCCCATGGGACAGGACATCAACTCCTTTACCCCGGTGCAGCATCCGGCAAACGATATGACAACGGATACGGTAACGACCCATTTCGATTACCATTCCATTGACCACAACCTGTTAAAGCTTGACATACTCGGACACGATGATCCTACCATGATTCGTATGCTGCAGGATTTAACGGGCATCGACCCCACGAAAATCCCTCTGGACGACAAGGCGGTTATGTCCCTGTTCCAGAATACGGAAGCGCTTGGCATCACACCGTCCCAGATAAGCGGTACGCCGGTGGGCTCCTTAGGTATCCCGGAATTCGGTACGGATTTCGTTATCCAGATGCTTCTTGACACAAAGCCCAAACAGTTTTCCGACTTAATCCGTATTTCCGGTCTGGGACACGGAACGGACGTATGGCTGGGCAATGCGCAGACCCTTATTTTAGAGGGAAAAGCCACCATTTCCACGGCTATCTGCTGTCGAGACGATATTATGATCTACCTGATCAACCAGGGCGTGGAAAGCTCCCTATCCTTTACCATCATGGAGAGCGTGCGTAAGGGAAAAGGCCTAAAGCCGGAGTGGGAAGCTGCCATGAAGGAGAAGAATGTTCCCGACTGGTACATCTGGTCCTGCAAAAAGATTAAATACATGTTCCCGAAGGCACACGCGGCGGCGTACGTTATGATGGCATGGCGAATTGCCTACTGTAAAATCAACTATCCGCTGGCGTATTATGCGGCCTATTTCAGTATCCGCGCCAAGGCGTTTTCTTATGAGCTGATGTGCCAGGGGCAGCAGCACTTAGAGGCGATTATGAAGGATTACAAATCCCGTATGGACAGCCTTTCCAATAAGGAAAAGGATGCCTATGGCGATATGAAAATTGTACAGGAAATGTATGCCAGAGGCTTTGAATTTACGCCCATTGATATTTTCAGCGCCCAGTCAAGACTGTTCCAGATTGTGGACGGCAAGCTGATGCCTTCCTTAAACAGCATCGACGGTCTGGGGGAAAAAGCGGCGGATGCCATTGTGGAAGCGGCCAAGGACGGCCCGTTCTTAAGTAAGGATGATTTCAAGCAGAGAACCAAGGTGAGCGGCACAATCATCGAACTGATGGACAGTCTGCATCTGCTCGGCAGGCTGCCGGAGTCCAACCAGATAAGCCTGTTCGACTTTGTGTAAAAAAATTTTATCATACTCTGTGTTGACAAACGGAAATCTTGTGGCTATAATGTGACTAATTCCTAACAAAAACAGTAAATGCGATGAAGAGAAGAGTACCATCATTAAGACCTACAGAGAGTTGCCGGAGGCTGAGAGGCGCAGGAGAGATGAATGGGAAGTACATCTCGGAGCAGCAGACCGAAATGCCATGCAAAGTAGACTCTGCCGGCCGGCACCGATAGCAGCCATGGTTGTAATAAGATGATAGTCTTACGCATACCAAGAAAGCCGTAAATCGTGAGGTTTACGGGAACGAAGGTGGTACCACGGGCTTATACCTGTCCTTTCTTTACAGAGAGGACAGGTTTTTTTGTTATGGTAACAAGGCGGGCAGGTACTGCCTGCACAATAGAAAAAGGAGAGCAAAAATGAAAATCTATGAAGAATTACAGGCAAGAGGCCTGCTGGCGCAGGTAACGAACGAAGAAGAAATCCGTGAAATGATCAACAACGGCAAGGCCACCTTTTACATTGGTTTTGACTGTACGGCAGACAGTCTGACAGCCGGACATTTTATGGCACTTACTCTTATGAAAAGACTGCAGATGGCAGGAAACAAGCCCATAGCCTTAATCGGCGGCGGTACTACCATGATTGGTGACCCCTCCGGTCGGACCGATATGAGAAAAATGCTTACCAGAGAGGACATTGAACACAATGCGGCATGCTTTAAGCGTCAGATGGAGAGATTTATTGATTTCTCCGAAGGTAAGGCGCTTATGGTAAACAATGCCGACTGGCTGCTTAATTTAAACTATGTTGACCTGCTCCGTGAGGTAGGTCCCTGCTTTTCCGTAAACAATATGCTGCGTGCCGAATGCTATAAGCAGCGTATGGAGAAAGGCTTAAGCTTCCTTGAATTTAACTACATGATTATGCAGAGTTATGACTTCTACTACATGTTCCAGAAATACAATTGTAATATGGAATTCGGTGGAGATGACCAGTGGAGCAATATGTTAGGCGGTACCGAACTGATTCGAAAGAAACTGGGCAAAGACGCACATGCCATGACCATCACCCTGCTCACGGATTCCCAGGGCAAGAAGATGGGAAAGACAGCCGGAAATGCCGTATGGTTAGACCCCAACAAGACCTCTCCCTTCGAGTTCTACCAGTACTGGAGAAACGTAGGCGATGCCGATGTCATGAAATGCTTACGGATGCTGACCTTCCTTCCGCTGGAGCAGATTGACGAAATGGACAAATGGGAAGGCAGCCAGTTAAATCAGGCAAAGGAAATTCTGGCATACGAGCTGACGAATCTGGTTCACGGCGAAGAAGAAGCTAAGAAAGCACAGGAAAGCGCAAGAGCACTGTTCTCCGGAAGCATTGCCGGAGAAATGCCCGAAGCAAAGCTTACCGAGACAGATTTCCGGGACGGCTCCATTGATATCATGGGCGTACTGGTAAAGGCAGGCTTATGTGCATCCCGTTCCGAAGCAAGACGTGCTGTAGAGCAGGGTGGTGTTACCGTAGCGGACGAAAAGGTAACAGACATCAAAACCACATATGCACCGGAGCAGTTTGACGGTGACGGACTTGTGGTAAAACGTGGCAAGAAAAACTTCAAACGTGTGAAGATGTAAGCATAATGAAAGCTCCCCTTTCATACAATTTATTAAGTATGGAAGGGGATTTTTTTATGGACCTGATGGTGAATAAAGAATATGACTTGTACAAGGACATACAGGAAAGATGCCGTGGGGAAATCTACATAGGGGTGGTAGGACCGGTGCGTACCGGCAAATCCACGTTTATTAAACGCTTCATGGATGTCTGTGTGCTTCCCTTTATGGAAGATGAGCATGAAAAGGAAAGGGCAAAGGACGAACTGCCGCAGAGTGCGGGAGGAAAAACCATTACGACCACGGAGCCGAAATTCATTCCGAAGGAAGCTGCCGCCGTGCATCTTGGCGGGGACGTGGAGGCAAAGGTAAGGCTCATTGACTGTGTGGGCTACATGGTGGAGGGCGCCACCGGTCACATGGAAGAAAATACGGAGCGTATGGTAAAAACGCCCTGGTCGGATACGGAAATTCCGTTTACGCAGGCAGCAGGCATCGGCACGGATAAGGTCATTCACGACCATTCCACCATAGGACTTGTGGTTACCACGGACGGCAGCTTCGGGGAACTCCCGAGAGCGGCGTATCTGGATGCGGAAGAAAAGACCATTCTGGCATTAAAGAAGCTGCGTAAGCCGTTTCTGGTGCTGCTTAATTCCGAGAAGCCCTATGCAGACGAAACAAAGGCGATGGCGGAAGAAATCGGAGAGAAATATAAGGTGGCGGTCCGTCCGGTCAACTGTGCCCAGTTAAAAATGGATGACATACATAGCATCATGGAACAGATACTTTATGAATTCCCGGTTTCACGCATGGAGTTTTTTATGCCGAAGTGGGTGGAGATGTTAAGCCTCGACAATCCCATGAAGAAGGAAATGGTGGGAGCGGTAAAAAACATTATGAAGGCGGTAAATTCCGTCCGGGATATCCGCAGTATGCAGGTGGATGGCAGGGTGCCGGTGGAAAGCCGGTACATAAAACGGCTGAAAACAGAAAACATCAATCTTGCGGACGGCAGTGTGAAGCTGCAGATGGATGTGGACAACAGCTTTTATTATGAAATGCTGAGCGATTTGGTAGGGGACGAAATCAGCGGCGAATACCAGCTTATTACCAAATTAAAAGAACTCTCCGCCATGAAAAAAGAATATGCCAAGGTGCTGCAGGCGGTACAGTCCGTACGGCAGAAGGGTTACGGTGTGGTAACACCGGAAAGGGAGGAAATCAGTCTGGCAAAGCCGGAGTTAATCCGTCACGGCAACAAGTTTGGCGTCAAAATCAAGGCGGAAAGTCCGTCCATTCACATGATACGCGCCAACATAGAAACGGAAATTGCGCCCATTGTGGGAACGGAGGAGCAGGCACAGGATTTAATACGCTATATCAACGAAGCGGACAGCCGGGAGGAAGGCATCTGGGAAACCAACATCTTCGGCAAAACCGTGGAGCAGCTTGTGGATGACGGCATCACCGGTAAAATTTCCATGATAGGCGAAGAAAGCCAGGTGAAACTGCAGGACACCATGCAGAAAATCGTCAATGACATGAACGGCGGCATGGTGTGTATTATTATATAAGATAAGGCAAAATAATAGATGGCGGGATTTTTCCTACGCAGACGCGCTTGCGCTTAGTAGTCACCGTAGCGGCACATAAGGTGTCAAAGTACGACACCTAAGTGCCGACGGCGACTAAAAGTCTGCTTTAGGAAAAATGCCCGCCTTCTTAATATGCCTGTCCGCTATTTTGCTACCTTGTTTTTCATTCTCTACACTGTTATAATGAACAAAGTCGCATAGTGACGTCAGTATGCGGCAAGAAAACGAAAAGGAACCGAACACGCATATGGAATATGTTGTTTTTGCCTTTGTGGCAGCAGGTCTTGTTGCACTGTTAGCTGCCAAAGGAATTTACGATAGCAAATCGGAAAAGGCGAGGATACTGTACAGGTTTCGGCACAAGTACGGGGAACTCCGCAAAAAAGAATACGGACTTGACCGCTATAAGGCGATAGCGGGGTATTTCAAGCATCACGGAAATGAAGAACAGGTAGATGAAATCACCTTTCAGGATTTATCCATGGATGATATTTTCATGCAGATGAATTTCACCAACTGCCAGGCAGGGGAAGAGGTGCTGTATCATTTGCTTCGGACACCCGATTTTACAGAGGAGCCCCTCGCCCACAAGGAAGCGGTTATCCAATATTTTGAAGAGCACAAAGAGGAACGGGTACAGTTGCAATACCGTCTGAATGAGACAGGCTATACCGGCAAGTTTTCCCTCTATGATTATCTGGACAACCTGGATATTCTGGGAAAACGATCCAACCTGCATCATTACACCCTGCTTATCAGTTACATTCCCGCCATTGCATTCTGTTTTTTCAGCCCGTCGCTGGGTATCCTGCTCATCCTTGGTCTGATGATGTACGGCATGATAAGTTATTTCAAGGAAAAAGGCGAAGTGGACGTGTATTTAAGCAGCTTTGCATTTATCTTAAAGCTCATGGAAACCTCGGAAAAAATAGAGCAGCTTGCGGCAGAGGGTATCAAAGAGGAACAGGACAGACTGCGGGAAAACAGAAAAGCGCTGGGACAGTTTAGGAGGGGCTCTTTCTGGCTGATGTCCAACGGCAGAATGTCCGGCTCCGGCAATCCTCTGGATATGATACTGGACTATCTGCGCATGAGCCTGCATTTTGACCTGATAAAATTCAATACCATGTTAGAGCAGGTAAGAAAGCATACGGAAAATGTGGACGGGCTGTTTTACACCATAGGTTATTTAGACACCATGGTTGCCATCGGGGAATACCGGGCATCCTTACAGAACGGATACTGCATTCCGGTGCTGCAGGAGGAAAAGGAACCGTTTCTTAGCATGGAAGAAGGCTATCACCCGCTTCTTGACAATCCGGTGAAAAATTCCATAGAAGCGAAGAACGGCATTCTGCTGACCGGCTCCAATGCGTCCGGTAAATCCACCTTCTTACGGACGGTGGCAATTTCCGCCATCCTTGCCCAGACCATTCACACGGTACCGGCAAGGCAGTACCGGGCAGGGTATTTCCGCATTATGTCCGCCATGTCCTTAAGTGATGATATTTTATCTGGCGAGAGCTATTATATTGTGGAAATCCGGGCGATAAAGAGAATAATGGATACCATCCGGGAAAAAGGGCATGTGCTCTGCTTTGTGGATGAAGTGCTGCGCGGCACCAATACCGTGGAGCGAATTGCGGCAGGTACGGAAATTTTACGGAAGCTTCTGACGAACCATACCCTGTGCTTTGCAGCCACCCACGATCTGGAGCTGACGGAGCTTTTAAAAGACAGTTACGACAATTATCATTTTGAAGAAGAAGTAAAAGACGGGGATGTGCATTTTAACTACCGTCTGATGAACGGCAGGGCAACCACCCGTAATGCCATTAAGCTGCTTTCCGCCTTCGGCTATGACGAGGACATCATAAAGGGAGCCGGCAGGAGAGCGGATGAATTCCTGCAGACGGGACAGTGGAAGTAAAGAGATAGTGGCATAGAAAGCCAAACAAGCGCAGATAAAGGGAAAAGAAAGACGGAAATGAAAGGATAGAAAGAAGCATATGAAAGTTACGTTATATTCGGACGGTTCGGCGAGGGGCAACCCGGAAGGACCGGGAGGCTACGGCACGGTGTTGCAGTTTGTGGACGCCAAAAACACCCTGCATGAGAGAGAATACAGTGCCGGTTACAAAAAGACCACCAACAACCGCATGGAGCTGATGGGTGTGATTACCGGTCTGGAGGCGCTGACAAAGCCCTGTGAGGTAACCGTGATTTCCGACTCCAAGTATGTGACGGATGCGTTCAATGCGCACTGGGTGGACAACTGGAAGAAAAACAACTGGCGGACAAGCACCAGGCAGCCGGTTAAAAACAAAGAACTCTGGGAACGGCTGTTAAAGGCTATGGAGCCCCATTCGGTGACCTTTGAATGGGTGAAAGGGCATAACGGACACCCGGAAAACGAAAGATGCGACAGGCTCGCCACCACGGCAGCGGATGGGGAGATACTCCTTGACGATGACGGGGGTTCGTTGCTATAATAGAATTTACATGAAAAAGTGGAAGGGATGAGAATTATGGCATTTATCAATTCATTTTTAAGTTATCTTCTTGTTTTCTTTGTATTCTGCATTGTTGGCGGATTTGGCATTTTCATGGGCATTACCTTACGGAAACGGAAAAACACCAAGGAAGAAAATCAAAGTAAAGAGGCAGAAGCCGTACAATAACCATGGACACATGGCAGCAGGCTCTGAAAAAGGACTGATAAGAATCCGGTAAAACTGGGTTCTTTTTTGTCTTGCCGGGGGATAAAAATATGCCAAAGAGCGAAAACCAGAAACAGAAACTTCTGTATATTATAAAAATTTTACAGGAGTATACGGACGAAGACCATGTAATCAGTACGAAGGATCTGATTGAAAAGCTTCGGGCAAACGACATAAGCGCCGAAAGAAAAAGCATTTATGCGGACATTCAGTGTCTGCAGGATTTCGGCTTTGACATCATGCAGAAAAAAGGGAAGACGGAGAGCGGCTATTACCTTGCCAGCCGGGAGTTTGAACTGGCGGAGTTAAAGCTTTTGGTGGATGCTGTGCAGTCTTCACGCTTTGTGACGGAAAAAAAGTCAAGAGAGCTGATACATAAATTGGAGAAACAGGCAAGCACCTATCAGGCACGCCAGCTTCACAGACAGGTGAAGGTACTGGGACGTGTCAAAACGGAGAATGAAAAGATTTATTACAGCGTGGATACCATTTATACGGCAATCGACGCGGACAGACAGATTTCCTTTTCCTATCTGGAGTGGACGACCACAAAGACCCTGAAGCCCCGCAGGAACGGCAAGACCTACGTGGTGAGCCCGCTGGCGCTTATCTGGGATGATGAAAATTATTACCTGGCGGCATATGATGCGGAAGCGGACTGCATAAAGCACTACCGCGTGGACAAAATGAAGAACACGAAGGTGGAAGAGAAAAAGCGCGAGGGACAGGATTTCTTTAACATGGATCCGGCGGAGTATTCCAAAAGCACGTTCGGAATGTTTGGCGGCGATGAAGAACAGATTACCCTGCTTTTGCCGAAAAAACTCATTGGCGTCATTATGGACCGGTTCGGCAGGGAAACGGATGTGCGGGTAGTGGAAAACGATAAAATCCGTGTGCACATCAGAGCTGCCGTCAGCGGACAGTTTTTCGGCTGGCTGACCGGTTTGGGAGAAGGCGTGCAGATAGCATCCCCGACAGAAGTGAGGGAACGCTATAAACAGTGGCTGAAGAATATGCTTGCCGCGCAGGATGGCGCGGAAGAATAGAGAAAGAGCGAAAGAGAAAGAAGGACAAAAACATGCTTGCAGCAGACAGAATGAAGCAGTTTGAAAGCGGTATTTTCCAGCTTTTGAACGACAAGAAAAATGAAGTGGAAAAGGCAGGAAAAAAGGTTTACAACCTGTCCGTGGGAACCCCGGATTTTAAGCCGGCGCCCCATATTGTGGAGGCAGTGGCGGAAGCCGCAAAGAAGCCGGAAAATTATAAATACGCCCTGGCGGATATACCGGAGCTTATTAAGGCTGTGCAGGAAAGATTTGCAAAAAGATACGATGTTACTTTGGAAGCGGATGAAATCATGAGCGTTTACGGCTCCCAGGAGGGTATCAGCCACATCGGTCTGTCCCTCTTTAACGAAGGCGACCTGGTACTGGTTCCCGACCCCGGATATCCCGTATTCTCCATCGGACCTTTCTTAGCCGGTGCGGATGTGGAATGCTATGAGTTACTGCCGGAAAACCACTATCTGCCGGATCTGGATGCTCTGAGCGAAAAATACGGAAACAAAATCAAATGCATGATTGTTTCCTATCCCTTAAATCCCATATGCAAGTGTGCACCCCATGAGTTTTACGAAAAGCTGATTACATGGGCAAAGAAGAATGATATTTTAATCATTCACGACAATGCCTATTCCGATATTATTTACGACGGCAGAAAGGGTATTTCCATTCTGTCCGTCCCCGGAGCAAAGGACTGTGCCGTGGAATTTTATTCCCTGTCCAAATCCTTCAACTACACCGGAGCCAGAATGAGCTTTTTAGTAGGCAATAAGGAAGTGGTAGCAACCTTTAAGAAGCTCCGTTCCCAGATTGACTACGGTATTTTCCTGCCGATACAGTACGGCGCCGTAGCAGCCCTGACCGGTCCGGATGACTGCGTGAAGGAACAGCGGGCGAAATACGAAGAAAGAAGAAACGCCCTCTGCGATGGTCTTACTTCCATCGGCTGGAAAGTGGAAAGAAGCGAAGGCACCATGTTTGCATGGGCAAAAATTCCTGATGCGTATACGGATGACTTTGCCTTTGTGATGGAGCTTCTGGAAAAAACAGGCGTGCTCTGCACTCCGGGCAGCAGTTTCGGCAAGCTGGGAGCCGGTCACGTAAGGTTTGCCCTCACATTACCGGTGGAAACCATAAATGAAGCCGTGGAAGCCATTGACAAGAGCGGTATCTTAAAATAAAATTCCGTACCTGTGTTTTAGAATTATTCGCACAGGGATTTGAGGATTTCCGATTGACTTTTTGCCGGGGCTTTCTTATACTTAGAATACGACACTAAATATGGTGACGGAAAATTGAAAAACACACCATATATTGTAAAACACAGGAAAGCGGGGGAATGGCGCCATGAGTATTGAAGTGGAGCAGGTGGGCGAAGACACAACCGATTACGGTGCCCAGTTTAAGACAAAAAGAGATGTGAAGGTCGTTAAAAAGGACGGCAGCAAAGAGACATTTAACGTGCAGAAGGTAGTGAATGCCGTTGGCAAGAGCGCTTACCGTGCACTGACTAAATTTACAGAAGAAGAAAAACGTCATATCTGCCAGTATGTGGTAGAAAAGGTGGACGAGCTTGAGCAGGATGAAATTCCCATCCCCATTATGCACAACATCGTGGAAAGCGCTTTGGAACAGGTAAAGCCCATTGTAGCAAAGAGCTACCGGGATTACCGCAACTACAAGCAGGACTTTGTGCGCATGCTGGACGATGTTTACAAAAAGAGCCAGTCCATCATGTATATCGGGGACAAGGAAAACGCCAACACGGACTCCGCACTGGTTTCCACCAAGCGTTCCCTGATTTTCAACCAGTTAAATAAAGAGCTTTACCAGAAGTTCTTTATGACAACGGAGGAAATCCAGGCATGCCGCGACGGCTATATTTATGTGCATGATATGTCCGCCAGAAGAGATACCATGAACTGCTGTCTGTTTGACGTGGAAAATGTGTTGTCCGGCGGTTTTGAAATGGGTAATATCTGGTACAACGAGCCGAAGACCCTGGACGTGGCGTTTGATGTTATCGGCGACATTGTGCTCAGTGCGGCAAGTCAGCAGTACGGAGGATTTACCGTACCCAGCGTGGACAATATCTTAGAGCCTTACGCAGAAAAATCCTACAAAAAATATATTGAGAAATACAAGAGACTGGGAATTGACGACGATACGGCGGAGGCAGAAGCCTATGCGGACGTGGTAAGAGAATTCGAACAGGGCTTCCAGGGCTGGGAGTACAAGTTCAATACCGTTGCCAGCAGCCGAGGCGACTATCCGTTCATCACCGTTACGGCAGGTACCGGCACCGGCAGATTTGCCAAGCTGGCTACCATTTCCATGCTGAATGTCAGAAGAAGAGGACAGGGCAAAAAGGAATGCAAGAAGCCGGTTCTGTTCCCCAAGATTGTTTTTTTATACGATGAAAACCTGCATGGACCCGGCAAGCCGCTTGAGGATGTATTTGAAGCCGGTGTGGCATGCTCTGCAAAGACCATGTATCCCGACTGGCTGTCCCTGACCGGCAAAGGCTATGTGGCAAGCATTTACAAGCAGTACGGAAAAATCATTTCTCCCATGGGCTGCCGTGCGTTCCTTTCTCCCTGGTATGAAAGAGGCGGCATGCATCCGGCGGACGACAAGGATGTGCCTGTATTTGTGGGCCGTTTCAACATCGGTGCGGTTTCCCTGCACCTTCCCATGATTCTGGCAAAGTCCAGACAGGAGAGCAGGGACTTCTATGAAGTGCTGGATTATTATTTACAGTTAATCCGTCAGCTTCATATAAGAACCTATGCATATCTTGGCGAAATGAGAGCTTCCACCAACCCGCTTGCTTACTGCGAGGGCGGTTTCCTCGGCGGACACTTAAAGCTTTCCGACAAGATTAAACCGCTGTTAAAAGCCGCAACCGCAAGCTTCGGCATCACCGCTTTAAACGAGCTGCAGGAGCTTTACAACGGTAAGTCTTTAGTGGAAGACGGACAGTTTGCCCTGGAGGTTATGGAGCATATCAATGCCAAGGTCAATGAATTCAAGGAAGAGGACGGCAATCTGTATGCCATTTACGGCACACCCGCAGAAAACCTCTGCGGTCTGCAGATTAAGCAGTTCCGTAATAAATACGGTATTATCGAGGGCGTTTCCGACAGGGAATATGTCAGCAACTCTTTCCACTGCCATGTAACAGAGGACATTACTCCCATTCAGAAGCAGGATATTGAGGAAAGGTTCTGGAACTTAAGCAACGGCGGCAAAATCCAGTACGTGAAATACCCCATTGATTACAATATTGAGGCAGTGAAGACCTTAATCAGAAGAGCCATGGACATGGGCTTCTACGAAGGTGTTAATCTTTCCCTTGCTTACTGCGATGACTGCGGTCATCAGGAACTCGAAATGGATGTATGTCCCAAGTGCGGAAGCAGAAACTTAACCAAGATTGACAGAATGAATGGTTACCTGTCTTATTCCAGAGTACACGGGGACACCCGCTTAAACGAGGCAAAAATGGCAGAAATCGCAGAAAGGAAGAGCATGTGACGGTCTTATGAGATATCATAATATTACCAAGGACGATATGTTAAATGGAGACGGTCTGCGCGTTGTCCTGTGGGTAGCAGGCTGCAGTCATTGCTGCGAACAGTGTCAGAATCCCATTACCTGGGACCCGAACGGGGGACTTTTGTTTGATGAGGAAGCCAAAAAGGAAATTTTTGACCAGTTGGACAAGCCCTATATTTCCGGCATCACCTTTTCCGGAGGGGACCCCTTACATCCGGCAAACCGGCTGGATGTGAGAAATTTCATGGCGGAAATCAAGGAGAAATATCCTGACAAGACAATTTGGCTGTATACGGGCGACTCCTGGGAAAATATTCTGTATTATCCCATGATGCAGTACGTGGACGTAGTAGTGGACGGCGAATTTCATATCGGAGAGCTGGATACCAAGCTTCTCTGGAAGGGCAGTAAAAACCAGAGAGTCATAGATGTCCAGAAAACCCTGCAGCAGCCGGACCCCTTACTTCCGGTTCTGCACTGCGGAGATTACGAATAGATGACAATTAAATTGTGACTGCACAGGGCGGAAAAATACCGGAAAGACTGCAGGACACTGAAAGGCATGGATAACAGAATGCAGAAAATTGCACAGTTTTTTAAGGTTTCCAAAGAAAATTATATACAGGCGATTAGGGGAGATTTTCCCGCATACGACGAAGCGGCAGCGGAAAAACTATATGAGGAGTTAAAGCTTCCCATGCGTGCAACCAGAGGAAGTGCGGGCTATGATTTCTATGCGCCGTTTTCTTTCACACTGGCTCCGGGGGAAACCATTAAAATTCCGACCGGCATCCGTGCAAAAATGGAAGAGGGCTGGGTACTTCAGCTTTTTCCCAGAAGCGGACTTGGATTTAAATTCCGTCTGCAGCTTAACAATACCGTAGGCATCATTGACAGCGATTATTTTGACTCTGACAACGAAGGTCACATATTCGCCAAGATTACCAATGACTCCAACGAAGGAAAGACCCTTCAGGTGGAAGCCGGAACCGGTTTCTTACAGGGAATTTTCTTACCCTTCGGCATTACGGTGGATGATGAAGCGGACGGCATCCGCAACGGCGGCTTCGGCAGCACCACAAAATAAAATCAAAAGTATAAATTTTCTCCTTTTCGGAACACTGATAGTGATTCGGGAAGGAGATTTTTTATGGAAAAAAAAGACGAAAAAATGACGGGTGCCTTACGGCAGGATATGAATTATCTGAACGACCGGCTCAAGGTGGACAAAAGCTTTGATTTGATTTACCGCACCATTGAGATTGGCGGCAGGGAAGCCTGCATGTATTTTATAGATGGATTCTGCAAGGATGAGCTGATGGAAAAAATCCTGCAGTATTTCCTCAGCATCAAGGCGGAAGCTATGCCCGAGGATGCCCATAAAATGTGTAAGCTCTGCATGCCCTATGTGGAGGTGGATTTAAGCGGAAAGTGGGACAACATCTTAAATAATCTGTTGTCCGGCGTGTTTGTGCTGCTGATTGACGGCTATGATAAGGCAATACTCATAGACAGCAGGGAATATCCCTCCCGGAATGTGGCGGAGCCGGATAAGGATAAGGTGCTTCGCGGCTCCAAGGATGGATTTGTGGAAACCATTGTGTTCAATACGGCTCTTTTAAGAAGAAGAATCCGCAGCACGGATCTGCGCGTGGAAATGTATGCTGCGGGAAAGAGCTCCCATACGGACATTGCGGTCTGCTATATGGAGAGCCGGGTGGATAAAAAGCTGCTAAACAAAATTGTGACGAGAATACAGAACATCAGGGTGGATGCCCTGACCATGAACCAGGAGAGCCTGGCAGAGTGCCTGTATGAAAAGAAGTGGTACAATCCGTTCCCAAAATTCAAATATACGGAACGCCCCGACACGGCAGCGGCGCAGGTGCTCGAAGGAAACATCATTATCCTTGTGGACAATTCCCCTTCGGCAATGATTCTGCCCACCTCCATTTTTGATGTGGTGGAGGAAGCGGACGATTATTATTTCCCGCCCATTACGGGCACGTATCTGCGGCTGACGAGATTTCTTATTTTTATTCTGACGTATATCATGACACCGACATTTCTGCTTCTCATGAACCACACGGAATGGATACCGGAAAAATTTGCGTTCATCACGCTGAAGGACACGGAGAACATTCCGCTTATCTGGCAGTTCCTTATTTTAGAGCTTGCCATTGACGGTTTAAGGCTTGCAGCAGTCAATACGCCCAGCATGCTAAGCACTCCGCTTTCCGTTATGGCGGCGCTGGTGCTGGGGGAATTTTCCGTCAACAGCGGCTGGTTCAATTCCGAGGTGATGCTGTATATGGCATTTGTTGCCATTGCCAACTATACGCAGGCAAATTACGAATTGGGATATGCACTGAAATTTATGAGAATACTGACACTGATTTTAACTGCATGGCTGGATGCGTGGGGATATGCGGCAGGTATTACGATAACCTGTCTGGCAGTAGCCTTAAACAAAACGGTATCCGGGCAGAGTTATCTGTATCCGTTTTTACCGTTCCGGTTTAAGCTGCTTGCCAGAAGACTGTTCAGGTTGCGGCTACCGGATGCAAGAAAGTAATTTGAACTGTAGAAAGGAAAAGGGCGTGTGGATTTCCACACGCCTTCTTGTTTACCAGCTCCGTACGAATTTGTTGATGTAATTGTCCAGACATTCTTCAATGACCCGGATGGCTTCTTCGCGGTTGCCCTTCTCGTTTACATCGGTGGTTTTATTTTCCAATGCCTTATAAACGGTGAAGAAATGCTCCATTTCTTCAATCACATGGGAGGGCAGCTCGGAGATGTCGTGGTAGCAGTTGTAATTGGGGTCATTGAAAGGAACGGCAATAATCTTTTCATCCTTTTTGCCGCCGTCCAACATGGAGATGACGCCGATGGGATACGCGCGTACCAGGGTAAGGGGGACCACCGGCTCCGAGCAGAGCAACAGTACGTCTAAGGGGTCGCCGTCATCGCCGTAGGTACGGGGAATAAAGCCGTAGTTGGCAGGATAGTGGGTGGAGGTATAAAGAATACGGTCCAAAATAATGTAACCGGTTTCCTTGTCCAGCTCGTATTTTGTTTTGCTTCCCTTCGGGATTTCAATGACGCAGATAAAATCCGTGGGTGTTACTCTTTTTACGTTGATGTTGTGCCAGATGTTTCCGTTAATTCCGTTCATAAACATACCTCCATAATTTTAATCTAAAAATCCGAAATGAGAGAGTGCGTGCAGAATGCCGTCCTCGCTGGCTTTGGTCGTTACATAGGAAACTTTGGCAAACAAAGAAGCGGGAGAGGCGTTGCCCATGGCTATGGCTGTGTGAACCGCCGTCAGCATGGGAAGGTCGTTGTTACTGTCACCGATGGCAAAGGTATTTTCCATGGAAATGCCGTGGTGGGCGACGATGCGGGCAATACCGGTAGCTTTGGAGTAGCCCTTTGGAACAAATTCCCGGAAGGTGCCGCCCCTGTCGATACAGTCAAAGTACGCATCCGAAACGGCGCGGAAAGCGGCAAGCTGGGACTCATCCTGATACCAGACTACAAATTTGTCGCAGAAAAAATCCTCTTCGGTAAGGTCTGTCCGCATGGGATAGTGGTGTACGTCCCGGAAGGATTGGAAAAGCTCCGCCGCCTCAGGGTGCCGGATGGGCCGGGAAGTATCGAAGCATACCTCGTATTTGGATTCAAAAGCAATGTCTACATCCGCCTGTCTGGCCGCACGCAGAATTTCCATGGTGAGAGTATGTGTCTGGGAGACGTAAAGCAGCTCCTTTCCGCCGCTGTACAGGTTTGTCCCACATCCGCAGACGATGCCGTCAAATCCGATTTCCTGAAAACGGGGCTCCACATTCTGAAAGCAGCGTCCGGTATTGATATACATCAGATGCCCGCGCTTTCTGGCTTTGCGAATGGCAGAAATGCAGCTTTCCGGAATGGTGCCGTCGGTTTCTTTTGTGAGTGTTCCGTCAATGTCAAAAAAGATAATTTTTTTCATATCTGTATTATAAATTTATCGGGCATAAAAGTCAAAAAATATATAAACGGTTTTGATAAAAGCAGAAAAATTAGTGTGTTCAAAGCATACTTTTTATGATATACTTTACCTATAGTTTTTTGAACGGGTATAAAACAGAAGATTATGTGAGGTAGAAAGATGGATACAAAAATCTTATTGGAAAACGGGACAAATGAATTGGAAATCCTGGAATTTACCGTAGCGGGCAATTCCTACGGCATCAACGTGGCAAAAGTAACGGAGATTATCAATTACCAGCCGGTGACGCCCATTCCCAATGCACATCCCAGCATAGAAGGTATTTTTATGCCGCGTGACAAGATGATTACGGCGATTGATTTGAAGAACTGCCTGCAGATGGGTGTTTCTGAAGCGGGAGGATTGTTCATCGTCACCAACTTCAACAAGCTGGACATTGCGTTCCATGTGGACAACGTTGTGGGGATTCACCGCCTGTCCTGGACGGAAATCATCAAGCCGGATGCCACCATTGCATCGGACAGTTCCGCACTCGGTGTTATAAAAATTAAAGACAAGCTGATTATTATTCTGGATTTTGAAAAGATTATTGCAGATATTAACCCGGAAACCGGACTTCGTTCCGAGCAGCTTGCAGAACTGGGACACAGAGAGCGCTGCGATGTGCCCATTCTGATTGCAGAGGATTCCCAGTTGTTGAACAAGCTGATTGTGGATGCCTTACATAAAGCCGGTTATGTGCATCTTATCCATACGGCAAATGGACAGGAGGCATACGATGTGATTACCGATGCACTCCAGAAGGGTAAACTGAAAGAAGAAGTACAGTGCCTGATTACCGATATTGAAATGCCGCAGATGGACGGCTATCATCTGACGAAGCTGATTAAGGAAAATGACGAAACCAAGGATATCCCGGTTGTTATTTTCTCATCCCTTGTAAATGATGAAATGCGTGCCAAGGGTGAGCAGCTTGGCGTGGATGCCCAGCTATCCAAACCGGAAATCGTGAAACTGGTAGAAGTGCTGGATGGCCTCTTATTAAAGAAATAAAAATGGCAACAGGGCCGGGAGTTATCCCGGCTCTCTTACTGTATCGGGAAATCCTCCAAAGCAGGATTCTTTCTTATGCGTGAAAAATTTACAGAGTACGGAAGGAAACAGATAGTATGAGTGCGGAAGCAAACAGCTTATTGGAAATAAAGGAAAAAATACAGGCAGCCGACATGGTTCTGGTGGGCATCGGAGAAGAATTTGAGGATGAGGCGTTTTTACAGGAAAAGGAAAATTACGCGGAAATCTGCGGAAAAATAGCCGAGGCGGGAGCCCAGTGGGTGGTTCCCTATGTGAATTACTTATTCTTAAAAGAAGATACCCGTCTTAAAAAGGCTTATGAGGGGCTGACCAGTCTGCTTCAGGGTAAAAATTATTTTATTTTGTCCTACTGCATGGACGGTCTTCTTTACGAGCAGGAATTAAAGCCGGACCGCATGGCAGAGTTCTGCGGCAACTGGCGGCATTTTACAGGGGAGCCGGAGGAAAACGAAAAAATTGCTCTGTACCGGGAAATTGAAGCCTGTGTCAGGGGAGAGAAGAGTTTTCGGGATTTGAAAGCACCTGTCAGCTTAAAAACCTGTCAGCCATGTGAATTTAATACTCTTTATGCGGAGCATTTTGAAGAGCCGAATTATAAAGAAAACTGGGATCGCTACTTAAAATGGCTGCAGGGAACCCTGAACAAAAAGCTCTGTATTCTGGAACTGGGTGCCGGTATGCGCAACTTAAACACTATCCGCATCCGCTACGAAAAGATAGCCGAGTTAAATCTGAAATCGGATTTTATACGAATTCATGAATATTTATACCAAATTCCCGCAGGACTTGCCGAAAGAGGCACAGGAATTCAAAAAAATGCGGTTTATGCTATGGAAGAGTTGAAAAAAATGTGATACACTTACCTTGTTTTTTTAACAGACGGTAAGCCTTAGGGGAGAAATTCTCATGAACATGAATGAAGAATATCTGGATAATTTATTAAAAAACATGAATAATGCGTCCGCAGCACCGGAAGAGCCCCGGGAAGAGGAGGTTCCTTTCCGTGCGCCGGAAGCCAATCTAAAACCGGCTAAGGAAGAAAATGCGGGCGGCTCTCTTACCCCGGAAGAAATTGCGGCGCTGTTTGATGCTGCCGAAAAAATAGCCAATGGAGAAGAGCCGGAGTCCCTTTCCGATGAGTCGGGGAACAGCCAGGTTTCCGCGGCGGAGGAGACGACACTGGAGAACAGCCCGGTTCCCACACCGGAAGAAATGACACCGGAGGACAGCCCGGTTTCCATGCCGGAAGAAATGACACCGGAGGACAGCCCGGTTTCCGCACCGGAGGAGACGACACCGGAGGATAGCCCGGTTTCCATGCCGGAAGAAATGACACCGGAGGACAGCCCGGTTTCCGCACCGGAGGAGACGACACCGGAGGACAGCCCGGTTTTCATGCCGGAAACAACAGGACCGGATGGCGGCGATGCGTTCGGAGCAGGAACCGGAACATCCGACAATGCGGATAATCTGACGGATGAGGCTCCGGGAAAGCAGTCGGAGTCCGCATCGGAAATGCTCACTTTGCCGGAAGATATGGAAAAAGAATTGCAGGAGCTGCAGAGGCTGACCGAGGAAAATGAAATTCCAACAGAAATTTCCTATGGAGAGAAGCCGACAGCCGGACAGGAAACGGAAGCATCCACGGGCGAGGGTGTTATGGAAATGGACCCTGCGGATATTGATGAACTGCTGCAGGACAGATCGGACAAGAAAGAGAAAAAGCCGGGATTCTTCAAACGTCTGCTGGCATTTTTTACAGAGGAGGCCACTCCCGAAGAGGAGCCGCAGAAGGACGAAAACGAAGAAGTCTTAGCGGAACTGGATAAAGAAGACAAGACGGCGGAGCAGGACAAAAAAAAGAAGAAAGAAAATAAGAAAAAGGACAAGCCTGCCAAGGGCAAGGGAGCGAAAAAGAACGCAAAAGCCGGAAATGTAGAAGACGACGACGAAGAGGAAGACGGAAAGCCGGAAAAAGGAAAAGGCAAGGGCAAGGCGAAAAAAGCTTCCCAAAAGAAGAAGGAAAAGCCGGAAGTACCCGAGCAGGAAGAGAAAGCATCCAAAGGCTATACAAAGAAAAACATCATTTTGGTATGTCTTTTCTCAGCGGCAGTTTTTGCCGTGCTGTATTTGAGCATTTCCTATGTGGCGCCAGGTTATGCCAAGAAAAATGCCGTGACGGCATTTGAAAATCAGGACTATCTGACCTGTTATGAAATTCTGTACGGACAGAATCTCACGGAAAGAGAACAGCAGTTGTTTACCTTTTCCAATATGGTGCTGCGCATGCAGAAAAAGATAAGCGACTATGACAAATATGTGGAAGCCGGAGAAAATCTGTACGCTCTGGACAGCCTTATGCAGGCAGTGGAGGAGTACGAGGAAACACAGGAAGAAGCGCTTGCCTGCGGTGCAGACGGTGAAATGTTAAAGCTCTACCGGGAAGTACTTACCATTCTGCTGGAAAATTACGGACTGGACGAAGAGGGCGTAAGAGGTATTGCGTTCTGCGACAACAAGGTGGAATACACCAGAATGCTGGACACGCTGATTAACGGCGGAACCGTGGATATCAAAGAAGAACCGGCAACGGATGCGGAAGATTTGCCGGATTTACTGCCGGAAGAGGAAGAAACCGATGATACGGAATTCCTGCCGGAGGATACAGGTAATACACTTTAGGAGGAAACTTCAGTGATTGCAATTATTGACTACGATGCAGGCAATATCAAGAGTGTGGAAAAAGCACTGCAATATCTGGGAGAGGAAGCCGTGATAACGAGGGATGCCGGAGAAATCCTCATGGCGGACAAGGTTGTCCTGCCGGGCGTGGGAGCCTTCGGCGATGCCATGGAAAAGCTGAACCGTTACGGTCTGGTGCCGGTTATTCACGAAGTGGTGGAAAAAGGAATTCCTTTTCTGGGCATCTGCCTGGGATTGCAGCTTATGTTTGAAAGCAGCGAGGAAGCGCCCGGCGTGGAAGGCCTGGGACTATTGAAAGGAAAAATCGTGCGTATTCCCGAAGGAGACGGTCTGAAGGTACCGCACATGGGCTGGAACTCATTAAGCTTTCCCAAGGAAGGCAGGCTGTTTGCCGGCATACCGGAAAATTCCTATGTGTACTTTGTGCATTCCTATTACCTGCAGGCAGAAGAGGACATTGTAACGGCTACCGCCGAGTACGGCGTGACCATTCACGCATCCGTGGAAAAAGGAAATGTGTTCGCCTGCCAGTTCCATCCGGAAAAAAGCTCCCATACGGGACTTACCATTCTGAAGAATTTTGTAGGATTAAAAGGGAGGGAAGACTGATGCATACCAAAAGAATTATTCCCTGTCTGGATGTGAAAGACGGACGCGTGGTAAAGGGCGTCAACTTTGTAAATTTAATGGATGCCGGAGACCCGGTGGAAATTGCTGCGGCATATGATAAAGCCGGAGCGGACGAGGTGGTTTTTCTTGATATTACCGCTTCCAGCGACAACCGCGCCACGGTTGCCGATATGGTGCGCAGAGTGGCGGAAAAGGTGTTCATTCCATTTACGGTCGGCGGTGGTATCCGTACTGTGGATGATTTTAAGCTGTTACTCAGGGAAGGCGCGGACAAGATTTCCGTGAATTCCGCAGCGGTTATGAATCCGCGTCTGATTGCGGATGCAGCAGATAAATTCGGCAGCCAGTGCGTGGTAGTAGCCATTGATGCCAAAAGACAGCCGGACGGTCATTTTTCTGTTTATAAAAACGGTGGCAGAGTGGACTGCGGCATCGACGCAGTGGAATGGGCGATGCAGGCGGAAAAACTGGGTGCAGGCGAAATTCTGCTTACCAGCATGGACGCAGACGGCACAAAGGCGGGGTATGATATTGCCCTTACTTCCGCCATTGCAAGGGAAGTAAAAATTCCGGTTATCGCGTCGGGCGGAGCCGGTAAAATGGAAGATTTTTACGAGGCGCTGGCAGCGGGTGGTGCGGAAGCGGCGCTTGCGGCTTCCCTGTTCCATTTTAAGGAACTGGAAATCCGGGAAGTAAAGGAATATTTACGAAGCAGAGGCGTACCGGTCAGATTATAAGAGCAGAGATGCAGCGAACAGATTATCGGAACAAAGAAGCACCGGTCAGAGTATAGGAGCACAAAAGTTATGGGAATGATTACGGGTGACTGGCTCACGGCATTGGGGCCGGAATTTAAGAAACCTTATTATGCCAAATTATTTCGGTTTGTGAAAAAAGAATACGAAACCACACAGGTGTTTCCGCCTGCGGACGATATTTTCAATGCGTTTCATCTGACACCGCTCAATAAAGTCAAGGTGGTGATATTGGGACAGGACCCCTATCACAATGACGGGCAGGCGCACGGCTTATGTTTTTCCGTAAAGCCGGATGTGGATATTCCCCCTTCCCTGGTCAATATTTATCAGGAGCTGCATGATGACCTCGGCTGTTATATACCGGATAACGGCTGCCTTACCAAGTGGGCGGAGCAGGGCGTGCTTCTCTTAAATACGGTGCTGACTGTCCGGGCACATTCCGCTTTTTCCCATCGGAACATGGGCTGGGAAGAGTTTACGGATGCTGCCATAAGGGTGTTAAACGAAGAGGACAGACCTATTGTGTTTATTTTGTGGGGAAAACCGGCACAGATGAAAAAGTCCATGCTGAACAACCCGAAGCATCTGATTTTAGAGGCGCCTCATCCGAGTCCGCTTTCTGCCTACAGAGGATTTTTCGGAAGCCGGCCTTTCAGTAAGACCAACGAATTTTTAATGAGGAACGGTCTTACCCCCATTGACTGGCAGATTGAAAATATTCATAAATAAAGTTTTATACGGAGGAGCAATACATTATGAAAAAACCATTTGTAACAAAGGAACTGATTGAAGAAGTCGTAAAGGAATACCCAACTCCCTTCCATATTTATGATGAAAAGGGTATTCGGGAAAATGCCAAAGCCTTAAAGGAAGCCTTTTCCTGGAATAAGGGCTACAAAGAATTTTTTGCGGTAAAGGCAACACCTAACCCGTTCTTAATTGACATCTTAAGAGAATACGGCTGCGGTTGCGACTGTTCTTCCATGACAGAGCTGATGCTTTCCCATGCCATGGACGTTCCGGGAGAGGACATTATGTTTTCCTCCAACGACACTCCGGCGGAAGAATTTGCGTATGCGGCAAAAATCGGCGCCACCATCAACCTGGATGACATTACCCACATTGATTTTCTGGAAAAAACCATCGGCTATCTGCCCAAGACCTTAAGCTGCCGTTATAATCCCGGCGGATATTTCTCCATTGCCAACAGCATTATGGACAACCCCGGCGATGCCAAATACGGCTTTACTACGGAGCAGATGTTTGAAGGCTATAAAATCTTAAAGGCAAAAGGCGTGGAGAACTTCGGTATTCATGCATTTCTTGCCAGCAACACCGTAACCAACGATTACTATCCGACACTTGCCAGAGAGCTGTTTGAACTGGCGGTGAGGTTAAAGGAGGAAACCGGTGCACACATCACCTTCATCAACCTTTCCGGCGGTATCGGCATCCCTTACAAGCCTGAAGATGCCCCCAATGACATCCGTGTAATCGGAGAAGGTGTCAGAAAGGTTTACGAAGAAGTGCTGGTTCCCGCAGGTATGGGAGACGTTGCCATTTACACCGAACTCGGACGTTTCATGATGGCGCCTTACGGACACCTTGTTACCAAGGCTATTCATGAGAAACACACCCACAAGGAATACATCGGTGTGGACGCCTGTGCCGTAAACCTGATGCGTCCCGCCATGTACGGCGCATATCATCACATCACGGTTTTGGGAAAAGAAAATGCACCCTGCGACCACAAATACGATGTGGTAGGTTCTCTTTGCGAAAACAACGATAAATTTGCCATCGACAGAATGCTTCCCGAAATCGAGATAGGAGATTACCTTGCCATTCACGATACCGGCGCACACGGTTTTGCCATGGGTTACAACTACAACGGCAAGCTGAAATCCGCAGAGCTTCTCTTAAAAGAAGACGGCAGTGTGCAGCTTATCCGCAGGGCGGAAACTCCGAAGGACTATTTTGCAACCTTTGACTGCTTCCCGATTTATAAGAAGATTTTTGAATAAGAATACTGCACTGCATGTAAAAGCTTGTTTCCTTCCAAAAAACTTCTTGTCAATGACGAAAAAATATGGTACTATAAGAGTCGGCTGTGAAAGCAGTGAGCCGGTGTGGCGGAATGGCAGACGCGGCAGACTCAAAATCTGTTTGTGGCAACACAGTGCGGGTTCAAGTCCCGCCACCGGCATAAAAAGTCCAGTAATCACTGGACTTTTTTGCTATATAGGAAGTTTCCTATATAGCAAAAAAGCCCTCTGGCAGAATCGCACTGCGGCGGAGTGGAATTATGTCGCTGAAGCGACCCGCCGCAGGCGGAGAATCCTGCAATGCAGGATTCTTTTTTGTTGCTTTTTTCAGCCATATCATAAGTTGATTTACAGCACCCCATAAACTGCCACACCCAGTCCCGCAGACAGTAAGAGCATCAGAATGGGAGAAATGGTTTTTTTTCGGAAGTGCTTCCATAAAACATGCAGGACAATCAGAAATACAAAGATAAAAATTCCCTTATAATCCGGAGATACCGCCTCGGAAGGAAGCCCAAGATTAAGGAGGCTGCCGATGTCATCGACGGACCGGACGGAAAACAGGGTTCCGAGCCCCATGGTAACGGCGGTGGAGAGTATCATAGCCACCACACAGGGGCGTATGCCGGAAAGAAATGCCTGCACGCCGGCATATTTCATGAAGTTTTTGAGGAGCGCCGCAATCAGCAGGATAATGAAAAAAGAAGGCATCACCACGCCGACGGTAGCAAAGAGGCTGCCTAAAATGCCGCCCTGGGAGGAACCGATAAATGTCGCCATATTGACGGCAAGAGGGCCGGGAGTGGACTCGGAAACGGCAATGAAATTCAAGAATTCTTCTTCGGAAAGCCAGCCGTAAGACAGGACGGTTTCCCGGATTAAGGAAATCATACCGTAGCCTCCGCCAAAGGAAACCGTGCCAATCATCAGAAAAGAGAAAAACAACTGCAGGTAAATCATAAGTCATTTCCTCCTTTCCCATCTTTATTTTTCTTAAGTGTTTGCGAAACACCACAAGCTGTGCGTATAAGGTACAGCAGAACGGCAAGAAATCCGCAGATCAGAATATAAAATACGGACGAAAACGAAACGGAAGTCAGGGTAAAAAAGGTCATAAGAAGAAAGACCGCAGCTAAAATCAGGCGGGAGAAAATGTCTTTTTTCAGTCCCTTTGCCATTTTTATTCCGGCGGAAAAAATCAGATACACCACGCCCACCTGGATGCCCTTGAAGGCATAGGCAACATAGCTTAGGCTTAGAAAACGGTCAAACACCAGCGATATCAGATAAATAATAACAAAAGAGGGGATACTTACAGCAACTGTCGCAAGCAGTGCACCAAGGACACCCTCCGTCTTATAGCCGATAAAGGTAGCGCTGTTGATGGCAACCGGTCCGGGAGTCGATTCGGCAATGGCAACCATGTCCATAAATTCTTCTTTGCTGATCCACTTCTTTTTTTCTACAAATTCATGTTCCAAAAGAGCGGCCATGGCATAGCCGCCGCCAAAAGTGAAAGCACCTATTTTAAGAAAAGTAAAAAATAAATTTTGTTTTTTCATAAGACAAATATAGCATAAAGAAGCAGGAAAGGAAAGTTTCTGATGCATCTTTTTTTAGAGTATGGTAGAATATATAGGGGTTATCGGCGCAAGCAGCGAAAGATTCAAAAAAGATTTACTTTTCTGTTTGCGGAAAGAAGGAAAGACAGACAGGGTATGAATTGCAAAGAATGTGAAAAGCTCATTCCGGCATTTATTGCGGGGGAATTGAGCGATAAGGATTTGGAGAGCTTTCTTGCACATGTGGAAAGTTGCCCGGATTGTGAAGAAGAGCTCACCATCCAGATACTGATTGCCGAAGGTATGTCCCGTCTGGAGGACGGCAGGGCATTTGACCTGAAAGAGGAAATCAACCGCCGGATGGAAGGAGCAGAGCATAAATTACGAATGCATAAGGTATTCCGCTACATGCGTATTACCTTTGAAATTCTTGCGGCCATAGCCGTGGGGACACTGCTTGTATTTTTTGTCTTGTGACGGGCGAAAATCTGCGGTTTCGGAAGAAGGAAGTCCGCAGATTAGAAAGGCATGGGTATTATTGTGAGTGAAAAAATAGTTTTGATAGACGGACACAGTATCTTGAACAGGGCGTTTTACGGATTGCCGGATCTGACAAATGCGGAAGGTCTCCATACCAATGCGGTATACGGATTTTTAAATATTATGTTTAAGATACTGGAGGAAGAAAAGCCGGAGTATCTGGCGGTGGCATTTGACAGAAGTGAGCCCACCTTCCGTCATGAAAGATATGCGGCATACAAGGGCACCAGAAAGCCCATGCCCACGGAGTTAAGGGAGCAGGTTCCCCTTATGAAGGAAATGCTGACAGCCATGGGCATCTGCATATTGGAGCATGCCGGCTGGGAAGCGGATGATATTTTGGGAAGCCTTGCAAGAATGTCGGAAAGACAGGGCATGCAGGTGTCCTTGATTTCCGGCGACAGGGACCTTTTACAGATTGCCACGGACAAAGTAAAAATCCGCATTCCCAAGACCAAGGGCGGCAAAACCGAAATCGAGGATTATTATGCAAAGGATGTGGAAGCGGCTTACGGTGTGACACCCACCCGGTTCATAGATCTGAAAGCCCTGATGGGCGATACGGCGGACAACATTCCCGGCGTGCCCAAGGTAGGCGAGAAAACAGCACAGGAGCTGATGAAGCAGTTCGGTTCTCTGGACGGCATCTATGAACATGTGGAAGAGGTCAGCAAGAAATCCGTAAGGGAGTCTTTGCAGGAAAATAAAGATCTGGCGGATTTAAGCAGGGAACTTGCCACCATAAAGACAGACTGCGACCTTGACTTTTCTTATGAGAACGCAAAGGCAGAGGGCTATTTTACCAAAGAAGCGTATGCTCTTATGAAAAGGCTGGGCTTTAAGAATTTCCTCGGACGCTTCGATGAAGAGGAGTCCAGGACGGAAAGCGGACTGACGGAAAAATTCAAGAAAATAACGGAAAAAGCGGAGGCGGAAAAGGTATTTGCTGAGGCAATCACTGCCGGAAAAGCCGGATTTTTGCGCTTAAGCACAGGTATTGCCCTGTGTTACAACGCGGAAAACGTTTATTTTATCGATACGGACTGTATGCCGGAGGAAGAAACAGCGGAGAGAATGCTGGCTTTGTCGGAAAAGGCAGAGATTTTTGTGTGTGATATCAAGAAGCAGTATGACATTCTGGAGAAGGATGGCACGGAACGTTATTTTGACATCCTGATTGCGGCATATCTTTTAAATCCGCTGAAAAACGATTACGACACGGAGAGCATTGCCGGAGAACATCTGGGGCTCATGATACCCGGAAGGACGGAAGTGTTCGGCAAAAAAACGGAGGAAGCCGTTTATACGGAAAATCCGGCGAAGGTGACGGAGTATGCCTGCTATGGTGCCTATGTGGCATTTACGGCAAAAGAAGTGCTTGCACAGAAGCTTTCCGAAACAGGAATGCTTTCTTTGTTCCGTGAAATAGAAATGCCCCTTTCCCTGGTTCTTTACGATATGGAAAAAGAAGGCATCTTAGTAAAACCGGAGGAATTAAAGGCATACGGCGAGAGACTGTCCGGCAGAATTACCGAGCTGGAAACGAAAATTTACGAAGAAGCGGGAAAAGAATTTAACTTAAATTCTCCCAAGCAGTTAGGGGAGATTTTATTTGAAGAAATGCATCTGCCAGGCGGAAAGAAGACGAAAACCGGTTATTCCACAGCGGCGGATGTACTGGAAAAAATGGCGCCGGATTATCCGATTGTGGCGGACATTTTAGAGTACAGAGGGCTTGCCAAATTAAAATCCACCTATGCGGACGGACTGGCTTCCTGCATCAAAGAGGACGGCAGAATTCATACAAGCTTTAACCAGACTATTACGGCTACCGGACGCATCAGCTCCACGGAGCCAAATTTACAGAACATTCCCATGCGGATGGAACTGGGCAGACAGATACGAAAAGTATTTGTGCCGAAGGAAGGCTATGAATTTACGGATGCGGACTATTCCCAGATTGAACTCCGTGTACTGGCACATATGTCCCGGGACGAGAAGCTGATTGACGCTTACCGGAAAGAAGAGGACATCCACCGGATTACGGCGTCCCAGGTTTTCCATGTGCCGTTTGAGGAAGTAACGGATTTGCAGAGAAGAAACGCCAAGGCGGTAAACTTCGGTATTATTTACGGCATCAGCTCTTTTGGCTTAAGCCAGGACTTAAGCATCAGCAAAAAAGAGGCGGCTGCCTACATGGAGCAGTATTTTGAAACCTATCCGAAGATTAAGGATTTTATCGACGGACTGGTGGAGGAGGCCAAGAAAACCGGTTATGCCGTAACTCTGTTTGGACGGCGCAGGCCCATTCCGGAGCTTTCTTCCAACAATTTTATGCAGAGAAGCTTCGGAGAGCGTATCGCCATGAATTCCCCCATTCAAGGAACGGCGGCGGATATTATTAAAATTGCCATGATTAACGTGTGGAAAAGTCTTAAAGAGGAGGGACTTTCCTCCAGACTTTTGCTGCAGGTACACGATGAACTTCTGATTGAAACGGCAAAAGACGAAGAAGAGCAGGTAAAGCGTATTCTGGAAAAAGGCATGAAAGGGGCGGCAGATCTTGCCGTGGAGCTTGCCATAGATATGCATACCGGTGAAAACTGGTACGAAGCAAAATAAGGATACCGGTGAAAACCGGTATGAAGTGAAATAAAGATACAAGGGGGTAGATTTATGCGTCTGATTGGTATTACCGGCGGTATCGGTGCGGGGAAAACGGAAGTGCTATCTTTTATCAGACAGCATTATCTTTGCAAAATCTGTCTGGCTGACGAGGTGGCACACATTATTCAGTCGCCGGGTCAGGATTGTTATGTAAAAATGGTGGCGCTGCTTGGAAAAGGTGTGCTGGATGCGGACGGCAGGATTAACAAAAACCGTATGGCGGCACAGATTTTTCTGGACAAATCCCTGCTTAAAAAGGTGAACGATATTGTGCACCCGGCAGTGAGAACGTATCTGGAGCAGGAAGTAAAGAAGGCGGCCGAGGAGGGAAAAACAGAGCTTTTCTTTATCGAGGCGGCGCTTCTGATTGAGAACGGTTATAAGGATTTTGTGGATGAGATGTGGTATGTTTATGCATCCCCGGAGGTAAGAAGGCGGAGACTGAAGGTAAACAGAGGTTACAGTGATGAAAAGATCACGGGAATTATGGGCAACCAGCTTACGGAGGAGCAGTACCGTAAGAACAGTGATTTTGTGATTGACAACAGTGATAGCTTAGGCGCAGCCTGTGAGCAGATAAAGAACAGACTGGAGGCATATACGTGGCAGGAGTAAGCAGAAAAAAAGCGACGATGACGCAAAAAGAAAAAGCACAGATGGTGTTCGGTCTGGACATCGGTACCAGAAGCATTGTGGGGACCGTGGGATACCGGGACGGCGAGAGGTTTATCGTAAAGGCGGAATGCGCAAAGGAGCATGAAACCCGTGCTATGCTGGACGGACAAATCCATGATATCCGTAAGGTCGGCAGTACCATTAAAGAAGTAAAGGAAACGCTGGAGAAGGAACTGGGATTTCCGTTAAAGGATGTCTGCATTGCAGCCGCAGGCCGTGTGCTCCGTACCGTGACCATTCATGTGGAAACGGCATTTGAAGAGGACAGGACGGTGGAACGCGACGACATGTATGTGCTTTCCGCCAAGGGCGTGGAGCAGGCGTACGAGGAATTTTCCAAGGACAATCATACGGGACTGAAGTTTTTCTGCGTAGGATATTCCGTTATCCGCTACTACATGAACGGCTATCAGATTTTAAATCCGGAAGAGCACAAAGCCGGAAACATCGGCGCGGATATGATTGTGACTTTCCTGCCCGAGGACGTTGTGGATGGCCTGTATAAGGCAGTAGAGCTGGCAGGTTTGACGGCAGTTAATCTGACACTGGAGCCTATTGCCGCCATTCAGGTTGCTATTCCCGAAAAATTCCGTATGCTTAATATTGCACTGGTGGATGTAGGCGCCGGTACCTCTGATATTTCCATAACCAAGGACGGAGCTATTGCGGCGTACGGTATGATACCCATTGCCGGAGACAGCCTGACGGAAACCATTGCCAGACACTGTCTGGTGGATTTCAATGCGGCAGAGGAAATTAAGCGTCAGATTGAAGATAAGGAAGAAATCAGCTTTACGGATATCATGGGACTCTCCCAGACCATTTCCTCAAAGGAACTTTTAGAGGTGATGGAGCCGCAGATTGAGGCTATGACAAAGCCGGTTGCGGAATGCATTATGGAACTGAACGGTGATAAGCCGGTCAGCGCTGTGTTTGTGGTAGGCGGAGGCGGTAAAATTCCCGGCTATACGAAGAAGCTTTCGGAAGAACTGGGCATTGTAAAGGAAAGAGTGGCTGTTCGCGGCGGCGATGTCATGGGCTTTGTGGATTTCCCTGATTATGTGCAGAAGGACTCTTTACTGGTAACACCGGTGGGTATCTGCTTAAGCTACTACGAGCAGCATAATAATATCATTTATGTGACCTTTAATGAGGAAAACATCAAGATTTACGACAATGGCAAGCTTTCGGTTGTGGATGCCGCCATGCAGGCGGATTTCCCCAATGAGGGCCTGTTCCCCAGACGGGGCGCTGAACTGGATTTTACGGTGGACGGGAAAAAACGCATCAGGAGAGGACAGCCGGGAGAGTCTGCCATTATCATGGTAAACGGCATGCCGGCGGATATTCACACGCCCATCAAGGCAAACGATGTGATTGTCATTATGCCTTCCACGGCGGGGGAAGCGGCAAGGCTGAAAATCGGCTCACTTCCGGAGTACCGCCAGTCCCTTACTATCAAGGTAAACGACAAGGAAGTGACGCTTCCGAAGTTTGCCATAGTAAACGGTGAAATGCAGTCCGAATTTTACGACATAAAGAACGGCGATAAAATTGAGATGCAGGCTTATTACACCGTGGAACAGGTAAAGGAACTGCTTGATTTGTCGCTGGACGGCAAACGGGTTCTCTTAAACAACGCACCGGCTTCTCTTTCGGACAAGGTGTATGAGAACTTCTCCTTACAGATAGCGGATGCGGGCGATGTGCCCGAAACCTGGGAGGCACTGCCCGATGAAACTACAGAGTCAACAGGCGAGTCTGAAACAGAGGAGGACGCAATATCCAAAAAAAATGTGACAGAACAGAGCGAACAGTCTGCCGAAACGCAGGCGGGCGGCGGAAACACCGCACCGGCAGCGGCACAGGCAGATACAGTGGAGCAATCCAAAGCCGACGGTACAGCGGACCTGGCAGAGAAAACTCCTGCTGACGGCATTGCGGATGAAGCTGCGGAGCAGCCGGAGGAAGAAAATGTTCCCAAGCCGGTTATTCATGATGTACATGTAGTGGTAAACGGCATCCCCATTACCCTGCACGGCAAGGCAAGCTATGTCTACGTGGATGTGTTCGACTACATAGATTTTGATTTGAAGCATCCGAAGGGATCCGGCATTGAAACTCTGCTGAACGGACAGTCCGCAGAGTATCTGAAAGAAATATTTGACGGCGATGTGATTGACATCCGATGGAAGGACTAAAGAAATGAGATTTTGCAGTATAGCCAGCGGAAGCAGCGGAAACTGTATTTACGTTGGCTCCGATACCACGCACCTTTTAATTGACGCAGGCATCAGCGCCCGGAAAATCGAAACGGGACTGGCACAACTGGAACTTACAGGGAGGGATATAGACGGCGTTCTGATTACCCATGAGCATTCCGACCATATAGCGGGACTGGCGGTGCTGTGCAAAAAATACAGCATTCCCCTTTTTGCTACAAGAGGAACCATTAAAGCTATTGTAAACGGCAGGCAGAAAAACATTCCCGACCCGTCCCTTTTTCAGGAAATAGAAGCGGACAGCCAGATGATTATTAAGGATCTGAAGGTATGGCCCATGAAAATTTCCCATGATGCGGCGGAACCGGTGGGGTATCGTGTGGGTTACGGAGACAAAAAGGTAGCCGTGTGTACGGACCTTGGAACGTTTGACGATTATACGGTGGCGTGTCTTACTGGTCTGGATGCTCTCCTTTTGGAGGCAAACCATGACGTGAACATGCTGCAGGTGGGACCGTACCCCTATTATCTGAAGCAGAGAATTTTAGGAAACAGGGGACACCTTTCCAACGAAAATGCCGGCAGGCTTTTGGACAGGGTGCTGAATGACAAAATACATGCCATTATGCTGGGACATCTGAGCAAGGAAAATAATATGCCGGAGCTGGCGCATGAAGCAGTGCGTATGGAAATCACCATGGGAGAGAGCCGGTACAAGGCGGACGATTTCCCCATTTATGTGGCAGCCAGGGATGCCCTGTCACCGGTCATCGAATTATAGGAAGAGAGGGTGCAAATTGATGAAGACATTAGTTTGCGCCTTTTTGTATAACAGGAAAGAAATGGATGAAAACCTTTTCATATGACAGGAAAACGTAGTTGCGTAATGAGTGCAAAGTTTTCCTGATAGGAGGTAAAATGATTATCAGGACAGCAACCATAGAGGATGTAGAGAAAATTGCAGCCGTGGAAGCAGCATGCTTTCCCCGGGCGGAAGCAGCGACCAAAGAGCAGTTTGCGGAAAGAGTTGCTTCTTACGGAAATCATTTCTGGCTGATGTTTAAAGGTGAAAAGCTAATCGCATTTGTGGACGGCTTTGTCACGGATGAAAAGGATTTACGGGATGAAATGTACGAAAATGCAGGGCTTCATAATGAAAACGGTGCCTGGCAGATGATATTCGGTGTAAATACACTGCCGGAATACCGGCGCCGGGGGCTTGCCGGACAGCTTTTAGAGCAGGCAATTTCCGATGCAAAGAAACAGGGAAGAAAAGGACTGGTGCTTACCTGCAAGGATGCCTTGCTTCCGTATTATGCAAAATTCGGATTTGTAAATGAAGGTGTTTCGAACTACTCCACACATGGAAATGTGGTATGGAACCAGATGCGGCTGCCTTTTTAAGCAGGAAGAAAGGGGAAAACCTATGTTTTGGGACAAAGTTGCAGGTGTGTATGATTTATTTGAAAACCTTTATAACAAAAAAGTATACCGGGAGACAGGCATTCAGGTGGCAAAGCTGATAAATATAAACGATAAGGTTCTGGAATGTGCTTGCGGAACCGGCGCTATCAGTATATACATTGCAAAGAAGGCAAAAAGACTGGTTGCTACGGATTATTCGGTGGGCATGCTTAGACAGGCAAGAAAAAAGCTTTCTTCCTTCTCGAATGTACGGCTGGCAAAGGCAGATATTACGAAGCTAAAATATGCGGACAATTCCTTTGATAAGGTGGTGGCGGGAAATGTTATCCATCTTCTGCCGGAACCGAAAGCCGCACTGCAGGAGCTTACCCGTGTCTGCAAGCCGGGAGGCAGGCTGATTATTCCCACCTATATTAACGATACCAAGAGCACCAACAAAGCAGCCGTCCGTTTTCTGGAAAAACTGGGCGCAAATTTCAAGCAACAGTTTGACGAAAATACGTACCGCGAGTTCTTTCAGAAAATGGGTTACACAGACGTCATCTATCATATTGTGGAGGGACGGATGGCATGCGATATAGCGGTGATTGAAATTCCTGAAACAAAATAGATTGAATATCGGATAAGTACCGCCTGACAAGCAAATGCAGAGCACCGAGCGGTGCATAGTTAGGCAAAGTTATTTGAAGTTCGCCGGAAATATGCTATAATGAAACGGCGGTTAGCACAATCTAACCAAAATTTAAAATGGTATGGAAAACCGAACCGGAGAGGATAAAACATGAATACAGAAAAGATGCATATTGATCCAAATACCGTTCAGGAAACATTGGTGATACCCTTATGGGGCAGAAAGTACTGCTCCGAAATCTATCCTGAAATTTACAACGACCCGATGGCGGCACAGATAATGGAAAAGCTGGATTATGATTTTTCGGCGCTGGAAGCAAAGAAACAGAACGTGGGCTTCCGTTTCGGTTATCTGGAGGCGGCTGCCAGATATACGGATTTGGGCATTGAAGTCAGAAACTACTGCAAGGAACATCCTGCCTGCGCCGTGGTAAACTTAGGCTGCGGTCTGGACTGCACTGCAGAAAATAATGCGGAAGAAGGCTGCAAAATATACAATATTGACAGACCGGATGTGATAGCGGTACGAAACGAACTGATACCGCCTGCGGAAAATGTGACCAATATCGGAGCGGACTTAAATGACACGGCGTGGTTCGATGCCATTGATGATAGCAAGGGTGTGATCTTTTTCGCTGCCGGTGTTTTCTATTATTTCCTTTCTTCGGATATTCAAAAGCTGTTCACTGCCATGGCGGAACGGTTTAAGGGCGGAAGGCTTTGTTTTGATGCAGCCAATAAAAAAGCGGTAAAGCTGATGCTCAAAACCTGGGTAAAGGCGGCAGGCATTACCGATATCGACCGGTATTTTTACATAAACAATCTGGACACGGATTTGAAAGCCTGGCTTCCCGAAACGGAGATTTCCGCAAAAGGCTATATGCTGGGATACTATGATTTGAAAACACCGTCAGTCAGCGACTTTTTCCGTTTCCTTGCCAAAGTGGGAGACGGCTATATGCAGATGAGGATTGTGCGGATAAATTTTTAGAAACAGGCAGAAATATTCAATGAAAAGGAAGGAGAATGGTTCTTATGGCAAATTTAAGCGTTGAAATGTATTCTAATTGTTTACACAGAGAGGTTTCTTTTAAGATGGTCATTCCTACTGACTGCCGGATGGATGAAAACACACCTTTTTCCAGAGAAAATTATCCTAAAAAGAAAATGAAAACCTTATTTTTACTGCATGGCTATACGGGGAAAGGGGATTGCTGGATACCGGAAGATTTGGTTAAGCAATATAATTTTGCGGTTATTTGCCCGAACGGTGAAAACAGCTTCTGGCTGAATGGAATTTCCACAGGGCATGCGTATCAATCCTTCGTAGGAGAAGAACTGGTGGAGTTTGTACGGAATACTTTCGGGCTGGCGAAAGAGCGGGAAAATACCTATATCATGGGACTTAGTATGGGAGGCTTCGGCTCCCTGCACACAGCATTGGCTTATCCGGATGTGTTCAGTAAGACCGCAGCATTCAGTTCCGCTTTTGTGCAGTATGAGGTTGCGACTATGAAGCCGGGATACCGGAATGATATTGCCAATTATGAATACTACAGAGAGTGCTTCGGCAACCCGGAAAAAGTGATGGAAAGCGAGAATGCGCCGGAAACTCTGGTACGAAAAATATTAGCCGGTGAGGGAAAACTGACCATGCCGGAAATTTATATGGCATGTGGAACAGAAGATTTTCTGTTGGAGCCGAACAGAAAAATGCATAATTTTTTAACCGGACAGGGAGTAAAGCATACCTATCTGGAGTGGCCCGGGATTCATGATATGAAATTCTGGAATGAATGTGTTCAGAAATTTATTCCGGAAATGATGAAGTAAATGCATAAGGAGATAAGCAGCGAATAACGCATAGGATACTTTATATAAAGCGGCAATGAAGGTTTTAAATCTTCGAAAAATTTCCGCGTGGGTGGAAGCCGGGGGAGTTGCGGTGGCAGTCGGAACAGCGGAGGGCTACATTTATACGGGAGTATGTGAGGACAGAACGCATATAACGGCATCCCCCATGTGAATCCGGCTTTAATGGAAAAGAGTTTGTAAAAACGGGAGAATTTGGAATGAGAATCAAAATTTGCGGCTTAGGAAGGCGTATGTTACAGCTGTTCTGCGGAACGACGGTATTGGCATCCGTATATTTATTGTTAGGTTTCTTTGGCTGCTATGAAAAGTGGTTCCGGGGGCCGGCGGGAATCGGAAAGGAACCGGTTTATTGGATTTTACGGCTGGGAATCGTCATTCTGGTAGAAAATATTATTTTTTGGACAGGCATTATTATGGTGTACCTGACATCGGAGCAGCTTGGCATCCGGTGGAGAGTGTTGGGAATCGTGTGTGGGTGGATTCCCATAGCCCATCTTGTTATGCTGCATATTATCATTAAAACCGTAGGTGATGAGGTAAAACTGGAAAAGACACGAAGCAGAAGAAATGAACAGAGAAAAAATCAGGAGGTGTGTCATACCAGGTATCCGATTTTGATGGTACATGGTGTGTTCTTCCGGGATTTTGAACATTTGAATTACTGGGGAAGGATACCGGCGGAACTGCAGGCAAACGGCGCTGTGATTTACTATGGAAACCATAACAGTGCGGCGGCGGTAAAGGACAGTGCAAAAGAGCTGGCAGCCCGCATTCATCAGATTGTCACAGAAACCGGCTGTGAAAAGGTGAACGTAATAGCCCATTCCAAAGGAGGACTGGACATGCGAACAGCTATCGCCCTTACGGATATTGCCCCCTGTGTGGCATCGCTTACGACAATCAACACTCCTCACAGAGGGTGTCTGTTTGCGGATTATCTGCTTACGAAAATACCGGAAAAACAGCAGCATACGGTAGAAAATCTGTACAATACCGGTGCAGCAAAATTAGGAGATCAGAACCCGAATTTTCTGGCTGCAGTCCATGACCTTACCTTTACAAACTGCACCAGGTTGAATGAAGAAGTAAAGGATAATCCCAATCTGTATTACCAGTCCGTGGGCTCTAAGCTGAACCGGCCCACATCCGGTAGATTTCCGCTCAATTTTACCTATCATCTTGTAAAACACTTTGACGGACCAAACGATGGTCTTGTGGGAGAGGAATCCTTCCGGTGGGGACAACAATATCAGTTTTTGACGGTGAAAGGGAAAAGAGGAATATCCCATGCGGATATGATAGATCTGAACAGGGAAAACATCCCGGGTTTTGATGTGCGTGAATTTTATGTGCAGCTTGTGGCAGATCTGAAGAAAAGAGGATTTTAAAATGAATAGCAACGAGCCCCGGTACATAAGGTAATGCTTTCAACACTAGAAAATATTGCGTTTTCGCCATATCTGTGACATACTGACAGAAAGGCAGAAGAAATTATCTGATAAAAATTTATGATAAGGAGATGTGCTTTTGAACAATTATGAGATGTGTTTTCCACAGTTTGTGACCTTGCGGGAGAAGCCGGAGATTGCGGAAAAAGCGTCAGAATGGTTTCATAGCAAATGGTTTGTGCCTATGGAAGCTTACCGGGGAAGAGGAATTGCAGGACGGCTTTTGCATATGGCAGTGGAAGATTTGCGGGTCAAAGGCATTTCGCCGGTGTATCTGATAACGGATCACACCGGATTTTACGAAAGATACGGCTGGGAGTTTCTATGTATGGTGCAGGGAGACGGCGAAGCGGAGCAGACGAGGATGTATATACACCGGTAAGATACGGAGAGGTCAAGAATGTATGTGTACCGGTAAGACGCGGAGATGGGAGAAAGCAGGATGAATACAGAAAAAAAGAATACGGCGTATTACCACCTTCCCGGTCTGTTTGAATTTTATGAGTTGTACCGTTTGTTTTTGCCCCTGTTCCGGGAACACCGGGAATATTTTTATGACTGGTGCGATATCGGTTCCGTATACGGGGCACCGGCGGATTGTCTGTGGGGCGGCGGACGGGTCGGCTTTGGCGATAACCGTCCCGAAGAGGTGCTTGCTCTGATGCGGGAATATGGGATTTCCGCCCGGCTGACCTTCAGCAATTCTTTGCTTCAAAAGGAGCACCTTTCGGATAAAAAATGCAATGAGCTTTGCACTATGTTCGGGGAAAGCAGGGAGCCGGCAAACGGTGTCATTGTGCATTCCGATTTGCTGGCGGACTATTTACAGGAGCATTATCCGGGGCTGTATCTGGTGTCCTCCACTACGAAAGTGCTGACGGATTTTTCAGAGCTTACGGAAGAACTGAAAAGAAAAGAATTCCGTTATGTGGTGCCGGATTTCCGCCTGAATAAGGCATTTGATAAATGGGACAATTTGTCAGGGCAGCAAAAGGACAAGGTGGAATTCCTTTGCAACGAATGCTGCTTTTTCGGATGCAAAGACAGAAAAAACTGCTACGAAGCGGTCAGCCGCAAGAGTCTTGGCGAAGATGCAGAACATTACTGCAGCGCACCGGATGCAGGAGAAGGGTATCGTTTCTCCAAAGCCATGGAAAATCCGGGCTTTATCGGCACCGGGGATATTACAAACGTTTATCTGCCCATGGGATTTTCACAGTTTAAAATCGAGGGCAGGGGACTGGGCAGCGCGCTGGTACTGGAATTTTTACTTTATTACTTGACCAAGCCCGATTACCGGATACATGTCAGGGAAAGCATCTATCTGGACAATATGCTGGATTTGTTTTGAGTATTGTAACCTATTTATCTGAAACAATTTGGGGAGGAACAGGGGAATTGAAAAAAATAAAAGTATTGAATGTATATGTGTGGATATTTGGGGTAGCGACCATGCCGCTTGGCATTTTCAGTATTCTGCATCCGCGTTTTCAAAATATTGTGACCGCGTTGTTTATGGTGCTGATGACAGCTATGTGTATTTATTGGAAAAACAAAGGGAAACAGCAGGATAAGGTTCCTTCCGGGGGAAAGATACTCATTGCGGCACTTTTGGGATCCTGTATGGTTTATTATGTAGGTGCCTTCTTTGCACCTTTATTTCCACGGCATATGCTTTATGAATACAAATCCGATATTAAGAAATTAAAGGAAGAATACAGGGAGGCATATTTCTTTTTTCCGGATGCGATACCGGAGGAAGCAATGGAGGTAACGTGGGTGGTATGTCCGTCAATGATGCAGGGAAGCGGTTATGAATTTCTGGGATTCAAGGCATCGGAAGAGTACATAAATTCGATTGTGGCTAAGTACAAGGAAGAAGCACATGTAAGAAACCGGTCGGAGGAGTCCTATGATAAAAAGGTATTTGACAATTATCTGGGTGAATTCTCTGAGACAGCAGTAGATTACGAGCTTTACAATAATAATGACTGGAATCATGAACGGATGTGGGGAATTCTGGTTTCAAAAGAAAATGGATATATAGGATTTTACTGCCAGTAACATTTTTTGTAATACAAACAGGTCATATATTGGGTAAAGGAAATAACAATGACGGTATACAAGTATGGAAAGGAAGAAGCATCCGTCATCTTAATTCAGCCGGTGGGCGACCATGACATCAATCTGATGGAAGAGGAAGCAGTAGCCATTAAGCGGTTGACAAAAATGGATTTCGGATTGTTTGCGGTAAAAGTGGATAACTGGAATGCCGATTTGTCACCCTGGCAGGCACCGGCGGTTTTCGGAAACGAAGCATTTGGTGACGGGGCTGCGCATACACTGGATGTGATTTTACAGCTATGCCTGGATAAAGAACGGAAATATTACATCGGCGGATATTCCCTTGCAGGATTTTTTGCCCTGTGGGCATCGTATCAGACCGGAGTGTTTGTAGGAACCGCTGCAGCTTCTCCATCCATGTGGTTCCCGGGATTTCTTCCTTATATGAAAGAGCATGAAATCAGGAGCAAGGCGGTGTACTTAAGCCTTGGAGACAGGGAAGAAAAAACGAAAAATCCGGTTATGTGCACGGTCGGCGACTGCATCCGCAAGGCGCATGCGTACCTTGTCGGGCAGGGAACAGACTGCACGCTGGAATGGAATGCGGGAAATCATTTTAAGGAGCCGGAAATGAGGACGGCGAAAGCCTTTGCCTGGGTGATGAAAGAACAGAAAGAGCATTTTGGAGGATAAATCATGGCAGAGAAATATCAGGACGAAGGGCTTAAGGGCAATGAAAAAATAGAAGAAGCCATTGCAGCGTTGCAAAGAGAGGCAACACCGGAGCAGCTTGCCCATACGCTTACCGTGATACGGCACCGGGTGCAGGAAGGCGGACAGTTTATCGTGGCGGTTGAGCCGTCCCTGACCCAGACGCAAATGAATGTAAGAGTGGTAAAAACCTCGGACGGCGCAGCCTGGTGGACTGTATTTACCGGCTTTGACGAAGAACTGAAAGGTGCGGACAGTGTAAAATCCACTTTCCTGACGGACATGGGAAAGCTGTTTCAGGCGGCACTTACAGTGCCGGACATTCAGGGTGTCATCTTAAATCCCTGGAATCGCACACTGATGCTGGATAAGCACCTGATAGAGATTCTGCTGCCTAAAAAAGAGTGATATATTTATAAACAGGCACGTTTACATAATAATACAGGGAAAGAGCCAGAAGAGGAAAAAGGAGAATTTTTATTATGTATGTAGAAGAATATGGAACGGAAAACAATGAGATAATTGTCATGCTGCATGGGGCAAACTTTGTCCATTCTTTTGGCAGACAGTACGTTCTGGCTGAAAAATATCATCTGATTGTCCCTCATCTGATGGGATATGGAAAAGAAGCGGACAAAATATTTGATACGGACAGCCAGATAACGGAATTGGTTTCCTATATTGCAGGCTTAAACCGGAAAGTGCTACTGGTAGGGTTTTCTCTGGGTGCACAAATTGCGTTTAAGTTAGTGGCAGAGCACGAAGAACTTTTTAAGGCTGCGATTATCGTGAGCCCCTGGCTGATAAAAAATGACGATATGCTACGGTTTGTCATGGAACAGAATGAGAAGCAATTTGCTTCTTTTAAGAAAAGAGGGATTTGTAATCTGATAGGGCTGATGAATGGTCTGCCAAAGGCACAACGTAAAGAATTTGTGGAGCAGATGCAGCAGGTAAAGATAGAGACCGTGCACAATTCGGTTGATAACGGCATCATTTTGGAGAGTGTAAAAGGGTTTGAACAGGTTTCCATTCCGATTTATGCGCTTGCCGGAGAAAAGGAACAGGCAGAGGTGATAGGAAGTGTGGAGGAAATGGCAAAACGAAATCCCCACTGTCATAGTGAGATTTGGAAGAAAGCAGCACACAATATCCCACCCATGCATTATAAAAAGTTCAATGCACTGATAGAAAAGGTGGAAGAGGAAGCTTAGAGGAAGCAAAAAGAAGAAAATTGACAAATTGCTTCCAATAAAATGTGAACAGAAGAGGCAAATAAAAGAAAAGGTGCAAATTGCTTTAAAGTAAATTGGTGTTGGAGAAGCAAATTAGATAATTTTAAGAATTTGCTGCCAGAAAATAGAAGCATGAGAAAAAATATGAAAGATTTGCTTTAAATTATGTTAAGACCGGAGCAGCAAATCTATATGAAAATAAAATTTGCTTTAAAATATATTATGGGACAGGAAGCAAAAAGCGAAAAAAGCAGAAAATGCGTCTAAAAGTTTTGCGGACAGGAAGCAAAGGAGAGAAAAACGAAAAATGCTTCCAACATTTCTTTGGGTAGGAAGCAAAAAGCGAAAAATGTCCAAGAAAAGTAAAAACGGAAAGGGGACTACACATGAAAAAATCAAGTTCTTTTGGGAAAGGTCTGGTAGCGGGAATTGTTATATGGCTGTTTATTATTCTGGCGGATGCCATCGATGAATTTGTTCTGGATGTGGATTCCTTCCTGGGTATAAACGGTAGCCTTGTTGTTTTGCTTTGTATGATAGTAGCCTATATCGTGTATTACATAAAAAAGAAGCCGCACTGGAAAAATATTCTGTGCTTTTTTGCAGGCTACCTGTTAACGGGCGCCGCCACGGGATGGATTATCTGGAATGCCTTGGAAAACGAAACGTTTTTTATAGAGCAGACGAGAGAACGATGCGGTTTCCTTTGCCTGAACGGAATAGAATATCTGTTGTATCCTTTTATCACCATAGGGGTCTTCAGCGTATTATGTGCCTTGTTTCATGCCGTTTATGCCATAATTTCATTGCTTTGTCCTTGCAATAAAAAGGACCATGTACTATAATTTAAGACATATTTGCGTCCCCATAAGCGGACAGAAAGGGATTTACTCGATGAAAAAGACAATCATTACAGTAGTAGGAAAAGATACGGTAGGAATTATTGCAAAGGTCTGCACCTATCTGGCAGAAAACAAAATCAACATTCTGGATATCTCCCAGACCATCGTTCAGGGATATTTCAATATGATGATGATAGTTGATACGGCGGAAAGCACAAAATCCCACGGAGATATGGCGGATGAATTAGAAAAATTAGGAGAGGGCATCGGCGTTATCATCAAGTGTCAGAAGGAAGAAATTTTTGACATGATGCACAGAGTATAAGCTTACCGAAGGAGACAGCCATGATTAACATATCAGAAGTAGTAGAAACTAATAATATGATTGAGAAGGAAAATCTGGATGTGAGAACCATTACCTTAGGTATCAGCCTTCTTGATTGTATTGATTCCGATTTGAATGCCTTAAACGACAAGATTTATAAAAAGATTTACGAAGCTGCCAAGGATCTGGTAAAGACCGGCGAAGAAATTTCCGGTGAGTTCGGAATTCCCATTGTCAACAAGAGAATTTCCGTTACCCCCATTGCCCTGGTGGGCGCGGCAGCCTGCAAGACAATTGAAGATTTTGCAAGCATTGCAAAGACTTTGGATAAGGTAGCACACGAAGTGGGCGTAAACTTTATCGGCGGCTATTCCGCACTGGTAAGCAAGGGTATGACACCGGCGGATGAACTGCTTATCCGTTCCATTCCTTTGGCACTTTCCACAACGGAAAGAGTGTGCAGCTCCGTAAACTTAGGTTCCACCAAGACCGGTATCAACATGGATGCGGTTCGCCTGATGGGCCAGATGATTAAACAGACGGCGGAGTACACCAAAGAGGATGACTCCTTAGGCTGTGCCAAGTTAGTGGTATTCTGTAATGCACCGGATGACAATCCGTTTATGGCAGGCGCATTCCACGGCGTTACGGAAGCAGACAAGATTATTAACGTAGGTGTCAGCGGTCCCGGTGTAGTAAAGACTGCTCTGGAAAAGGTAAGAGGCGAAAGCTTTGAAGTGCTTTGTGAGACCATTAAAAAGACGGCGTTCAAGGTTACCCGTGTGGGACAGCTTGTTGCCAAAGAAGCCTCCCGTATGTTGAACGTACCCTTCGGTATTGTGGATTTGTCACTGGCACCCACACCGGCTATCGGCGACAGCGTAGCGGATATTTTATGTGAAATCGGTCTGGAATATGCAGGCGCTCCCGGTACCACCGCAGCACTGGCGCTCTTAAACGACCAGGTGAAAAAGGGCGGCGTTATGGCATCCTCCTACGTGGGTGGCTTGTCCGGCGCGTTTATTCCGGTCAGCGAAGACCAGGGTATGATTGATGCTGTTGTGGCAGGAGCCCTTACCATTGAAAAGCTGGAAGCCATGACCTGTGTCTGCTCCGTAGGACTTGATATGATTGCTATTCCCGGAGACACCAGCGAAAGCACCATTTCCGGCATCATTGCGGATGAAATGGCTATCGGTATGGTAAACCAGAAGACCACGGCAGTGAGAGTTATTCCCGTTATCGGCAAGGGAGTGGGAGAAAAGGTAGAGTTCGGCGGACTGTTAGGTTATGCACCGGTTATGCCGGTCAATCCGTTCTCCTGTGAAGCCTTTGTAAGCAGAACCGGCAGAATACCGGCTCCGATACATAGCTTTAAGAACTAAAAACGAAATACATAAGAAATGACATTTGACATAAATGACAAAGGTCATAAATGACATAAGTCATTGGGAAATCCGAATGACAGGGCGGCTGTACTCCGACACAAAGGGGCAGTCGTCCTTTTGCATGTGTAGCTTGTGCAGCATGTGCTGCATGCGTACATGTTCGTAAAGTTGGGCGGCAAAGATGTCCTTGGAAAGGCAGGAAAGAGCCTCGGGGGACAAAAGGGAAGAAGCGTCCTTTAAGCGGGACAGCAGCGGAATATTTTCCTTGGAAAGACAGCCAAACACTTCAAAGGAGGCTTCCCGGAAGCCTAAAATGCGGGCATAGGGCGCCGCAGCGGGAAGGTCTTCTTTTTTTATGGAAAGCAGAATGTGAAGCAGGGAACGGTACACTCTTGTCAGGGTAATATCCTTGCTTTTTAAGCTGTTTTCGCAGAAAGCGGAAAAGGTGGTAAAGGTGCCGAGATTTTTCCGTATCTTATCGGATAAATCGGAAGAAACATCAAGATAAGAATCGTAGCCGGAATTCTTTTCGGAAAGCAGCTTGTAAAAAAGCATGCCGGAAAAATCATCCGCACACAGGGCACTTTTCGTCTGACAGGTATCGGAAAATTCCTGCCGGATGCTTTCCGGTACATAGCGGAGCAAATCGGGATTTTCTTCCGCAATGCCTTTGCGGAGAGCCATGGCGGAGCAGAAAGACTCCTCGGATAAGGTATGGGACAGATAGCCGTCTCCTTCGCGCTTAATGGTATAGGGAACCGGCGCGTGTTGTCCATTTTTCTCTAATGCAAGCAGCGCCTTAAGGTATTCTATACCCAGAATATTGTTGGGAGAAGCGAGAACGTCGGAAGCAGCCGCATCCACACCGGGAAGACTGCCGGCATGTGCACACTTTCGCACTGCAACTGCGCGGGCGGAGGGGAAGGAAAGCCCTTCCTTCAGGGCTTTGTTCAAGGCTTCCTTGTAAGCGGGCGGCTCCGCAAAGAGCAGGGATGCAATTTCCCGTAAGGGCGCAATTTCCCCGCATTCGCTGCCGAAGCACAGGTCGTCCACACCGAGGGCGGAAAGCAGGGATACCGCCCCTTTGGCAAAAAGCTCCGCACTGGCGGTGGCGTAAACCACAGGCAGCTCGATGCAAAGGTCGGCGCCGGCAAGCAGGGACAGGCGGCAGCGTGTGTATTTGTCAAAGACGGCGGGGGTGCCGCGCTGGGTAAAATCGCCGCTCATGACCACCACGGCAAAGTCCGCACCGGTGATTTCCTTGGCTTTTTTCAGTTGGTAAAGATGCCCGTTGTGAAAGGGATTGTACTCGGCAATGATACCTACGGTTTTCATGGGATACGCTCCTTCGGAATGAATAATTTGTATCGGAAAACATACAAGAAAACGTACTTTTTTGCTTGTATGAAAAAACTGTATTTAGTATAATATAGATTAGATTGTTTGCATAGTGGGAAAGGAGAACAATATGTCATACATAGATCTCATTAAAGACAGAGCAAAAGTAGATAAAAAAACCATTGTCCTGCCGGAATCCAACGACAAGAGAACCCTGATTGCGGCAGCCAAAATATTGGAAGAAAAAATAGCGGACATCATCATGATCGGTGACGAAGAAAAAATCATGGACGGTGCCGGATGGCTGGAGGTTGACCTGACGGGACTTAAGATTATTAATCCCCAGAAAACCGAAAAATTAGACGAATACATCAACGTTTTGTACGAAACCAGAAAGGCAAAGGGCATGACACCGGAAAAAGCAAGGGAAATCCTGCTTTCCGATTATCTGACTTTCGGTATTGTAATGGTAAAGAACAACGATGCGGACGGCATGGTGGCAGGCGCCTGCCATTCTACAGCCGACACCCTGCGCCCTGCGCTGCAGATATTGAAAACCGCACCCGGTGTGAAATTAGTATCCGCTTTCTTTATCATGGATACCCAGATGAAGAATTTAGGAGAAAACGGTACGTTCCTGTTTGCAGACTGTGGTCTGAACCAGGACCCGACCCCGGAAGAGCTGGCAGCCATTGCGGATACTTCCTCCCGCAGCTTCAAGTCCCTTATCGGCCCGAAGCCCGTGATCGCCATGCTTTCCCATTCCACCAAGGGAAGCGCCAAGCATCCGCTGGTAGATAAAGTAGTGGAAGCCACGAAGATTGCCAGGGAAAAATACCCGCATCTTGTGATTGACGGTGAACTGCAGCCCGATGCGGCGCTGGTTCCCAGTGTTGCCAAGCTAAAGGCTCCCGGAAGTGTGGTAGGCGGTAAAGCCAATGTCATGATATTCCCCAATCTGGATGCCGGCAATATCGGCTATAAATTAGTACAGAGACTGGGCGGAGCGGATGCCTACGGTCCCATGCTGCAGGGAATTGCCAAGCCCGTAAACGACCTTTCCAGAGGATGCTCCTGGGAGGATATAGTAGGTGTAGTTGCGCTGACAGCCGTACAGGCTCAGCTTGTATAAGCCCAAAAGGCAGAAGGTGAGGAAATATGAACGTACTTGTTATCAACTGCGGCAGCTCTTCTCTGAAATTCCAGCTCATTGAAGCACAGAGTGAGAAGCTGATTGCAAAAGGTATCTGTGAAAGAATAGGCATCGAGGGAAGCCAGATTTGTTATACACCGGCAGGCGGCACCAAGGAGGTGACCGTTTCTCCCATGAAAGACCATACCGATGCCATCCGTCTGGTGCTTGCGGCGCTGACCAACGAAAAGACGGGCGTGGTAAAGGATCTGAGTGAAATCGGAGCAGTGGGACACCGCATTGTACATGGTGGCGAGAAATTCTCCGAGGCAACGATTATCAATGACGAAGTGCTGAAAGCCATTGCCGAATGCAACGACCTGGCGCCCCTTCACAATCCGGCAAACTTAATCGGTATTGAAGCCGTAAAGAAGCTGATGCCGGACACTCCGATGGTAGCCGTATTCGATACCGCATTCCATCAGACCATGCCCAAGAAGGCATTCCTTTACGGACTGCCCATTTCTTATTATGAAAAATATAAAATAAGAAGATACGGTTTCCACGGAACCAGCCATTCCTATGTCAGCAAAAAAGCGGCGGAAGTGCTTGGTAAAAATTACGAGGACTTAAAGATTATTGTGTGCCACTTAGGAAACGGCGCCAGTGTATCCGCAGTGGACCACGGCAAATGCGTGGACACGTCCATGGGACTTACCCCGTTGGAAGGTCTGATTATGGGTACCCGTTCCGGTGACATTGACCCCGCCATTATCGAATACATTGCGCACAAAGAGGGCAAGAGCATTGACGAAATCATGACTCTTTTAAATAAGAAGTCCGGTCTGCTCGGCATGTCCGATTACCTTTCTTCCGATTTCAGAGATCTGGAAGCTGGCTATGAAGAGGGCAACGACAGGGCAGTTGTGGCAGTGGATGCTTTTGCGTACCGCACCGCCAAGTATATCGGCGCTTATGTGGCAGCCATGAACGGTGTGGATGTTATCTGTTTTACAGCAGGCGTGGGTGAAAACGCTTCCTTCCTGCGTACCATCATCTGCAACCAGTATTTAGGCTATCTGGGTATTACCCTCGATGAAGAAGCTAATGCCAAGAGGGGCGAGGACATTGCCATTACCACACCGGACAGCAGGACTACGGTTATGGTCATTCCCACTAACGAAGAGCTTGCCATTGCAAGAGAGACCTACAGGCTTACCAGGTAAAGCAGGCTATGAAAACAGAGGTGAGCGAAAGGTAACAGAAACGGGCGGCAGAACGCAACTAAACTGTCATAAAAACTGTCATAAAAAATGAAAATTTTGGTTGACAAAGTGTGTGTCCGAAGTTATACTATACAAGTGTGTGAAAACGAAAGAGTGTCATCAGATGCGCTTTCGCCGGGAGCAGGCTATGTTACTTAATTTGACAGATGTATTTACAAACGAGGGCAGGGTTCGGAAAAAATCCGTTGCAATGGAGCTGAAAGAGTTCAAAAGCCGTATGGGTGTGTTTCCCATTGTGGAGCAGAGCCCGTTAGAGCTTACCATTACCAATGAGGGAATGGGCAAGGCACTGATAAAAGGTCATGCAGTCTTAACCCAACTGATGAGCTGCGACAGATGTCTTAAGGAAGTCAGAGTTCCCATTACGATTGATTTTGAAAGAACGGTTGCTTCACCGGATGTGAGAGATGACAAATTAGAGGATGATGGCGATTTCGATGTAATGGAAGGCTATCAGCTTAACGTAGATGTACTGGTATACAACGAGCTTTTAATGAACCAGCCTGAAAAGGTACTTTGTAAGCCGGATTGCAAAGGAATTTGTATGAAGTGTGGCAAAGACCTGAATGAAGGGGAATGTGGATGCGATACATTCGTGCCGGATCCCCGCATGGCGGTATTACAAGATATCTTTAAAGCAAATAAGGAGGTGTAACGATGTCTATTTGTCCTAAGAATAAATCTTCCAAAGGTAGAAGAGATAAGAGAAGAGCAAACTGGAAAATGAGTGCTCCTACATTAGTAAAATGCAGCAAATGCGGCGCATTAATGATGCCTCACAGAGTATGCAAGGCTTGTGGTTCTTACAATAAGAAAGAAATCATTGCACAGGACTAATTTGAAATGCCAGGGACTTTCCTAAGAAGGGAAGTCCTTTTTTCATATTGACAAAAACAGACCGTAATCCGGCAAAAATACCGGGAATCATGGAAGGAAAGGTATAATAAAGATGAATGAAAAGGGACTGACGGGGAGTACCTTAAAGTGGATAGCCATTGTGACGATGCTCATTGACCATACGGGTGCCGCTGTTTTGGAAAAAATGCTCATCAGCGGAAAATATGGGGAAGTGTCGGCGGCAAATCCTCTGTATCAGACGGATATGGTTTTGCGGGGGATCGGAAGACTGGCATTCCCCATTTTCTGTTTCCTTTTGGTGGAAGGCTTTTTACATACGAAAAATGTGTGGAAATATGCCGGCAGACTGGCGCTTTTTGCTTTGGTTTCGGAAATACCGTTTGACCTGGCATTTCAGGGAGAATGGTTGTTTATGGGGTATCAGAACATCTTCTTTACCCTGCTTATCGGACTTCTTGTCATGATTGCCTTTCAGACAGCGGAAGAAAAAATTGCGGCAAAGCCCTTAAGGATCCTCTGCGAGGCGGTGGTTCTGCTGGCGGGCTATGTGCTTGCCGATGTGATGCACACCGATTACGGCGGTCTCGGCGTCGTGTGTATCATGCTTTTATACATTTTCCGGTACAACAGAAAAATGCAGGTGCTGGCGGGTGCCACGGTATTTATGTGGGAAATCACGGCGCCGCTTGCGTTTCTTCCTATTTATTTTTACAACGGGAAAAGAGGCATGAAAATGAAATATTTCTTTTATGCCTTTTACCCCGTGCATCTGCTTATCCTGTACGGAATTGCATGGCTGCTCGGAGTGGCATAGGAGAAGTGAAAAATCCGCAGGCGGGGAAATGGTTTTTCTACTTGATTTTTACATATGCGTTTAGTATAGTAAAAAAGGGTAATAGCCTGTGAAACAAACAGAAGAAAGGAAAAGGCAAAATGGCTGAGACAGTAAATGTGGCAGTAGATGCCATGGGTGGTGACAACGCCCCCGTAGAAATCGTCAAAGGTGCAATAGAAGCCTTAAATGAAGAGAAGAAAATTAAACTTTTCCTTCTTGGCCGCAAGGAGGTAATAGAACAGGAACTTGCCAAATACACTTACGATGCAGACCGTGTGGAGGTGGTGCATACGGAAGAGGTCATTGAGACGGCAGAGCCGCCCGTTATGGCGATCCGTACGAAAAAGGACTCCTCTATTGTAAAGGGTATGCATCTGGTAAAAGACGGTACCTGTGATGCATTTGTTTCTGCAGGTTCTTCGGGAGCCGTTTTAGTTGGCGGACAGATTATTGTGGGCAGGTTAAAGGGTGTGGAGAGACCCCCTATGGCGCCGCTCATTCCGACGGCAAACGGTGCGGCACTGCTGATTGACTGCGGCGCCAACGTGGATGCCAGACCTTCCCATCTGGTGCAGTTTGCCAAAATGGGTTCCGTCTACATGGAAAATGTAGTGGGTATCAAAAATCCCAGGGTCGGTATCGTCAACATCGGTGCGGAAGAGGAAAAGGGCAATGCCCTGGTAAAGGAAACCTTCCCGCTTCTGAAAAACTGTCCCGATATCAACTTTATCGGCAGCGTGGAAGCCAGAGATATTCCGGCAGGCGCAGCGGATGTAGTAGTCTGCGAAGCATTTGTAGGAAATGTTATCTTAAAGATGTACGAAGGTGTCGGAGCGGTTATGCTTAAAAAAGTGAAGGAAGGCATGATGACCTCTCTTCGCAGCAAAATCGGTGCGCTTTTGGTAAAGCCCGCCCTGAAGGAAACCCTGAAGGCTTTCAGTCTGGATGAATACGGCGGAGCCCCCATGCTCGGCTTAAAGGGCCTGGTAGTAAAGACCCATGGCAGTTCCAAGGCAGTGGAAGTGAAAAATTCTGTTCTGCAGTGCGTTACATTCAAGGAACAGAAAATCAATGAGAAAATCAAGGAAAAAATAACCTTAGAAGATTAAGAAAGAAGGAACAGATTATGGAATTTGAAAAACTGAAAAAAATAATTGCGGAAGTGCTGAACGTGGATCCGGAAGAAATCACACCGGAATCTACCTTCATGGATGATTTGGGAGCAGACTCCCTGGATGTTTACCAGATTATCATGGGCATCGAAGAAGAGTTTGACATTGAAGTGGCTCCCGAAAAGGCAGAAAAGATTACCACAGTGGAAGAAGCTGTTGATATGATTAAGAGTACAGTAAACAATTAAACTGCGGATTTTTCACAGAAAAGAAAAGCGTCTGCAAATAGCAGGCGCTTTTTATGAAAGGATTTTTCATGCTAAAAGAAAGTGATTATCAGGAATTAGAGAAAAAAATAGGATATACCTTTCAAAACAGGGCGCTTTTGAAACAGGCAGTTACACATAGCTCCTTTGCCAATGAGCAGAAGATTAACAGACAGAAACATTACGAAAGACTGGAATTCTTGGGAGATGCCGTATTGGAGCTTGTTTCCAGTGATTTTTTGTTTCAAACGCACCCGGAGATGCCGGAAGGACAGCTTACCAAGCTGCGTGCTTCCATGGTCTGTGAGCCGGCGCTGGCATATTGCGCCAAGGACCTGACTCTGGATGGCTACATCCAGCTTGGAAAAGGAGAGGAATCGACCGGAGGCAGATACCGCGACTCCATTGTTTCTGACGTGATGGAAGCTGTGATCGGCGCCATTTACTTAGACGGCGGCATGGAGCCCGCCAGAACCTACATACACCGCTTTATTCTTTCCGATTTGGAGAACAAACAGCTTTTCTTAGACTCCAAGACCAATTTACAGGAATATATGCAGCAAAATCTCAAAAAAGAATTTCATTACCGGCTTGTGGAAGAGTCCGGTCCCGAGCACGACAAGGTATTCCTGGTGGAAGTGGTAATGGAGGACAAGGTACTCGGCAGGGGAAAAGGCCGTACCAAGAAGGCAGCCGAACAGCAGGCTGCTTATGAAGCGTTGCTTGGTTTCAGAAAACCGGGCAAAAGAGGATAGGGGCATGTACTTAAAAAGCATAGAAGTATACGGATTTAAATCGTTTGCAAATAAAATTACATTTCAGTTTCACAACGGTATCACCGGCATTGTAGGACCGAACGGCAGTGGTAAAAGCAACGTTGCCGATGCGGTCAGATGGGTTCTGGGTGAGCAGCGCATCAAGCAGCTCCGCGGTTCCTCCATGCAGGATGTCATATTCTCCGGCACGGAAGCCAGGAAGCCCTTAAGCTATGCGTATGTGGCAATCACCCTGGACAATTCCGACCACCAGCTTGCCATTGATTTTGACGAGGTAACGGTGGCAAGACGTATTTACCGTTCCGGTGAAAGCGAATACCTGATTAACGGCGCAGCCTGCCGGTTAAAGGACGTCAATGAACTCTTTTACGATACCGGTATCGGTAAGGAAGGCTATTCCATTATCGGACAGGGTCAGATTGATAAAATCCTTTCCGGTAAACCGGAGGAAAGACGTGAGCTTTTTGACGAAGCGGCGGGTATTGTAAAGTTCAAGAGAAGAAAGTTTGCCGCCCAGAAGAAGTTAGAGGACGAAAAGGCAAATTTAGTCCGTGTAAACGACATTCTTTCCGAACTGGAAAAGCAGGTAAAGCCGCTGGAAAAGCAGTCCGAGACGGCGAAAATTTACTTAAAGAAAAAGGAAGAATTAAAGGTACTGGATGCCAATACCTTCCTTTTGGAAAGCGAGCAGGTAAAGACACAGCTTGCCGATGTGCAGGGAAAGTACGACATTGCATCCAAAGATTATGAGGAGACTTCCGAGAAGTACGAGGGCATCAGGCAGGAGTACGAGGCAATACAGAGCCGGATAGAAACACTGGAAAAGGAAATCGAGGAAGCCCGGAACAATCTGACGGACACCAGTGTGCTGCGCGGCAAGTTAGAGGGCGAAATCAATGTCTTAAAGGAGCAGATACATTCCGCTACGGACAACGCCGCCCATTTACAGACAAGAAAAGTAAACTTAAACAGCCAGATTGCGCAGAAGGATACCGAAAAACAGGAAATCCTTGCAAAAAAAGCGGAAATCGATGAACAGGTAACGGAGCTTACCGCTACAAGGGATGAGGTAAAGATAAGCTTGGAGAGCTTACAGAACCGCATCCAGGAATTAAACGACAGCATTGAAGCCGGCAAGAACACTATCATCGACGAACTAAACCAGAGAGCGACCATCAAGTCTAAAATCGGACGCTTTGACACCATGTTAGAGCAGGTAGCTATAAGGAAAGCAGAGCTGAACTCCCGGATTCTCAAAGCCAAGTCCGACGAAGAGGACAGGGAAGAAAACATTAAAAAGCTGAAAGAACAGTTTACGGCAGTTTCCGATGCCTTGAAGGAAATGAAGGAAAAGGCGGAAAAGGACGAAGCGGACATCCAGAAAATCAGGGGAGAGCTTACGGGGAAGGATGTGAAGCTGCGGGAAACCCAGGAGCAGTACCATCAGGAGAAATCCAGGCTGGAAGCGCTGTCCAATCTGACGGAACGCTATGAAGGCTACGGCGGCAGCGTTAAAAAGGTCATGGAGCAGAAAAACGACAACAAGGGTATTATCGGTGTTGTTGCGGATATTATTAAAGTAGATAAAAAATACGAAACGGCGATTGAAACCGCACTTGGCGGCAATATCCAGAACATCGTAACGGATGACGAGGAAACCGCCAAAAAGATGATTGGTTTCTTAAAGAAGAACCGTCTGGGACGAGCTACCTTCCTTCCCCTGACAAGCATTAAAAATCCTCAGGAATTTAAAAACCCGGAAGCCCTGAAAGAAAAGGGCGTTGTGGGTATGGCGGACGAGCTGGTCAGGACGGAAACCCGTTACAAGGATGTGGCGAAAGCCATGCTCGGCAGAATTGTGGTAGTGGACAACGTGGACAATGCCGTGAAAATTGCCCGTAAGTTCGACTACGGCATCCGTATGGTTACCATTGAGGGTGAGCTTTTGGTACCCGGCGGCGCCATCAGCGGCGGTGCTTTCAAGAACAACAGCAACCTTCTCGGTCGAAGAAGAGAAATGGAGGACTTGGAGAAGAAAATCAAGGACCTTCTTTCAAGCGTTGAGACCATCCAGAAGGATATCGAAGAAACCAAACAGAAGAGAAATACCATGCGTATGGAATTGGAAGCCCTGAAAGCCGACATCCAGCGCAAGTTTATCGAACAGAATACGGCAAGACTTTCCGTGGAAAGCGCCGAGGAGCGCATGGAAGAAGCGGAAGCAGGCTCCCGTTCCTTAATGGAAGAATTAAAGGAAATGGAAAAGCAAGTGCTGGAAATCAAGCAGGGCAAGGAAGAAATCCAGAAAGAGCTGACCGGTTCCGAGGAAATGGAGAAATCCGTAGAGGCAGGCATTTCCGAATTCCAGAAGGAACTGGAGGAAAAGAGACTTCTGGAAACAGAAAGCTCAGCCAAGGTTTCCGAATGGGAGCTTAAAGTGGAAAAAATGCTGCAGACACAGGGCTTCCACCAGCAGAATGTGGACCGTATCAATGCCGAAATCGAAAACCTTAAGGGAGAGCTTTCCGAAATTGAAGACGGCATTGCCGGTAACGAAGAAAGCCTTAAGGAAAAGAAGGAGCACATTGCCGAAATTGAAAAAACCATTGAAGCTTCCCATACTTCCCAGGACAAGTCCCAGAAGGAACTGACGGAAAATATAGCAAAGAAAGAAGAACTGAGCGCCAAGCAGAAGAACTTCTTTACGGAGCGGGAAGAACTGTCCCGGCAGATGACCAGACTGGATAAAGAGGTCTACCGTCTGAATGCCCAGAAGGAAAAAATGGAAGAGGCCATGGAAACCCAGATCAACTATATGTGGGATGAATATGAGCTGACCCTTTCCGATGCGGCATCCTTGCGGAAAGAGGAGCTTACGGATTTAGGCTCCATGAAAAAAGAAATTTCCGCCATCAAGGACCAGATTAAAAAGCTGGGTGACGTCAATGTCAACGCCATTGAGGACTACAAGAACTTAATGGAGCGTTACACCTTCTTAAAGACCCAACACGACGATTTGATCGAGGCGGAAAAGACATTGGAGGGTATCATCACGGAGCTGGACATCGCCATGAGAAAGCAGTTCCAGGAGAAATTTGCGGAGATTAACAAAGAATTTGACAAAGTATTCAAGGAGCTCTTCGGAGGCGGCAGAGGTACTTTGGAGCTGATGGAGGACGAGGATATTCTGGAAGCGGGCATCCGTATCATTGCCCAGCCGCCCGGAAAGAAGCTGCAGAACATGATGCAGCTCTCCGGTGGCGAAAAGGCGCTGACGGCGATTTCCCTACTGTTTGCCATCCAGAACTTAAAGCCCTCACCGTTCTGTCTTTTAGACGAAATCGAAGCGGCGCTGGATGAGTCCAATGTCGGAAGATTTGCCAAGTACCTGCATAAGCTGACCAAGAATACACAGTTCATTGTCATTACACACCGACGGGGAACCATGGAAAAGGCGGACCGCCTGTACGGTATTACCATGCAGGAGAAGGGGGTTTCCGCCCTTGTCAGCGTCAACCTGATTGATAAGGAACTGGACAATTAAGCAGAGGAGATAAGGAAAATATAAAGGAAGGCATACGACTATGAGTGAAGAAAAAATGGGTTTTTTTGCCAAACTGAAAATCGGGCTGAAAAAAACCAGGGACAATATTGTAAACGGTATTGACTCGGTTTTTAACGGATTTTCCTCCATAGACGAGGATTTCTATGAAGAACTGGAAGAAATTCTTATCATGGGTGACATCGGCGTGAATGCCACCACCGCCATTATCGAGCGGCTGAAGCAGCAGGTAAAAGAGCAGCATATCAAAGAGCCTTCCCAGTGTAAACAGCTATTGGTGGACAGTATCCGCGAGCAGATGCAGGTGGGAGAAAATGCCTACGAGTTTGAAAACAGACAGTCCGTAGTCATGGTAATCGGCGTAAACGGCGTGGGAAAGACCACTTCCGTGGGAAAGCTTGCCGGCAAACTGAAGGCACAGGGAAAGAGAGTGCTGATTGCGGCGGCAGATACTTTCCGCGCGGCGGCTCTGGATCAGCTTAAGGAATGGGCGGACAGAGCGGACGTGGACATTATCGGCGGCGCAGAGGGCTCCGACCCCGCAAGCGTGGTTTACGATGCCTGTATGGCAGCCAAGTCCCGTAAGGCGGATGTGCTTTTAATCGATACCGCAGGCAGACTTCACAACAAGAAGAACCTGATGGAAGAATTAAAGAAGATGAACCGCATCATTGACAGGGAGTTTCCCGATGCCTACCGGGAAAACTTTATTGTCTTAGACGGCACCACCGGACAGAACGCACTAGTGCAGGCGAGGGAGTTCGGTGAGGTGGCAGACCTGACCGGTATTATCCTGACCAAGCTTGACGGTACAGCAAAGGGCGGCATCGCGGTAGCCATCCAATCCGAATTAAGCGTACCGGTAAAGTACATTGGTGTGGGTGAAACCATAGACGATTTACAGAAGTTCGATGCGGATGCATTTGTCAGTGCGCTGTTTGACAGAAAAGACGATGACGAAGAAGAAAAAGAAGTGTGAAAATTGTGCAGGCATAAAGTTTGCAGGTTTTGAGAAAAGGAGAAAATATGGACGAGAAGATGCTTACATTACCGAGATTTGAGGAGGCCTCCGAAATTGTAAAGAAGGTGACTCTCGAAACCAAGCTGGTTTACAGCGATTTCTTAAGCGAACGCTACGGCAACAAAATTTACTTAAAGCCGGAAAACATGCAGTTTACCGGAGCGTACAAGGTGCGCGGCGCTTATTATGCCATGAGTACCTTAAGTGACGAGCAGAGAAGCAAGGGCGTTATTACCGCTTCCGCAGGCAACCATGCACAGGGCGTTGCCTATGCCGCAAAATGCTACGGCGTGAAAGCAACCATCGTAATGCCGACCACCACACCTCTTATGAAAGTAAACCGTACCAAGAGCTACGGCGCAGAAGTGGTTCTGTGGGGCGATGTGTATGACGAAGCATGTGCCAAGGCATACGAACTGGCGGACGAAAAGGGATATACCTTTATCCATCCCTTCAATGATTTAACCGTTGCAACCGGTCAGGGTACCATTGCCATGGAAATCTTCAAGGAACAGCCTCTGGTAGACTATATTTTAGTTCCCATCGGCGGCGGCGGACTGGCAACCGGTGTTTCCACACTGGCAAAGCTCTTAAATCCCAAGATTAAGGTCATCGGTGTAGAACCCACAGGAGCAGCCTGCATGAAGGCCTCTCTAAAGGAAGGCAAGGTAGTGACACTGCCCAATGTCAGCACTATTGCAGACGGTACAGCCGTAAAGACACCCGGCGACAAGTTGCTTCCTTACATAAAGAAAAATCTGGACGACATCATTACCGTAGAAGATGACGAGCTGATTGTAGCCTTCCTTGATATGGTGGAAAATCATAAGATGGTCGTAGAAAACTCCGGTCTTCTGACCGTGGCAGCCTTAAAACACTTAGATGTGAAGAATAAAAAGATTGTACCGATATTAAGCGGCGGCAATATGGATATCATTACCATGTCCTCCGTGGTGCAGCAGGGTCTGATTTTCAGGGACCGTATCTTTACCGTTTCCGTCCTGCTTCCCGACAAGCCGGGCGAGCTCTGCAAGGTTGCGGGCATTGTGGCAAAGGAAAACGGCAACGTTATCAAGCTGGAGCACAACCAGTTTGTATCCACCAACAGAAGCGCAGCCGTGGAGCTTCGTATTACCCTCGAAGCCTTCGGCACCGAGCACAAGCATCAGATTATTACAGCGCTGGAAAAAGAAGGCTACAGCCCGAAACTGATTCAGCCCATTATCTAAAGCTTTCCGGGTGGAAGGAATGCTTATAAAATCAAAAGATGTGTTAGTACACTGATAAAATCCGCATATACTATATATGCGGATTTTCTGTCCTATGGTAAAACGGAAGGGTTGCAGCGGGCAATCCATGGAATTCGTGTAAAGGAGAAAATATATGGATAAGAAAAAAATCGGCAAAAAAGTTATGGGTTATGTACTTATGACACTGGCATGCTTCTGTTATGCCGTGGGCATCAGTCTGTTTGTGGAGCCGAACAACATTGCTTCCGGCGGTGTAACCGGTATCGCCATTATCTTAAATAAGGCGATAGGAGGCAGCACCGGTATCTGGTTCTTTGTTATCAATATTCCCATTCTGCTAATCGGTATGTGGAAATTCGGGTTTAAGTTTTTAATGTCAACCGTTTACTGCACCACCATTATTTCTGTGTTTACGGATCTGCTCAGCCGTTACGGAAGCCCGCTTACGAATGACGTACTGGTGGCAACCATCGCCGGCGGCATGCTGACGGCAATCGGCATGGGCGGTGTGTTCAAGGCAGGCGCCACTACGGGCGGCATGGACATTGTGGTAAAGCTCTGTAAATTGAAATTCCCATACATGAAGACAGGCTCTCTGTTCCTCATTATGGACTTTTTGGTGGTGCTGGCATCCGCCTTTGTTTTCCAGGATATTGACAGAGCCTTTTATTCCGCCATGGAAGTATTTGTGACCTCCACGCTGCTTGACCTGGTGCTGTACGGTAAGGACGGCGCCAAGCTGATTTACATTATCAGCGACAAGTCGGAAAAAATCGCGGCAAGGCTGTTGGACGAGCTCAATATCGGCGTAACCTACATGGAAGGACAGGGCGCTTACAGCGGCAGGGAAAAGAAGGTCATTATGTGCGTCACTAAAAAACAGATAGCGCCGAGAGCGGAAGAAATCGTAAAAGAGGAAGACCCCAATACCTTTATGATTGTGAGCAGCGCTTCGGAAATTTACGGAGAGGGTTACAAGAGCTATTTCAGCGAAAAGCTGTAATGGAGAAGCCGTATGCAGAAGAATCTATAGAAAAAATATTTTTTAAAAAAAACAGGGGTGTAAAGAAAAAATACTTGACACCCGTGGCGGGATATTGTATCATGGCAAAGGTGACAACAGGAAAACCGAAAGGGCGTGCCTTCTATGGATAAGATTTTTGAAAAAGGCCTTTTGTATGATTTTTACGGTGACCTTCTGACATCGCATCAGCAGAAGATTTATGAGGATGCCGTGTACGGAGACCTTTCCCTTGGCGAGATAGCCGAGCAGGAGGGCATCAGCAGACAGGGCGTGCATGACCTTATCAGACGCTGTGACAAAATCCTTTGCGACTATGAAAGTAAACTGCATCTTTTGGAAAAGTTCCAGATGACGAAAGAAACCGTCCGTGAAATCAAAAGTCTTGCCGAGGAAACAAGGCAGAGCTTACCGGCGGACACGGAGGTATCGGCGCTTTCCGAGAAGATTAAAAAAATAGAAGCTTTGAGTGAGAAGCTGTTAAAAGAGTGATACCCGAAAGGAAACAGGTATGGCATTTGAAAGTTTAACCGAAAAATTGCAGAATGTATTCAAAAATCTGCGAAGCAAGGGCAGACTTACGGAAGAGGATGTCAAGACCGCCTTAAAAGAAGTCAAAATGGCGCTTCTGGAAGCGGATGTAAACTTCCGGGTGGTAAAGCAGTTTGTGAAATCCGTGGAAGAAAGAGCCGTAGGCAGTGATGTATTGAACGGCTTAAATCCCGGACAGATGGTTATCAAAATCGTAAACGAGGAAATGGTTGCCCTCATGGGCTCCGAGACCACGGAGATTAAGATGCAGCCCGGCAAGGCAATTACCGTCATTATGATGGCAGGTCTTCAGGGTGCCGGTAAAACCACCACCACGGCAAAGATTGCCGGTAAATTAAAATTAAAGGGCAAGAAACCGTTGCTGGTTGCCTGTGACATCTACCGTCCCGCAGCGATTGAACAGCTGCAGATAAACGGAAAGAAACAGGAAGTGGATGTCTTTTCCATGGGTACGGACCACAAGCCTGTGGAGATTGCAAAAGAAGCTCTTAAGTACGCAGAGAAAAACGGACACAATGTGGTTATCCTGGATACCGCCGGACGTCTTCACATCGATGAAGGCATGATGGCAGAATTACAGGAAATCAAACAGAATATAGATGTTCATCAGACGCTGCTTGTTGTGGATGCCATGACAGGTCAGGATGCCGTCAATGTGGCAAAGGAGTTTGATGAAAAAGTCGGTGTCGACGGTATTATCCTTTCCAAGATGGACGGTGATACCAGAGGCGGTGCGGCTCTTTCCGTAAAGGCTGTCACAGGCAAGCCTATTTTATATGTAGGTATGGGCGAAAAGCTCTCCGATTTAGAGCAGTTTTATCCCGACAGAATGGCAAGCCGAATCCTTGGCATGGGAGATGTGCTTTCCTTGATTGACAAGGTACAGGCAAACCTTGACATTGATGCGGACAAGGAAAAAGAAATGGCCGGCCGCATGAAAAAGGGTAAGTTCGATTTTGAGGACTACTTAGAGAGCATGAAGCAGATGAAAAAGATGGGCGGTCTTTCCGCAATCCTCGGTATGATGCCGGGTATGGGAGGAAAAGCAGGCGATATCGAGTCCATGGTGGACGAAAAGCAGCTTGCCCATATGGAAGCCATTGTGCTTTCCATGACACCTGCCGAAAGGAGAAATCCCAAGCTCTTAAACCCGCAGCGCAAGTTCCGTATTGCGAAGGGTGCAGGTGTGGATATTGCGGTGGTAAACCGCTTTATCAAACAGTTTGAACAGAGCCAGAAGCTGATGAAGCAGTTTGCCGGAGGCGGCAAGAGAAAGGGCTTCGGCGGTTTCCCGGGAATGGGAGGCAAAGGAAGATTTCCTTTTTAGAATTTACCATTAAGAACATGGTATAAAAAAAGAATGGTACGGAACTCAGATTTCCTTATCATAGATAAAATTTTAAGCATCACGCGGAGGTGAAAAGAAATGGCAGTTAAAATCAGATTAAGAAGAATGGGACAGAAGAAGGCTCCTTATTATAGAATCATCGTTGCAGATTCCCGTTCTCCCAGAGACGGAAAATGTATCGAAGAAATCGGTACCTACGATCCCAGCACAGATCCCAGCACTTTCAACATTAACGAAGAGTTAGCTAAGAAGTGGTTGGCAAACGGTGCTCAGCCTACAGAAGTTGTCGGCAAACTTTTCAAAGCTGCAGGCATTGAAAAATAATTTCCTGTTGACAGCGTGTTTGGAGGTGGATTATGAAGGAATTAGTTGAAGTAATTGCAAAAGCACTTGTTGATAATCCGGATGAAGTAGTTGTTACAGAGAAAACAGAAGGTAAGAATGTAACTGTAGAGCTTCATGTTGCTGCATCTGATATGGGTAAAGTAATCGGTAAACAGGGCAGAATTGCAAAAGCAATCCGTTCTGTTGTAAAAGCAGCATCATCCAAAGACAATAAGAGAGTGGATGTAGAAATCATCTAATCCTACAGGGTAGGACGAAACAGGGACGCCTCGGGCGTCCTTTGTTTTTAAAAGAAAGAGGACATATGACGGACCGATTGAAAGTAGGCGTCGTGACATCCGTACACGGCATTAAGGGGGAAGTCAAGGTATTTCCCACCACGGATGACAGCAGACGGTTTAAGAAATTAAAACAGGTATATCTGGACACCGGCAAAGAATTGCTTTCCTTGGAAATCGAAGGAGTAAAGTTCTTTAAGCAGATGGTGATTTTGAAATTTAAGGGCTATGAAAATCCCGATGACGTGATGAAATTCCGTCAGAAGGAGCTTTGGATTGACAGAAAAGACGCAGTAAGGCTTTCTAAGGACGAATACTTTATTGCGGATTTGATTGATATGGAAGTGTGCGATGAGGAAGGAAAACTCATCGGTACCTTAAAGGACGTTATTTCCACCGGCGCCAATGATGTGTATGCGGTAGAGACACCGGAGGGCAAGGAAGTTTTATTCCCCGCCATTAAACAGTGTGTCCTTGACGTGGACACGGAGGCGCGTAAAATGACGGTACATGTAATGGAAGGATTGTTGGATTTATGAATTTCCACGTATTGACACTGTTCCCGGATATGGTGAAGGACGGTCTGTATACCAGTATTTTGAAACGTGCCATGGACAACGGGCTTATATTCTTAAATACCGTAAATATCAGGGATTACACACTGGATAAGCATAAAAAGACGGACGATTATCCTTTCGGCGGCGGCGCGGGACTCCTGATGCAGGCGGACCCGGTTTTCCGGGCTTACGAGGCAGTGACGGAGAGCATAGCAGCCCGGAACACATCCACACAGACGGCAGAAGCAGAAAACACATCCACGCAGGCTGCAGAAGCAGAAAATGCATCCACACAGGCTGCAGAAGTTTCTGCAGGCAGGAAGGTCCGCACCATCTATCTTTCCCCCCAGGGACGCACCTTCAGCCAGCGGATGGCGGAGGAGCTTTCCAAAGAGGAAAATCTGGTATTTTTGTGCGGGCATTACGAAGGGATTGACGAAAGAGCCCTGGAGGAAATCGTGACGGATACGGTTTCTATGGGGGATTTTGTCTTAACCGGCGGCGAACTGGCAGCCATGATGATGATTGATGCCATATCCAGGCTCATTCCCGGCGTGCTGCACAATGATTTTTCCGCCAAGGATGAGTCCTTTTCCGGTTATCTTTTAGAGTATCCGCAGTACACCCGGCCGGAAATCTGGCACGGAAAGCGGGTACCGGAGGAGCTCTTATCAGGCGACCACAAAAAAATCCGGGAATGGCGGCAAAAAAAGGCGGAAGAGCGGACAAAGGAAAGACGCCCCGACCTTTATGCCGGATACCTGGAGCTTCAGACCTGCAAGGAAATGCTTATGAAAAATAAGCTCCTATACAGGGATATGATAGAAACCATAGACAGGGGCGTTGCAAAGCTCATTTATAAGGAAGAAGGAACCGTGCTTCTGTATAACCGGGCGGGAGAAGCCTGCCAGCTTATGGCAAAGGATGCGGAAGCGGGAAAACGGGCGCTGGCTGCCCTCACGGAAGCGCCGGATGCCATTATTTCCCATGAACCCTTTATGGACGAAGTGCTGCGTGACTTTGTCTGCAAAGATGGGACAACCTACGAAATGTGCCCGCCCTGCGTGCAGATGTCCTATACGAGAAAAGAGCTTCTGCAGGCGCCCAAAAGCGATATACGCCTGCTTACGGAGGACTACGCGGAAATCATTGACGAAAACTATGATTTACTTTCCATAGACGGTATCCGGGAGCATCTGCGGGAAGGCAAGCTTTTCGGCATCTTTGAAGGAGAGGTACTGGCGGGCTTTGCCGGAGAACATTCCGACGGCAGCATGGGCATGCTGTTTGTATTTCCGAAATACCGTGGGAAGGGCTATGCCATGGAGCTGGAGCGTTTTCTCATAAACGAAACCGTAAAAAGAGGCGATACGCCGTACTGTCAGATTTTCTTTGATAACGAGGCATCTCTCAAATTACAGAAGAAGCTGTCCCTGTATGCCGCGAAAGGAAATATCCGCTGGTTTGTAAAGAAATAACTTGCAAAAATGCAGGTTCTATGGTAAAGTATGAATGTTGTGAAAATAGATGGTCCTCTGTTACGAAGTGTATTAAGAACATCCAGTAGAAAAGGAGTAAAGAAATGAACGAAATCATTAAGAGCATCGAAGCTGAACAGCTCAAAGAAACCGTTGACCAGTTTAACGTTGGTGATACCGTAAAAGTATACGGTAAAATCAAAGAAGGAAACCGTGAAAGAATTCAGATTTTCGAAGGCACTGTAGTAAAGAGACAGGGCGGAAGCAACCGTGAAACCTTCACTGTAAGAAAATCCTCCAACGGTATCGGCGTTGAGAAGACATGGCCGTTACATTCTCCTAACGTAGAGAAGATCGAAGTAGTCAGAAGAGGTAAAGTAAGACGTGCGAAACTGAACTACTTAAAGGGCCGCGTTGGTAAGAAGGCTAAGGTTAAAGAAATCGTTAAATAATTTTTTACGAGGGACTTTCCGGAAAAGGAAAGTCCTTTTTTCTTTCTTGCCTTACTTTTCCCGAGGTAGTATAATAAAATCCTATAAGAAAAATAAAAAGGTTTAGTATGAGAAGAAGGAATAAAGGACTTAGTTTTTACAGAAAGAAAAAGAAAATCAGCGCCGGTACCGTAAGGGAGATTTTCGTCTATATATTCGGTATCTGTGTGGCTGTTTTTTTAGCGTTTATTTTGGTGTATTCCGTGGGGATGTCCGTCAGTGTCATCGGTGTTTCCATGGAGCCGGAGTTTACCAACGGACAAAAGGTACTGGTCAACCGTTATGCCTATCTTCTGACTTCCCCGAAGCAGAATGATGTGGTGGTGTTTTTGCCGAACGGCAACAAAAATTCCCACTGTTACATCAAACGGGTGGTAGCCGTTCCGGGCGATACCGTGGAGATAAAGGACGGCAGACTGTATGTAAACGGCATCAGGGTGGTGGATGATTACGACAAAATGGCGGAAGCCGGCATTGCGCAGAACCCGCTTACCTTAGGCTCGGACGAGTACTTTGTTTTAGGCGACAACCGCAATGCTTCCGAGGACAGCCGCTCGGCGAATATCGGACCCGTAAAGGGGAAAGACATAATAGGAAAGGTTTGGTTTAAGAGATGAATTATCAGTGGTACCCCGGTCATATGACAAAAGCAAAACGTATGATGCAGGAAGATATCAAGCTGATTGATCTGATTATAGAAATTACGGATGCCCGGATTCCTTTATCCAGCAGAAATCCGGACATTGATGAGCTTGGAAAGAATAAATTCCGCCTGATTTTACTGAATAAATCCGATCTGGCGGACCCCGTACAGAATAAAAAATGGACCGCTTTTTTTGAAGAAAAAGGCTATGCGGTACTGGAAATCAATGCCAAAACCGGAGCAGGCATGCGCTCCATCCAGGATACCATCCGTGCAGTCTGTAAAGAAAAAATAGAGCGCGACAAAAAGCGCGGTATTGTAAACCGTCCCATCCGCGCCATGGTGGTGGGCATTCCCAATGTCGGAAAGTCCACGTTTATCAACAGCTTTGCCAAAAAGGCATGTGCCAAGACCGGCAATAAGCCCGGTGTGACCAAGGGAAAGCAGTGGATTAAGGTCAATCCCACGCTGGAGCTTTTAGACACCCCCGGTATCCTCTGGCCGAAATTTGAAGACCAGTCCGTGGGCATGAAGCTGGCGTTTATCGGCTCCATCAACGATGAAATTCTTATCATGCAGGAAATGGCGGTGGATCTGCTCATGTTTTTAGGCAGAGAATACCCCAAGCTTTTAGAGGAGCGGTACGGCTTTAGCTATGCGGAATTAACGGCAGGGAGTGAGGCACCGGAAAAGGGACAGGACGCGCATCCGGAGCTTACAGAAGAAAAGAATACCGCCATCGCCTGTCTGGCACAGATAGCCCGGGTGAGAAAATGCTTTGACAAGGGCGAAGCCCTAAACTACGACAAGGCGGCAGCGCTTCTTATCGATGATTTCAGAAGCGGCAGAATAGGCAGAATTACGTTGGAATATCCGGCAGAAGAAGGTAAACATGAATCGTAAATTTTTGAAGGAACTGTTCAGCACCGGACTGTATATTTTAGGTGTGTTGTTAATCACGTATGTGATTGTTACGTTTGTGGGACAGCGGACGGTGGTAAAGGGCGCTTCCATGGAGCCCACCCTGCACGGCTCGGACGACCGGGACGAAAGCAAGATCGGCGACAATTTAATCGTGGATAAATTAAGCTACCGTTTCCATGACCCGGAGCGCTTTGACATTATTGTCTTTCCTTACCAGTACGGCGGCGGAAAGGAATTTTACATCAAGCGTATCATCGGTCTGCCGGGAGAAACGGTGCAGATTGATGATGAGGGCAATATCTACATAAACGGCGAAATCCTGAAAGAGGGCTACGGAAAAGAGGTCATTCTGAATCCCGGTTCTGCGGCGGAGCCCATTACCCTTGGGGATGACGAATATTTTGTCATGGGAGACAACCGCAACAACAGTGCGGACAGCCGCGACCCGAGAGTCGGCAACGTGCACAGAAGCACCATTGTGGGCAAGGCATGGCTGCGTATCTGGCCGCTCAGCCGTTTCGGTATTTTGAAACACCGGTAAAGAAATGTTATGACAGAAAGTAAAAAAGGATGATTTGTTATGGAAGAAAAAATATCCGTTATTAAATCCCATTTTCAGGCAGCTTCTATGGACAGGCTGCCTGAACTTATATCCGCCTATGAAGCGGATGAAAGAAGCGGCGTACAGAGCCTGATTGCCGCTGCCAATAAGAAGTTAGAGGCACTGGAAAAAGAAAAACAGCGCACGGAAAGCTTAAAGAAATTTGAAAAGGAATACGCCGCCTTCGGGTATCTCTGCGGCATAGACGAAGTGGGCAGAGGCCCTTTAGCCGGTCCCGTGGTGGCCGGTGCCGTTATTTTACCGAAGGACTGTGATATTTTATATCTAAACGATTCCAAGCAACTGTCCGAAAAAAAGAGAGAAGAGCTTTATGATGTGATTATGGAAAAGGCAGTTTCCGTGGGGCTGGGCTTTTCTTCTCCGGAGCGCATTGATGAAATCAACATTCTGCAGGCAACCTATGAGGCAATGCGGGAGGCGGTTTCCAAGCTTTCCGTGCAGCCGGATGTGCTGTTAAACGACGCGGTTACCATTCCGGGGCTGCCCATGAAACAGGTGCCCATTATCAAGGGCGACGCCAAGAGCGTTTCCATTGCGGCAGCCAGCATTGTGGCAAAGGTGACGAGGGACAGAATGATGGTGGAATACGACACGGTATTCCCGGAATACGGCTTTGCTTCCAACAAGGGATACGGCGCGGCGGCGCACATTGAAGCACTGAAAAAATACGGTCCCTGCCCCATACACAGAAGGAGCTTTATCACTCATTTTGTATAGAAGTTTTTATGGCTCGTTTTGCATAGAAACCGGTTCATATTTGTTTCCCATAGGAGGTACTCGTGAGACTTACGGATTTATTGCAGTCAACAATAAAGAGCAGCAGCCAGCAGGCGGCAGCCGCTACGGAAGCAACTTTTCCGAAAATGGTGAAAAGTCTGGTTCCCGGTACCACCATACAGGGAGAAATTATTGCCAAAAACGGCAATGAGGTGCAGATACGAATAGATAAAGACACGGTTTTGCAGGCAAGACTGGAGCAGGATGTCAATGTGGAGGAAGGACAGAATATCCGTTTTCAGGTAAAAAACAACGGAACAACCCTGACCTTAAGTCCCCTTCTTACCAATACGGCGCAGGCGGACAATGTTTATAAGGCGCTGCAGATGGCGGGACTTCCCATCAACGAAAGCACCGTTGCCATGACGGATGAGATGATGAAGCTGGGCATGAGCATCGACAGCCGTTCCCTGCAGAATATGTTCAAGGATGTGGTCACCCACACCGATGCCTCGGCAACGGATGTGGTTTTCTTACATAAAATGGATATGCCCCTTACCGAGAGTAATTTGCGGCAGATACAGAATTACACGGAACTGCAGCATGAAGTGGTAAAGGGCATGCAGGACGTGACGGATGCCCTGCAGGGGCTTATAAACGGCACGGGCGGAGCGGACGTTGCAGCCGGGGTGGATATTGCAGCCGGAGCGGACGTTGCAGCCGTTGCAGCCGGGGTGGATGCGGATACCTTGACGCAGTATCAGAACCTGGTGAAAGAACTGATTTCCGACACCCTTATGGGGATGCTCCCGGACGGCACCGGGGCAGCCGGTGACGTAACAGGCGGCAATCCTGCAGGCAGTATCACCGGAGCAGACTTAGCGGGAGAGGCTCTCGCAGGCGGTCTATCCGGGGAGGCTTTGGCTGCCGGCGTAAGCGGAGCGGATTTGATGGGAGAAGCCCTTGCGGACGAACCCCTGTCCGGCAATGCCGCCCTCGTAAAAGGGGTTCTTCAGGATGCGGCGTTTTCGGAGCTCTTAAACAACGGTTTATTTATGGAAGAAGAGGCTGCCGGTTTCTTAAAAGAAGCCTCCGGGCTCCTTACGGAAAAAGGCATAACCCTGTCCGAAAATACGACGCAGGAAATGATGAAGGCGCTTTTGGACATAACGGCAGGCAATACGCAGGAAGCGGAAAGTCTGCATAAACTGTTTTCCGGCAAGGTCTGGAAGAATTTACTGGAGGGCACCGTAAAGACGCAGTGGTCGCTTACGCCGGAAACGCTTCCCAAAGAGGGGGAAGTGGGCAAGGTCTATGAAAAAATCGTAAAGAGCCTGCATATCTTAAACGAAACCCTTCAGCAGAGCGGCGCACAGAACACAGCACTGCAGGAAAGCATTACGAATTTAAGTGAAAACATCGATTTTATGAACCAGCTGAACCAGATGTATACCTACGTGCAGCTTCCCCTGAAAATGCAGAACGGTGAAAAAAACGGAGAGCTGTATGTGTTTACCAATAAGCGCAGTCTGGCGGAAAAGGACGGAGAGGTCAGCGCCCTGCTGCATCTTACCATGGAGCATCTGGGACCGCTGGATGTGTATGTCAAAATGAACCAGGGAAAGGTCAGCACGGAATTTACCGTGGAAAAAGAGGAAACCCTGCTTTTCTTAGAAAAGAACATGTCCATTCTGACGGACAGGCTGCAAAAAAGAGGCTATGATATTTCCTGTAAGATGAAGGTAAAGGACGAAGCGGGAGAGCCGGAAAACCCAGTGGAAAGACTGCTTACGGAAAAGCAGAACGGAGTAGTGTCTGCGCATGCACAGTATGCCTTTGACGTAAGGGCGTAAGTCCGGTAACGGCGGAAAATGAGGTATGACAGAAAAGTCTGAGGTGGATGATGGAAGAAAAGAAAAAAATCAAACAGGCAATCGCTCTGGAATATGACCCTCATGAGGATGCCCCCAAGGTCATTGCTTCCGGCAGGGGAGCCGTGGCAGAACGGATTATCGAAAAGGCAAAAGAGGCGGCGGTTCCGGTCCATCGGGACGACAAGCTGGCGGACACCTTATCCCGGCTGGAAATCGGCGAAATGATACCGCCGGAGCTCTACGAGGTAGTGGCGGAAATCCTGGTGTTCGTGGATGCCATGGATAAAATTAAGGGAAAGATGTAACGGACCAAAGACAGGCAGACGGACAGGGTAATGCAAAGAATGCACAAAGGATGCAAAGCGGTTGACAAAAGTCCGTGTCATGATATAATTCGGTTAGCAAAAGCTAATTGACAGAACAGGAGATTTACAAATGACAATACATGAATATGGGACGGACAATCAGCAGGTCATTGTACTGGTGCACCCTTCGGTGGTTATGTGGGATTTCTTTGAATATTTGATACCGCTTCTTAAAGAGGAGTATCACCTCATTGTCCCCGCACTTCCCGGCTATGACGAAGAAAATCCGAAGGAGGATTTTACGAGTGTGGAGAAAATTGCGGACGAACTGGCAAAATGGCTGACAGAGCATAATATAAATACGGTGGATATTCTCTACGGCTGTTCCATGGGCGGAGCGGTGGTATTAAAAATACTGGCGGAGCAGAAAATCCATGTCCGCCATGCGGTTTGCGACGGAGGCATTACCCCGTATCAGCTTCCGTGGCTGGTGACCCGGCTGATTGCGGTGAAAGATTTCCTAATGATTTCCATGGGAAAAATCGGAGGCTTGAAACTTCTGGAAAAAGCATTTGCCACGGATGAATACAGCAGGGAAGATTTGAAGTATATTTCCAAAGTGCTTCATTTTATAAGCTATAAAACCATCTGGCGGACCTTTGAGTCCTGCAACAATTACAAAATGCCAACGGGGAACATTGCTTATCCGGGGAAACTCCAGTACTGGTATGGAGAAAAGGAAGCGGGGGAGCGAAAAGCGGACCTTAAGTATGTGAAAGAGCATTTTCTGCATACGGAAATTATAAAGTTTGACAATATGGGACACGGGGGGCTGGTAACACTGTATCCGGAAAAAATGGCGGACAGATTAAAGGATATTTTGCATTCGTAATCATAAAAAAATCATAACCATAAATAATAGATAGGGACTGTTTTACAAAAAAACAATCAGGACGGGAAAGTCGTTTTAAGGCTTTCCCGTCTTTTTTGCTGTGTATAAAAGCAGTTTTTTACCATAACGGCGCCCTCCTTAAGAAATAAATAAGAATTCTCTAAGAAATTCCTCGGAAAGGCTTAAAAGCAAATAAACATTTAACCGTTAAGATGGATAAAAAGAAAAGAGAAGAGGGTTTGCTTATGAGAAGAATTTTAGTGATTTTCGGTGGGTGTTCCACGGAGTATGAGGTATCGCTGCAGTCGGCGGCTGCCGTGGCGGAGGCAATAGACGTAAGCCGTTATGAGGTGCTGTATCTGGGTATCAGCCGGGAAGGAGAGGCATATTATTATACCGGCGATGCGGAAGGCATACGAAACGGAAGCTGGCAGAAGCAGGCGCTTCCCGCCACTGTTTCCATGAGCAGGGGAGAACCGGTTCTCTGGATAGAGGACGGCAGGCAGCTTCGGAAGGTCTATTTTGATATGGCATTTCCCGTTATGCACGGAAAAAACGGAGAGGACGGCACCCTGCAGGGACTCTGTGAAATGGCGGATATTCCTGTGGTGGGCTGCGGTATGGAAAGCTCCTGCATCGGTATGGACAAGCAGCTTGCCCACACACTGGCAAAGCTGGCGGGGGTACGAGTCCCGGAAAGCGTGGTGCTGCAAAGCCCTGTGGAATACGCACAGAAGCAGGAAGGCATACAAGCGCTGGGACTGCCGGTTTATGTGAAGCCGGTAAGGGCGGGCTCCTCCTTCGGCATTACCAGGGTAGTGAAAAAAGAAGACATGGAGCAGGCAGTAAAGGAAGCCTTCCGGCACGACGGGGAGGTCCTCATAGAAGAAGAGATAAGCGGCTTTGAAGTGGGCTGCGCCGTAATGGGAAACGAAGAGCTTACATTAGGAAGAGTGGACGAAATAGAACTACAAAAGTCGGAGGGCGACAGCTTCTTTGACTATGAAGAAAAATATACCTTAAAAACCTCCGTTATACATATGCCGGCAAGAATTTCCGCAGAGGAGGAAGCACGCATCAGGGAAGCAGCCGTAAAAATCTACCGGGCGCTGCACTGCCGGGATTTTACAAGAGTGGACCTGTTCTATACGGACAAAAAAGAGATTGTATTTAACGAAGTGAATACCATTCCGGGCTTTACTTCCCACAGCCGTTTTCCCAATATGATGAAGGGCATCGGCAGTGACTTCGCACAGACGGTCAACGGGATAATAGGTGCAACGGAAAAGCGGACAGAGGATGTAAAGGATGCGGCAAAACATGGACAGCACAACGGTTAAAACGGAAAACAGAGAGAGCAGGATAGAAAGCGGGAAAGCAGTACGCATAAAAAGCTGGGATGCCTTCAAGTGGCTGGCGGCATTTTTAGTGGTTGCCATTCACACCTCTCCGCTTGAAAGCATCTGGCCTTACGGGGATTTTTTACTTACGAGAATTGCCGCCAGACTGGCGGTGCCTTTCTTTTTCATGCTGACGGGCTACTTTACCGTACAGGTGAAAAAGACGGAGAAAAAGCTGTTTCTTTTGTATCTGGGAGTGACCTGCCTGTACCTGCCGGTGCAGATATACAAGTACATGGGCGGCGAAACGTTTACCGCAGGGAGGATACTAAAGGATATTTTCTTTGACGGCACCTTTTATCATCTGTGGTATCTGCCGGCATGCATGCTGGGACTGGCTTTGATGACGCTTCTCTTAAAATGCGGGAAAGAAAAGGCTATAGCCATCAGCATTCTTTTGTATGTCATCGGACTTTTGGGCGACAGTTACTTCGGACTGGTGCGGTTAAGTCCTATTTTATCCAAAGTATACGACGGCATGTTTACCTGCTTTTCCTACACGCGAAACGGCATCTTTATGGCGCCTCTGTTTCTGATTTTGGGCAGACTTTTCAGGGAACAGGAAAAGAAAGGGAAGCAGAATAAGGAAAAGGAGCTTATCCTGTTTTTGTGCAGCTTTGTTCTGATGATACAGGAGGCATTGCTTTTACATAACACGGACTGGCAGAAACACGACTCCATGTATCTGTTCCTGCCGCTTTGCAGCTACCATCTGTTTGCCTTTCTTCGCTGCGCAAACGAGAGAGCTTTACCTTCGGAAAGAAGCGGAAAGCGGGCGGACAGTCTGTGGCTGAAAGGCCCCATGTATATTTATTTTCTGCACCCGCTTGTCATTATTCTGGTGAGGGGATGTGCAAAGGTCATAAAAATTCCGGCGCTGGTGGAGTGCAGTCCTCTGTACTATCTGTGTGTCTGCGCGGGCAGCTTCTGTGCGACGGCGTTTCTCTGCCTGTTACAGGACATGGTAAAAAGGAAACGGAAAACAGTAAGAACGGAGAATACACATGAGAAATGAGGAAAAACCCGGCAGGGCATGGCTGGAAATCGATACCGGTAGAATAAGGGAAAATTACCGGAGCCTGTGTGCGTCTGCACCGGATGGATGTGACATTATGGCGGTGGTAAAAGCAGATGCTTACGGACACGGAGCCGGAAGGGTGGCAAAGCTTTTACAGGAAGAAGGCTGCCGGTACTATGCCGTTGCCACGCTGGAGGAAGCCATAGGCTTACGTTCGGCGGGAATTTTAGGCGACATACTGATTTTGGGATATACCATGCCACGGGATGCTTTTCTTCTGCAGCACTATGACCTGATACAGACGATTGTGGATGAGAAACACGGACAGGAACTGGCAAAGAGCGGAAGCACGGTAAGGGCGCACCTGGCGGTGGACACCGGTATGAACAGACTGGGAATTCCGGCAAAGGAGGAAGAAACCATCCTAAGGCTCTTAAAGCTGCCGGGTATCCGGATAGAGGGCATTTATTCCCATATGAGTGTGGCGGACAGCCAGCAGAAGGAGGACATTGCTTTTACCAACGGACAGATTGCCGAATTTACCGGCTTAAAGAAGCGGCTTGGCCGGATGGGTTACGGGCACCTGTATTATCATTGCCAGAGCAGCTACGGCTTTCTGTATTATCCGGTGCCGGGCATGCGGTTTGCCAGGGTGGGGATTGCCCTGTACGGCTGCACCAGCAATTCGGCGGAGGAAAGCTACCCGGTTGCCTTAAAACCCGCCCTTTCCCTAAAGGCGCGCATCAGCTGCGTGCGGATGGTGGCGCCGGGAGAATTTGTTTCCTACGGCAGAACCTATAAGGCGGTGGAAGACCGCAAAATCGCGGCGGTTACCATCGGTTATGCGGATGGGCTGCCGAGAAATCTGTCGGGACAGGGGTATGCGTTTATAAAGGGCAGAAAAGCGCCCATCATCGGCAGAATATGCATGGACCAGCTCATGCTGGATGTCACGGGGGTGGCGCATGTGCAGGAAGGGGATATTGTGACTTTTATAGGAAGGGAGGGGGAAAACAACATACTGGCGGTGGAGATTGCGGAACTTGCCGGAACCATTACCAACGAACTGGTGAGCCGTTTAGGAAGCCGTCTTACAAAAATTTACATCGGGTGAGACTTTTCTTTTTCCGGCAAATATACTATGATAGAATAAGAGGGATGTCCTGTGCGGAAAGGACTTATTTATGAAGAACACAACAGGACAAGGAAACACAGACAAACGACCGGAGCAGAACGGCAGAAACAGCCAACCGGTGCAGAGAAACGCAAACAAGCGCATGATAGGTACGTGTGCGGAGGAACGGGCAGCCGTATTTTTACAGGCGCGGGGAATGCAGATTTTAGCGCGTAATTACCGGTGCAGGCAGGGAGAAATTGACCTGATAGCCCGGGACGGCAGATATCTTGTTTTTGTGGAAGTAAAATACCGCAGCTCTGCCTGCTGTGCGGATCCGCTATCTGCGGTGAACAGGGCAAAACAGAGGAAAATCTGCCGGGTGGCGGACTATTTCCGGTTTACGCAGAAGGTGCCGGATGACGTTCCTGTGCGCTATGATGTGATTGGCATTCTGGGAGAAAAAACAGCATGGATACCCGATGCCTTTCCCCATCAGCCGGGGACTTAAAAAAAGAAAAGCAGAGGATTTAACATGATTTCCTGGAAAAGAAAAAACAGGGCGGAAGGAAAGGGAATGGTAAGCAGGGAAGCCGGAGAGCTTTGTTACCTTACCTTTCCCGCCTTTACCGAAACCGGTCTGGTGGAGCATCTGTTCTCCACCAGAATGGGAGGCGTAAGCAAGGGCATTTTTGCCACCATGAATTTAAGCTTCACCAGAGGCGACGAAGAGGCAGCCGTGCAGGAAAACTTCCGGCGGATTGCCAAGGTCATGCACGGAAAGAAAGAGGATTTTGTCTGCTCCGACCAGACCCATACCGTAAACATCCGGAAGGTAACGAAGGAAGATAAAGGAAAAGGCGTTTTAAGAGAGAAGGACTACCGGGATATAGACGGTCTGGTGACGGACGAGCCGGGGATTATTTTAAGCTGCTTTTTTGCGGACTGCGTGCCGCTTTATTTTCTGGATACGAAAAAGAAGGTCATCGGTCTTGCCCATTCCGGATGGAGGGGCACCGTAAACCGCATGGGACGGGATATGACAGCCTTTATGGAAAAGGAATACGGCTGCCGGAAAGAGGATATGATAGCGGCTGTGGGGCCGTCCATCTGTGCGGACTGCTATGAGGTCTCGGAGGATGTGGCGGATGCCTTCCGGCGGGAGTTCGGAGAGGACGTGTTAAGCGCCGGCAGGGAAGAAGAAAAATACCAGCTTGATTTATGGCGGGCAAATGAGAAGGTGCTTTTGGATGCAGGGCTTACCGGAGCGCAGATTTCCGTAACGGATATCTGCACCTGTTGCAATGAAGATAAACTGTTTTCCCATCGGGCAAGCAAAGGAAAGAGAGGAAACCTGGGAGCTTTCTTAAGTCTCAGAGAATAAGAAAATGGCGAATATTTTAATTTGTGACGACGACAAGGAAATTGTAGATGCGATTGAGATTTATCTGAAAAACGAAGGCTACAAAGTGTATAAGGCATATGACGGGGAGGAAGCCATCCGTATCTTAAAAGCGGAGGATATCCAGCTTTTAATCATGGATGTGATGATGCCGAAGCTGGACGGCATCCATGCCACCTTAAAAATCCGGGAGTACAGCAGCATTCCCATTATCATGCTTTCGGCAAAGACGGAGGATACGGACAAAATTCTGGGGCTGAATGTAGGCGCCGACGATTACGTGTCCAAGCCCTTTAACCCGCTGGAGCTGATTGCCCGTGTGAAGTCCAACCTTCGCCGCTATACCAAGCTTGGCAATATGAGCGCACCGGAAGAAAGCAACGTGTACCGCATCGGCGGCTTATGCATGGATGACGATACCAAGGAGGTTACGGTGGACGGAGAGCCGGTGCGGCTTACCCCCATCGAATACAGCATCCTGCTTCTTTTGGTGAAAAATCCGGGCAGAGTCTATTCCATTGACCAGATTTATGAGAATATCTGGAACGAGGCGGCTATCGGTGCGGACAATACGGTGGCGGTGCATATCCGGCATATCCGGGAGAAAATTGAAATCAACCCCAAGGAGCCGAAGTATCTGAAGGTGGTATGGGGTGTCGGCTATAAGGTGGAAAAACAAAATTAATGAAGAATGAAAAGAAACCCATGAGAAACAAAAGATTTTTACTGCACATCCTGCAGCAGATTGCCGCCTTTGGCATGGTATCGGGTGTGGCGTTTTTAGTATTGTTTTCCTTTGTCATGGATGACTCTGTGACAAGACGTTTTGATATTTTTTCCGAGGAGAAACGCTTCGAGGATACGGATGTATTTGACGAGATGCTGGTAAACTCCTTATACAGCATCATCCGTTACAATGTGGCAAAAAGCCAGATGGAGGAGGGCGGACGCTTTGACGGCACCAAGGAGATTGACATTGTGGCATTTGCCAACCGTAAAAACGGGGAAATGCCGGACAGCGGCATCCGCTATAAACTGGAGGATCTGCTGAAGTGGAACCAGTACGGCACAGCATCCGTCCTTGAGGATTATACCCTGACCCAGTTTTTGGACAAATACGACGACAACCAGCCCTTTTATAACGGAACTTTGACGGAATCGCAGAAAAATGCGCTCCGCTCCAAATTCATGGAAGAGATATATGTGCCGGAGGACCGCGTCTATTATGAGGAAACAGGAACGGATGCGGAGGTGGAAGAGCAGTCACAGACGAATGTAGAGGTGTTAAACGGTGCATTGGTCGGACTGCAGGTGACGGAAGCGGTGCCCGATGAAGCGGACGCGGACGAAAATACAACGGAAAGCGAATACCTGAACGGCTATCAGGGGGATGCCCTGTTTGAAGCCTTGCTGCAGGGCAACAGCAAGCTTTTTACGAGTGAACCCTACGGCTGGTACCGTTCTCTTCAGGAACAGGTGCAGGCGCTGGCGGTCAACGTGATGAATTACGGGGATGCCATAGCGGGAATTTATATTGATACGTCTTCCAATACCGTGCATGTGCTGATTCCTGTTCTGAAGGAGCGTTATAAGACGGTGGACGGTTTTTCTCTGGAAGACTATGCGGACAACCTGTCCGAGTATGAGACATACCGCTACTGCTTAGAGCAGTCAATATCGGATTTAGGTTACAATTACCGGGAATATCTGCACCTAAAGGATGCGTTCGGTAACGGAAACACAAACATCCAGTTTTATTTCCGCATGGTGATGCTGGGCGATAAGGTAGAAGTATCCAATCTGACAAAGGAAATCTCCCTGGATGATATGGACAATTACTTCAAGACAAACTGCGGCAGGTATGTCATTTATAAGCCACAGAATATTACCTTGGACACCAATACCCATATTCTGACCGTGGAGGAGATGTTTGAAGCTTTCAGCTCCTACGAGTATGCATACCCTGATACGGCGAAAATGTGGATTGGCGTGGATACCACCTATCCGGTGGAGGACGACTTCAAGATGGCATCGGAAACCTACGACACGTTCCTGAAATACCGGATGTTTTTTGTGGTACTGGCGGCAGCTTCCGCATTATGTTACGGCATTCTGTTCCTTTATCTGAGTGTAGTGGCGGGGAGAATAAGGGACAGGGAAGGAAACGTGACCGTCCGTCTGTCCTGGATTGACCAGATTCCCACGGAAATCTACCTGTTGTTCTGTGTGCTTGTAATGGCGGGTATTTATGTAATGATACTTGCTACGGAGGTGGGCTGGTACAACCCGTCTTATGTAGCACAGTACCGGGAACAGGTGATATATGCGCTTGCGGTAACCGGAACCGTCATCAGCAGCTTACTGTGTGCCCTGTGGTACAGCTTTATCCGCAGATGCAAAAAGGGAAATATCTGGAAGGGCAGTCTGCTTTTCCTTTTCTTTGATAAAGTGGTAAAACGGATTTTCAGAGGTATCAAAAACATAGCGCTCCATATCTATGACAATGCAGGCAATCTGGCGCGGGCGCTGTTTCTGTTCGGCGGCATTATGGCATATAATTTCCTGGCAGGTATCATTCTTTCCCGGACAAGGAATGATGGGGTTTTTGTCCTTAGGTTTATCATTTTTGTGCTGGTGCCGGATGCACTTGCCGTGTACGGCTGCTATTACAACCGCAACAAGAAAAAAGAACTGATTGAAGGTATCCGTGAAATCAGTGAGGGTAACTTAAATTACCAGATCGATACCCGGAAGCTGCATGGGGAAAATTTAGATATTGCACAGGCAATCAACAGCATCAGTGAAAGCATCAATGCTGCGGTGGCAACCTCCATGAAGGACGAAAAGCTGAAGGCAGACCTGATTACCAATGTTTCCCATGACATCAAAACGCCTCTGACATCCATTATCAATTACGTGGATTTATTAAAACGGGAAAATATCGAAACACAGCCGGTCAAGGGCTATATCGAAGTCCTGGACCAGAAATCCCAGAGACTGAAGCATTTGACGGAGGATCTGGTGGAAGCCTCCAAGATTTCCTCCGGCAATATTGTGCTGCATATGGAAAAAATCGATCTGATTGAACTGCTGCACCAGACGATGGCGGAGTTTTCCGATAAATTAGAGGAAAGAAGGCTTACCATTGTGGACGGCTTTTCCGGGGAGCCCGTGTATATCAGTGCGGACGGCAGACGCATTTACCGGGTGGTGGAAAACCTGTTCGGCAATATCTGCAAGTATGCCATGCCGGAAACCAGAGTCTATATTGACAGGGAATTGACAGAAGACGGCAAATATGTGATACTTTGTCTGAAAAATATTTCTGCACAGCCCATGAACATCCGGGCGGAAGAGCTGACCGAGCGTTTTATCAGAGGGGATGTTTCCCGAAGCACTGAAGGAAGTGGACTGGGGCTTTCCATTGCAAAAAATCTGACGGAGCTGCAGAACGGTAAATTTAACATTTATCTGGACGGGGATTTGTTTAAGATAACCTTAAAATTTCCTGTTTATGAGGAAGAAAAGGAATAATAATGGACATTACAGTATCGGAATTAAAACAGCTGGCACAGGGTACCTATGAAATTATTGATATCCGGAACGAAGAGGAGATAGCACACGGCGCCATGCCGGGTGCTATCTTACTGCAGCCGGAGGAAATTTTAACAAGCGATAAGATAGACAGAAGCAAAAGACTTGTCATCTGCTGCCAGAGAGGAAAGCTTAGCCGGGACGTGGCGGACATGCTTACCGAACAGGGACTGGATGCGGTAAACCTTTCCGGCGGTTATATTGACTGGCTGCTTACGGACATCAAGGAAACGGCGGCTGCCGACAAGGCAAAGGAAGTGGAAACGAGCATCCGCAAGAAATTTCACAAGAAAATCTGGTGCCAGTTTACGAAGGCGGTGCGCACATACGAACTGGTAAAGCCGGGGGATAAAATTGCGGTCTGTATTTCCGGCGGCAAGGATTCCATGCTCATGGCAAAGCTGTTCCAGGAGCTGAAGCTGCACAACAAATTTCCCTTTGAAGTAAAATTTTTAGTGATGGACCCGGGATACAGCCCGGCAAACCGCAAGGTGATAGAAGAGAATGCCAAAATTTTAAACATTCCCATTACGATTTTCGAGTCGGATATCTTTGACTCCGTATACAACGTGGAGAAATCCCCCTGTTATCTGTGCGCCCGGATGCGCAGAGGCCATCTGTACAGCTTCGCAAGGGAGCTTGGCTGCAACAAAATCGCACTCGGCCACCACTATGACGATGTCATTGAAACCATTCTCATGGGTATGCTGTACGGAGCGCAGGTACAGACCATGATGCCAAAGCTGCACAGCACTAATTTTGAGGGAATGGAACTGATCCGCCCCCTGTATCTGGTGCGGGAGGACGACATCAAGGCGTGGAGGGACTACAACGGTCTGCATTTCATCCAGTGCGCCTGCAAATTCACGGATACCTGCACGACCTGCAACAATGAGGAAAACCGCTCTAAGAGAGTGGAGATTAAAGAACTGATTAAGACACTTAAGAAAACCAATCCCTTCGTGGAGGGCAATATCTTCAAGAGTGTGGAAAATGTGAATTTAGACACGGTTGTCTGTTACAAACAAAAAGGAGTCAGACATCATTTTTTAGATGAGTATGACTCCCTTCGGAACGAAAATAAAAACGAAAATTAAATCTTATTGTATTCTTCCAGTACCGCATGCATTTTTTCGGTGGTTGCCATGGCGTTGGATAAAGAAACGTCGTGGTTCATGAAATCGATGATGGATGCGGTAAATTTACTCATATCGGCTTCTACAAAGTAAGGCTTTGTGGAAATCTCGGGGGGCAGGTAGGTAAGGTTGGTGGTAATGACCTTATCGAAGTAGCCCTTTTCGTAAGCCTCGTCAAATGCTTTCAGACCGTTGGTAAACAGACCGAAGGTGCAGCAGATGAATACACGTCTTGCATGCATTTCTTTTAATTGTCTGGAGGTGTCCAGCATACTTTCACCGGAAGAAATCATATCGTCGATGATGATGACATCCTTCCCCTCGATGTTGTCGCCTAAGAATTCATGGGCTACAATGGGATTCTTGCCGTTTACCACGGTGGAGTAGTCGCGGCGTTTGTAGAACATGCCGGTATCCACACCTAAAACGGTGGCAAAATAAATGGCACGGTCCAGAGCGCCTTCATCGGGGCTTATGACAATCAGATGATCCTTGTCCACAACGAGGTCATTTTCTGCGGCAAGCAGGGCACGGATGAACTGGTAGGGCGGGGTGAAGTTGTCGAAGCCGCACAGAGGAGTGGCATTCTGCACACGGGGGTCGTGGGCATCAAAGGTAACGAAATTGGAAATGCCCATGGAATACAGCTCGTCCAGTGCAAATGCACAGTCTAAGGATTCGCGTCCGCTTCTGCGGTGCTGTCTGCCTTCATACAGGAAGGGCATGATGACGTTGATACGGTGAGCCTTGCCGTTGCAGGCAGCAATCACACGCTTTAAATCCTGATAATGGTCGTCGGGAGACATATGATTGGTATAACCGTTTACGTTGTAAGTGATACTGTGGTTGCAGACATCCGTAATGATAAACAAATCCTTACCGCGGATGGATTCGTGGAAAACAGCCTTGCTTTCACCGGTTCCAAAACGGGGACATTCTACATTGGTCAGATAGCTGCTTTCGATATAGCCATGAAAAGCAGGGTCACTTTTTACTTTGTCGTTATTGATGGTTCTGCGAAAAGCAACCAGGTAATCGTTTACTTTTCGTGCAAATTTTTCTGCGGAAGGCAAAGCCACGATTTTAAGAGGCGCTACGGGCATTGCATTTTCCAATTCGTGTGTATTAGCCATGATTTCCTCCGAAACTACAAATTTTACACTTTATTTATAGCATTCATAGGGTGACACGTCAAGGAATTTATAGTATTATGGAGGGGTGGAGGGGACAGGACCGCAGGTATATCCTGCCGGTTACGAAAGGAAAAATCGGTTTTATGAACAAAAACAAAGGTCATGTAATCAAGAACGTCAAACCGGGCAGCATTGCGGAAGAGATGGGACTGGAGCCCGGCGACAAAATTATGGCAGTGGACGGCACGGTCATTGAGGATGTTTTTGATTTTGAATTTCTGATACAGGATACCTATATAGAGGTGGACGTGGAGACAAAGGACGGAGAGGAGTGCCGTCTGGAAATCGAAAAGGATTTTGATGAGGATTTGGGCATCGAATTTGAAAACGGTCTGATGAGCGAATACCGTCACTGTCACAACAAATGCATTTTCTGCTTTATCGATCAGATGCCGAAGGGCATGCGGGAAAATCTGTACTTTAAGGACGATGACTCAAGACTTTCGTTCCTGCAGGGCAATTACATCACCCTGACCAACATGTCCGAGCACGACATCGACAGGATTATCCGTTACCATTTAGCCCCCATCAACATTTCCATCCAGACCATGAACCCCGAGCTTCGCTGCATGATGCTGCACAACCGCTTTGCGGGAGAAGCCTTAAAAAAATTAGACAGGCTTTACGAAGCGGGCATTGAAATGAACGGACAGATTGTACTCTGCAAGGGAGTAAACGACGGGGACGAGCTGGATTTCAGCATAAGGGAAATGGCAAAATATCTTCCTTATTTAGAGAGTGTTTCTGTGGTGCCTGTGGGACTTTCCAAATACCGTGACGGTCTTTATCCGCTGCAGCCATTCAATAAAGAGGACGCCGGCAAAGTCATAGACCTGATAGAAAGCTGGCAGAAAAAGCTGTATCCGAAGTTCGGTGTGCATTTTATCCATGCCAGTGACGAATGGTACATTTTAGCGGAACGACCCATGCCGGAGGAGGAGAGGTACGACGGGTACCTGCAGCTCGAAAACGGCGTGGGCATGGTACGGCTTTTCCTGAATGAGTTCCATGATTATATGGAAGAATTAAAAAAAGAAAGGAAGCTGCCGGACGACAGCTTTACCGGAAAGATATCCCTTGTTACCGCCAGGCTGATGTATTCCTACATCGTGAAAATGGCAAAGGAAGTGGAAGAAGCGTTTCCGGGACTTACCATTCAGGTATTCTGCATCCGCAACGATTTCTTCGGGGAAAACATTACCGTGACGGGACTTCTCACGGGACAGGATATCCTAAACCAGTTAAAAGGAAAGGATTTGGGCGATCTGGTGCTTCTGCCGGAAAACGTCATGCGTCTGGAGGAGGAGTTATTCTTAGACGATATGAAGCTTTCCGAGCTGACAAATGCTTTACAAGTGCCGGTAGATATTGTAAAATCAAGTGGTTGTGAGTTTGTAAAAAGCATTCTTTCCGGAGCAAGGAGGAAGACAGATGAGTGATAGAAAAAGAAAACCCATTGTAGCCGTGGTAGGACGCCCCAACGTAGGAAAATCCACACTCTTTAATGCGCTGGCAGGCGAAAAAATCTCCATCGTAAAAGATACCCCGGGTATTACAAGGGACCGTATTTATACAGATATCACATGGCTGGATCATGTGTTCACCATGGTTGATACCGGCGGTATCGAGCCGGACAGCAAGGACATCATCCTGTCCCAGATGAGGGAACAGGCACAGATGGCGATTGACACGGCGGATGTCATTATTTTTATGGTGGATGTGAAGCAGGGACTTGTGGATGCGGACGCCAAGGTGGCAGACATGCTGAGACGTTCCCATAAGCCGGTGGTTCTGGTGGTAAACAAGGTGGACAGCTTTGCCAAGTACGGCAATGATGTCTATGAATTCTATAATTTAGGCATCGGAGAGCCTTACCCCATTTCCTCCGTCAACAAGTTAGGACTGGGCGAAATGCTGGACAAGGTAATTTCCCATTTCCCGGACGAAGCGGACGGCACGGAAGAAGACGACCGTATCCGTGTGGCGATTGTCGGAAAGCCCAATGTGGGTAAATCCTCCATTATCAACCGGATGCTCGGCGAAAACCGTCTGATTGTTTCCGATATTGCCGGCACCACCCGTGATGCCGTGGATACGGATGTGACCTTTAACGGCAGGGAATATGTGTTTATCGATACGGCGGGTCTGCGCCGCAAGAATAAAATCAAAGAGGACCTGGAGCATTACATGATTGTGCGTACGGTGGGCGCCGTAGAGCGTGCGGATGTAGTTATCCTGGTCATTGATGCGGTGGAAGGCGTGACCGAACAGGATGCCAAGATTGCCGGCATTGCCCATGAAAGAGGCAAAGCGATCATCATTGCCGTCAACAAGTGGGATGCCGTGGAAAAGGACGACAAGACCATTTACCGTTTTACGGAAAAGGTCAGAAATACCCTTTCCTTTATGCAGTATGCGGAAATCGTGTTCATTTCCGCAAAGACCGGGCAGAGACTTCCCAAGCTGTTTGAAACCATAGATATGGTAAGCGAAAACCACGCCATGAGAGTGCAGACCGGTGTGTTAAACGAAATCATGACGCAGGCCGTTGCCATGCAGCAGCCGCCTACGGACAAGGGAAAACGCTTAAAGCTTTACTACATCACCCAGGCATCGGTAAAGCCGCCCACTTTTGTCATTTTCGTAAACGACAAGGAGCTGATGCATTTCTCTTATACCCGTTACATTGAAAATCAGATCAGACAGACCTTCGGATTTAAGGGAACACCGCTTCGTTTTATTATACGTGAGAGAAAGGCTAAGGAACAATGATAGCAGAAAGAATTATTTGTCTTGTCATCGGTTATGTATTTGGATTATTCCAGACGGCGTTTTTTTATGGAAAAGCGCACGGTATCGACATCAGGGAGCACGGCAGCGGCAACTCCGGTACCACCAATGCCTTACGGGTGCTGGGCACCAAAGCGGGGCTCATTGTATTTGCCGGTGACTGCTTAAAATGTATGGCGGCTATTTTCCTGACCAAATTATTATTCGGAAAGAGCCATCCCGATTTTGTATACCTGTTTGCCCTGTATACCGGAGCCGGAGTGATTTTAGGACATAATTATCCTTTTTATATGCATTTTAAGGGAGGAAAGGGCATTGCGGCAACGGCAGGGCTGGTGCTTTCCTTCCATCCGTATTTCATACCCACCGGCGTTATCCTGTTTTTCGGCACCTTCTTAACCACCCATTTTGTTTCGTTAGGCTCCCTGCTTGTGTATGCGGGCTTTATGATCCAGATGGTGGTTTCCGGACAGCTCGGTGTGTTCGGTGCAGGCGTCAGCCGGGCGACCCTCATTGAAATGTATATCATTACCGCTTTTTTAACGGCAATGGCTTATTGGAAGCACAGACAGAATATTGGCAGACTGCTTAAGGGTACCGAGAGAAAAACCTATCTGTTCAAAAAAAACAAGGATGAGTAAACAGCCGTTTAACGGATTGTGGACAGCAGAAAATATGCGCAAAAGGCGTGCAAAGAAATGAGGTATGGTATGGCAAAAATCAGTATATTAGGCGGCGGAAGCTGGGGCATTGCCCTTTCCGTCCATTTACATAAGTTAGGACATGAGATTACCATCTGGTCAAAGCTGCCGGCGGAAATTGAAATGCTCAAAGAAAACCATGAGCACAAAATGCTGCCGGGCATCAAGCTGGCGGATGATATGATTTTTACAACGGATGACAAGGAAGCCGTGACGGACAAAGACGTGCTGGTTATGGCAGTGGCAAGCGCCTACACCAGGGCAACGGCAAAGGAGTTATCCCCTCTGATTGCACCGGGACAGATTATCGTCAATGTTGCAAAGGGTGTGGAGGACCATACCTATATGACCTTGTCGGAAATCATTGAGCAGGAGATTCCCCAGGCAGATGTAGCGGTTCTTTCCGGTCCGTCCCATGCGGAGGAAGTAAGCCGCGGCATTCCGACCACCATCGTAGTGGGAGCGAAGAAGCGTAAAACGGCAGAATATTTACAGAATATCTTCATCAGTGATGTATTCCGCGTGTATACCAGCCCCGACGTGCTGGGCATGGAGCTCGGCGGAGCCCTGAAAAATGTAGTGGCTCTGGCAGCCGGTATGGCGGACGGCCTGGGCTACGGGGACAATACCAAGGCAGCGCTTATCACGAGAGGTATTGCCGAGATTGCAAGACTGGGTACCGCCATGGGAGCCAAATTTGAAACCTTCTGCGGACTCACCGGTATCGGAGATCTGATTGTTACCTGTGCCTCCATGCATTCCCGCAACCGGAGAGCCGGTATTTTAATCGGTCAGGGCAAGAGCATGGAAGAAGCCATGGCAGAAGTAAAAATGGTAGTGGAGGGCGTGTATTCCGCTAAAGCTGCCATGGGACTGGCGGAAAAATATCACGTACAGCTTCCCATTATCGAACAGGTCAACAAGATTCTGTTTGATGGAAAACCGGCTGCGGATGCGGTGAGGGATCTGATGCTCCGCGACAAGAAAATCGAAATCAGCGACGCAGGCTGGGACGAAGAATAAATATAGCCGTTCATAAAGAAGAAAACAAATAGGGAGTGGTCCGCAATGGACTACTCCTTTCCTTTTGCTGGCTTTTTTGAAAAATGTGAAAACATTAAGTAATAGGAGCCGTTCACAATGAAAGGACATTTATTAACAGATTTTATTAATAGATTTTATTAACAGATAAGGAGATAGAATAATTTTGTAAATATCTGCATGAGAGGAAAAGAGCGAGAACACACAGAAGAAATATATCCGTGATGTGATTACCCAAAGGGAAACGAAAAACTGGGTATAGGAAAGAAAAAATGACGCCGGTACCCAGGGAAAAAAGAGAAAATGGGTACAGGGAAGAAAAAAAGATGCCAGTACCCAAAATGAAAAATAAAAATGGGTACAGGAAAGAAAAAATGACGCCAGTACCCAAAGAGAAACGAAAAACTGGGTATAGGAAAGAAAAAATGATGCCAGTACCCAAAGGAAAACGAGAAAATGGGTATAGAGCAGAAAAAATGACGCCAGTACCCAAAGAGAAACGAGAAACTGGGTACAGGGAAGAAAAAATGATGCCAGTACCCAAAGGAAAACAAGAAACTGGGTACAGGAAAGAAAAAATGACGCCAGTACCCAAAGAGAAACGAGAAACTGGGTATAGGAAAGAAAAAATCATACTTTTGGGTGATGTGCAAAAGAAGAAAATACGTTATGCTTAAAGTAAAAAAATGGGTGGATACCCAGCAAAAAAGTGAAGGAAGGGAGAATTGTATGAAAAGAAAAGGAAAACGAATTGCAGCCATGCTTCTGGCAATCGGACTTCTTCTGTCGGATATACCGGTGACTGCGTGGGCGGTTTCCCCGGAGTATTTAACGGAAACCGAAGCGGCAACATCGGAAACCGAAGCGGCAACATCGGAAACCGAAGCAGCAACACCGGAAACCGAAGCAACAACACCGGAAACCGAAGCGGCAACACCGGAAACTGAAGCAACAGCGCCTGCAACGGAATCCGCACCCGCAGCGGAAACGGTTTCCGAGGGGGATATCGTTGAGGAGCCGGCAAAGGAGATAACGCCGGTAAGAGCGGAGAATGCCCTGACAGCGCTTTACATTACGGAGAACGCAGAAAGCGGCGCAATATCCGTGGATGTCACAAAGGATGCAGAGGGTAACGGCTGGCGTTACGAGGAGGCTGCCGGTATGCTGACGTTGGAGGGATTTCATGGGGAAAATATTACGGCAGAGGGAAATCTCCTGCTGAAGCTTTCCCAGAACAACTATATCACGGCAGCCACGCCTGGTAAGTGCGGTCTGGATGTATGCGGTACACTGACGGTGGACAAGACGGATTCCGACACCGGGGATATCCTGACAGTGACCGGCGCTGCGGACGGCACAGAGTGTAAATATATGATCTTTGTGGGAGACAGTGATGGAAATTCCGGAAATATGGAAGTAAAGGGAGGTACCCTGATCATATCCTCTCCCAAGGCAGAGCAAAGTGAAGGCTATGCGGTAAGGGCATACCTTACGGTAAGCGGAGCGGCAAACCTGAAGTCTGAGACAGTCAGCAATTTTACAGATAATGGTCTTATTCTGAAAAGCAGCGGGGAAACCAATATCCGGGTGGAACGGGCAAGTGCGTATGTGGGAGCTTTAGGCAGCCAGCTGTGTGTAAGAGGAAGCGGACCGGTCAGCATAGAGGCGCGCAATCCGGAAACGGGAGAATACGGTACAGCAGTCCGGTGTTTCTATGAGTACACGGGAACCTCCAAACTCAGCTTTAAGGGAGGCGTATCCACAGAAACGAGAGGCAGCGAATGCTATGCAAAGATACAGGAGAAGATGTCAATCACTTCCCTTACCGGCAATCGTTTTATTCTTTATACCAGATATAAGGAGAAGACAAATATTTATGGCATCTGGTTCTGTGACCCGGCGGGAAACATCCTGACGGAGTTTACCATGGAAGCGGTAGACGGGGACTTTGACATAACGGATACGCCGCTTTTAGATGTACCGGAGCTGAAGGTAGGAGAATATTACAGAGGTATGCCGGTAAAAAACTGCCTTCACAGGATATATTATAATAATACCGGCGTTTCCTATGCCTTAAAGGAAGGAAGCAGCCTGCCGGAGGGGCTGACCCTGGATAGAGTGGCAGGATATATAGATGGAACTCCCACTGCGGAATGTCCCGCGGGCAAGGTGGTTGCGGTGGCAACCAAGGCAAGCACCGGGGAGACGGCAGAGGTGGAAATCGCTTACGGTGCGGTGACGGAAAAGGATAAGTTTCTTACCGTAGGGGAGGAAAGTGTTAATACAAAAGTGGATGCCGCCGGTACGGGCTGGAGCTACCGGGCAGAAGGAGCCATACTTACACTATCCGGCTACAATGGCGGAGAAATCAGCTATGAAGGGGATTTAAATCTGTGTTTATCCGGCAACAACTATATTACGGCAGCCACGCCTGGTAAGTGAGGTCTGGATGTATACGGTACCCTGACGGTGGATAAGACGGATTCCGACACCGGGGATACCCTGACAGTGGCAGGCGCTGAGGATGGCACAAAATGTAAATATTTGATCTTTGTGGGAGACAGTTATGGAAATTCCCAAAAGATGGAAATAAGGGGAGGTACCCTGATCATATCCTCTCCCAAGGCAGCGCAAAGTGCAATCTATGCGGTAAAGGCAGACCTTACGGTAAGCGGAGCGGCAAACCTGCAGTCTGTGACAGCCAGTGAATTTTCGAATAATGATATTGTTCTGGAAAGCAGCGGGGAAACCAATATCCGGGTGGAACGGGCAAGTGCGTATGTAGTGGCTTTGAACGGCGGTTTGTATGTAAGAGGAAGCGGACCGGTCAGCATAGAGGCGCGCAATCCGGAAACGGGAGAATACGGTACAGCAGTCCGGTGTTTCTATGAGTACACGGGAACCTCCAAACTCAGCTTTAAGGGAGGCGTATCCACAGAAACGAGAGGCAGCGAATGCTATGCAAAGATACAGGAGAAGATGTCAATCACTTCCCTTACCGGCAATCGTTTTATTCTTTATACCAGATATAAGGAGAAGACAAATATTTATGGCATCTGGTTCTGTGACCCGGCGGGAAACATCCTGACGGAGTTTACCATGGAAGCGGTAGACGGGGACTTTGACATAACGGATACGCCGCTTTTAGATGTACCGGAGCTGAAGGTAGGAGAATATTACAGAGGTATGCCGGTGCAAAACTGCCTTCACAGGATATGTTATTATAATACCGGTTATAATACCGATGTTTCCTATGCCTTAAAGGAAGGAAGCAGCCTGCCGGAGGGACTGACCCTGGATAGAGGAGCAGGATATATAGATGGCACCCCCACTGCGGAATGTCCCGCGGGCAAGGTGGTTGTGGTGGCAACCAAGAAAAGCACCGGGGAAACGGCGGAGGTGGAAATCGCCTACGGTGCGGTAACGGTGGCAACCCCCGTCACGGGAGTGAGCCTTAATACCGACACCCTGCTGCTTGCGGAAGGGGAAAGCGCCGTACTTACCGCCACGGTGGAGCCGGCGGAGGCAAGCATCAGCGAGGTAAGCTTTAAGAGCTCCGACAGCAGTATCACAGGTATCAGCGCAACGGGAAATACCGCGGTGGTGACAGCGGGAAAACCCGGTACCGCAAGGATTACGGTAACCACAAAACAGGGCGGAATGACGGCTTACTGCGATGTGACGGTAAAGGCAGCCGTACCGGCAGTCAGCTTTGATGTGGAGAAAAACCGGATTACCGGCTTTGTGGCAGAGAAAACCTATGAGATCACGGACAAGGCCAGCGGAGAGGTGCTGCAGCCGTCCTTCCGCGGCAGGACCCTGGTGGAAGTGCCGGCGGCATGGTTCGGAAAAACGGTGTGCATAAGGGAAAAAGGAGCGGACGGCGGGGATTCCGACGCCATGGAGCTTGTCATTTCCCATGCGTTTGCGGATACCTATTCCGCGGATGATAAAAACCACTGGAAGGAGTGTGTCTGCGGGGAAAAGACGGAGCAGGCGCCCCATACTTATGCATGGAAGGTGGACACGGAGCCTACGGACAGCAGTGACGGGGAAAAACACCGGTACTGTACAGTCTGCGGTTATGAGGAAGAAACCAAGGTAAGCATTCCCCGCTATCTGAGGGAGAGCCTTGTCTTTACAGGCATTACGGCGCCTGCGGAGGGAGCGGAACCGGACTACTCGGTAGGAGAAGCCGGCGAGGACTGCGTGGAGATTACAAAGGTGGCATGGCTTTCTGAAGGAAATCCCATGGTGAGCGGTGCGGTCTTTGAAAAGGAAAAGGAATACTGCCTTACGGTGGACTTTACCATGAAGGGAAGCTACCACCTGCCGGCGGATATAGCCGGTGTGGCAACGGAGCTTCAGGACGTGGATGCGGGAGCCGTGACGGATAAAAAGCTTAGCGGCGATGCAGCGACGGGCTACCGCCTGACGGTCACCTTCCTGCGTGCGGGAGAGGCAGTGGAGCTTACGGAAGAAACGGTAAGCATCAGCGGACTGGCAGAGGGCTATGAATATACGGGAGAAGGCCTGACCCCCGAATTCCTTGTTTCCTATGTCAGCGGAACGGAACAGAGGGCGCTTGTCCGGGATAAACATTATACGGTTTCCTATGAGGAAAATACACAGCCCGGTTACGCAAAGGTAACCATCCGCGGAAAGGGAATCTACAAAGGAACCGTGGAAGCGCGCTTCCTTATTTACCGGCAGGTTTCCGACCTTACATTGTGCGAGGCGGCGTATACCTATACTGGAAAGGAAATCCTGCCCGAGACGGAAATCAGGGACAGGGGCATCCTGCTTACGGCGGGAGAGGATTACCTGGTGGAAAGCATCACGGATAACCTGATGCCCGGCTATATGAAGATAACGGTAACGGGAGGCAGCAACGGAAAATACCGTGGAAGCCATACCTTTACGGAAAGCATAAGAATAAAGGGCTTACCCATAGAAGGCGCCGTGGTAACGGGACTGAAAAACGCAGTCTTTACCGGAAAGGAAATCACACCGCGGTTTACCGTAAAGCTTTCGGGTAAGGTACTGAAGGAGGGAACCGACTTTGAGGCGGTCTTCGTTGACAACCTGCATGCCGGTGAAGCCGGAGTAATCATCAACGGCAGAGGCATTTACGAAGGAAGTGTGAAAAAGACCTTTACCATTACGAGAAAAAGCTTTGCAGGGGTAAAGATTGCGGCGCTGGGAACACAGACCTATACCGGAAGCCCCATAAAGCCTGCCCTGACGGTGACGGACGGGGAAAGGCTGCTTACGGAAGGCGTGGACTATGTGGTAACGGGATATAATAACACGCAGCCCGGAAAGGCCGGCCTGACGGTGACGGCATGCGGGGATTATACAGGTGTTAAAAATATTTCCTTTGACATCCGTTACAGCCTGTCCCGTATCAGTGTAACCGGAGTGCCGGCAGGTACGGTTTATACGGGTAAGGCAGTGACACCGGAGGCGGTGCTTACGGATGCCAGCGGATATGTACTGCAGAAAAACAAAGACTATACGGTCAGCTACCGGAACAACAGGGATGCCGGAGAGGCGGAAATCCTTGTGAAGGGAAAAGGTGTTTATACGGGAAGCCTCCTGCTGACCTTCCGGATAGAGCCGGTTTCCCTGGACACAGCGCTTGTAAGCGGCTGTAAGGATACGGTTTATACCGGAAAACCTGCGGTGGTAAAGCCGGTGGTAAAGCTTGGAAAAACCACACTGAAGGCAGGGAAGGATTATACGGTTTCCGTGGAGGACGCAGTGGAGGCGGGAGCCGCCGTATGCGTGATCACGGGTACCGGCAACTATAAGGGAGAGGTACGCGTAAACTTTACCGTGAAGCCCCAGTCCCTGAAGAGCTGCCGTCTTGACAACCCGGGTACCTGCCCCTTTGACGGGACGCCGGTGCGCCCCACTGTCAGGGTTACCTGCGGAAAGAAGGTTCTTAAGCAGTATACGGACTATACGGTGGCATATGAAAACAATACCGCAACAGCCAAGGGAAAGGTTGTGGTAACAGGAACCGGCAACTATGAAGGAAGCATAGAGAAAACCTTCCTTATCCGGGACAGCATTCTGACGGCGGAGATAAGCGGCGTGGAAACAGCCGTTACCTATACGGGAAAAGCAGTTACCTTCCCGGTTACCGTTACCAGGGGTGGTACGGTACTGAAAGCCGGAAAGGATTACAGCATCACCTATAAGAAGAACAAGGATGCGGGAGAAGCCTCTCTGGTGATTACCGGAAAAGGCATCTATACCGGGGAAATCGTGAAGAACTTCACCATAAAGAAGGCGGAGCTTGGTGCCGGCGGAGCCATCGGAACCATAAAGACGTTTACCTATACGGGAAAGACCATCTGTCCTTCCGTAACGGTTACCTATGGAAAGACAAGGCTTACCGCAAAGGATTACCGGGTATACTATACCAGGAATACGGAGGCAGGAACAGCCAGGGTGACGGTAACCGGAACCGGCAACTATACGGGAACCCTTGCCGGGGAATTTACCATTGCCGCAAAGGAAATCCGGAAGTGCAGCATACGCGTATCAGATGCGCCGCTTCTGACCGCAACGGGAGGAATTCCCGAAATAACCGTGAAGGATGGCGGAACAGTTCTTTTACAGGGAAGGGATTATACGGTTTCCTATCAGGATAACCATTCCCTCGGAAAAGCAACGGCGATAATTACAGGCTGCGGCAGCTACGGCGGGGAAACCGTAAAGACCTATCAGGTAAAGAAGGACTTTACCGCAGCAAAGCTGGCATGGGATCTGCCGGATGATTATTACAACGGAAAAGAAAAGAGACCGAAGATTTCGGTGACCCTGGACGGGGTGCCCTTAAAGGAAGGAAAGGACTATACCTTAAGCTATGTAAACTGCAAAAATGCGAGCGTGTCCGAATCGGCACAGGTGATTGCAAGCGGAAAGGGAGAGTATGCGGGAAGTCTGTCGATAAGCTTTACCATCCGGCCGCTGTTCCTGAATTCCGGTTCCGTCACGGTAAGCAGGATCCGGGATGTGGTATACAACGGAAAAAGCCAGGAGCCGTCCTTTACCGTGAAGTACGGAAAGACGGTGTTAAAGAAGGATGTGGACTATACAGTTTCCTGGTACCGGAACGTGGATGCGGGAAAGGCATCCGTGACAATCCGCGGCAAGGGGAATTATGAAGGCAGCGTGTATACGGACTTCCGGATCACCCCGAAGAAGCTGACGGCAAAGATAGCGGCAATCCCGGATGTGAATTATACCCCGGAGGGAGCTGCTCCGGCGCTGACCCTGACGGACAGGGATAAAATCCTGAAGGAAGGAAGGGATTATACCGTAAGCTATACGGGAAACCGGGAAGTGGGAACGGCAACAGCGGTGGTAACGGGCTGCGGCAACTACAGCGGAACCCTGAAAAAGACCTTCCGGATAAAACCCATGGATCTTTCCGGTGTAAACATAAACAACATAGCATCAGAAAGCTATACGGGAAGTGCGGTAAGACCGGAGCCCGTGGTCTATGTGAACACGGCATCCGGAAGGGTATACCTTAAGGAAAACGTGGATTATGTGTATGCCTATGAGAATAATGTGGAGCCCGGCACGGCAACCGTAACCATAACGGGCTGCGGCAACTACACGGGAAGCAGAAAGAAAACCTTCCGCATTACCGAATAAGTCATTTCGATCGAAAAAGGGACGTAAAAATCCGGCAGAGAAATCTGCCGGATTTTTCGATGTTCGTATGGTCGGAAGCTTTGCTTCTTTTAATTGCGGTTGGATAAGTCCACATATTCGCGGTCTTCACCGACCGGTTTATAAGCGGGACGGATGATTTTGCCGTTGTTGGCAAGCTCCTCGAGTCTGTGGGCGCTCCAGCCGACGATTCGCGCTATGGCGAAAATCGGTGTATACAGCTCCATGGGCAGTCCCAGCATATGGTATACAAAGCCGGAGTAGAAGTCCACGTTGATGCTGACACCCTTGTACATCTGCCTTTCCGCAGAAATAACCTCGGGAGCCAGTTTTTCCACCAGGGAGTAGAGGGCAAATTCCTTTTGCAGCCCCTTTTCTTCGGACAATTTCTGCACGAAAGACTTGAAGGCAACGGCACGGGGGTCGGATTTGGAATAAATTGCATGTCCTACACCGTATATCAGACCGGCGTGGTCGAAAGCTTCTTTATGTAACAGTTTCTTTAAATAACAGGATACTTCTTCTTCATCCTCCCAGTCGTGGATTTCCCGCTTCATTTCTTCAAACATTTTAACTACCTTGATATTGGCGCCGCCGTGCCTTGGACCCTTCAGGGAACCGATGGCTGCCGCAATGGTAGAATAGGTATCCGTCAGGGAAGAGGTTACCACATGGGTAGTGAAGGAGGAGTTGTTGCCGCCGCCGTGCTCCATATGAAGCACCAGGGCAATATCCAGTATCTTGGCTTCCAAAGGGGTGTAGGAGCTGTCGGGACGAAGAATGTGCAGGATATTTTCGGCTGTGGAAAGCTCCGGTATGGGCTGGTGGATAAACAGGCTGTTGCCGTCATGATAGTGGCTGTAAGCCTGATAGCCGTAAATGGACAGCATGGGGAACAGACTGATCAGCTGCATACACTGCCGTAATACATTGGGCAGGGAGGTATCGTCCGCACGGTCATCATAAGAATAAAGGGTAAGCACACTGCGGGCAAGGGTATTCATCATATCCTTACTGGGTGCCTTCATAATAATATCTCTTACAAAGCTGGTGGGCAGGGAACGGTAGCTGCCGAGAAGCTTCCGGAATTCCGCAAGCTCTGTGCTGTTGGGAAGCTCTCCGAACAATAAAAGATAAGCGGTTTCTTCAAAACCGAAACGGTCATCCTTTGTAAAACCGTTAATCAGGTCCTGTACATTGTAGCCGCGGTAAAAAAGCTTACCGTGAGCCGGAACGGAAACACCGTCCTTTATCTCGGTAGCACGTACATCGGAAATATGGGTAAGTCCTGCCAGAACGCCCTTTCCGTTTATGTCACGAAGTCCCCTCTTTACGTCATAACGGGTATACAGTTCAGAATCTATGATTCCTGCTTCCTCTGACTTTTTGGCAAGTCTGAGAATCTCTGGGGTAATGTCGGAAAATGTATTATGTTCCATGGGTCTGCTCCTTTCTGGCTGGAATTTAAAAATAACTTTCTGTATTTTAACATAAAAAAATCGTGTTTAGCAAGAAAATTTAGGATTATTTACAAAAAGTTCATAAATATACGGAAATTTCCGGGTGGATTTTTTGAACGGAAAAGATTACAATAAAGGATGCGTACCGTATCAGACGGTCAGTTTGGCAAAGAAAGGATAACAGTATGGAAAACAGAACAATAACGGATAGACTTAGTGCCCTGCGGCAGGCCATGGCGCGGGAAAAGATAGATTTTTACATGATTCCCACGGCGGATTTCCACAATTCGGAATATGTAAACGATTATTTCAAGGTAAGGGAATTTTTCTGCGGATTTACCGGTTCCAACGGCACTCTTGTGGTATGGAAGGAAGGAGCCGGTCTCTGGACGGACGGCAGATATTTTATTCAGGCGGAAAACGAGCTTACAGGCACGGGCGTGACCCTGTTCCGCATGCTGCAGGAGGGCGTTCCCACCATAGAGGAATTTTTACAGAAGGAAATGAAGGACGGCGAAACGCTGGGCTTTGACGGCAGAGTCATTTCCGCAGCGGAGGGCAAGCGTTACGAAAAGGCGCTTGCCGGCAAAAACATTGTCTTTTCCTATGATAAAGACCTTGCGGAGAGCATCTGGACGGACAGACCGGCATTCCCGGCAGGACAGGTCAGTGTGCTTCCCGGTGATATCGTAGGAAAGACCGCGGGAGAGAAGCTTGCCGAGGTGCGGCAGGAGCTGACAAAAAAAGGAGCGGAGAGTCTGCTGCTTACGAAGCTGGACGACATCATGTGGCTGTTTAACATCCGCGGCTGCGATGTGGAATGCAATCCCGTAGCCATGTCCTATGCCTATATCACACAGGACGGAGCCGTGCTGTTTATCCGAAAGGAAGCCCTTTCCAGAGAAGTGCTTTCCTACCTCGGTAAAACCGGTACGGAAGTAAAGGAATACGGAGAAATCACGGACTTTGTAAAGGCGCTTCCGGAGAATGGCAAAAACCTTCTGGATGAGCGTTATGTGGGTTATAACTTCTATAAAATATTACAGGAAAAACAGGCGGTTACGGAGGGGAAAAATCCCACCGAACTCCTGAAAGCCGTAAAGAATGCCACCGAGCTTGCCAATATGGAAAAAGTATACCTGCAGGACAGCGTGGCGGTGACGAAATTTATCTACTGGCTGAAGACCCATGTGGGCAGGGAAGAAATTACAGAGGTGACGGCAGCCGATTATCTGGAGGGCTTGCGCAGACAGATTCCGGGCTTCTTCGATTTATCCTTCCCGACTATTGCGGGCTACAAGGCAAATGCTGCCATGATGCATTACGAAGCGACCCCGGAAACGGCAGCGACACTTGCACCGGAAGGTATGCTTTTGGTGGATTCCGGCGGACAGTATTTAGGCGGCACCACGGATGTGACAAGAACCATTGTATTAGGTCCTATTTCCGATGAAATCAAAATGCATTATACCAAGGTGGCGGCTGCGGTCATGCAGCTTACCCATGCACACTGGATTTACGGCTGCACCGGCAGAAACTTAGACATCCTGGCACGCCAGCCGCTGTGGGATTTAGGTATTGACTACCAGTGCGGCACCGGTCACGGCGTAGGCTATATCTTAAATGTACACGAAGGCCCCCAGGGCATGCGCTGGCGTTTCACGAACGGTATGGAAGAGGCCGTGTTTGAAGCAGGCATGGACATCACCAACGAACCCGGCGTATACATTGTGGGCAGCCACGGCATCCGTATCGAAAACGTCATGGTAGCGGAAAACGATGTGAAGAACGAATACGGTCAGTTCATGCATTTCAAGACACTTACCTGGGCGCCCATTGACCGGGACGGCATTGATGTTAAATACCTGTCCGATACCCAGATTGCCATGTTAAACGAGTACCAGCAGGCTGTTTACGAAAAGATTTCTCCTTACCTTACCGAAGAGGAAAAACGGTGGCTTGAGAAAGAAACGGCAAAATTCTAAAATTGGTATAAAATCTTTAACGGTTTCTTGACATTTTTAATGGCTTTTGAGATAATACAACCGATGTGGCAGAAGATAAACACATACAAAAAATAAGGAAAGAGGTTAATGTAAGATGGCAGAGATTAATTTAAGCAAGTACGGCATTACCGGTACTACAGAAATCGTTCACAATCCTTCTTATGAAATGTTATTCGAAGAAGAGACCAGACCTGAACTGACAGGCTATGAAAAGGGCCAGGAAACAGAGCTTGGTGCGGTAAACGTTATGACCGGTATTTATACAGGACGTTCCCCTAAAGACAAGTTTATCGTTGTGGATGAAAACTCCAAGGATACTGTTTGGTGGACATCCGATGAATATAAGAACGACAACCATCCCATGACAGAGGAAGCATGGGCAGCCGTTAAGGAAATCGCAAAGAAAGAGCTTTCCAACAAGAGACTGTTCGTAGTAGATGCATTCTGCGGCGCAAACAAAGATACCCGTATGGCTATCCGTTTCATCGTAGAAGTAGCTTGGCAGGCACATTTCGTTACGAACATGTTCATCCAGCCTTCCGAAGAAGAATTAGCAAACTTTGAGCCTGATTTCGTTGTTTACAACGCATCCAAGGCAAAGGTAGAAAACTACAAGGAATTAGGTCTTAACTCCGAAACCTGCGTAGCATTCAACATCACAAGCCGTGAGCAGGTTATCGTAAATACCTGGTACGGCGGTGAAATGAAGAAGGGTATGTTCTCCATGATGAACTACTACCTGCCTTTAAAGGGCATGGCTTCCATGCACTGCTCCGCAAACACTGATATGGAAGGCAAGAACACCGCAATCTTCTTTGGTCTGTCCGGTACCGGCAAGACCACCCTTTCCACCGACCCTAAGCGTTTACTCATCGGTGATGACGAACACGGCTGGGATGACAACGGTGTATTCAACTTTGAAGGCGGCTGCTATGCAAAGGTTATCAACCTTGACAAGGATTCCGAGCCTGATATCTACAATGCTATCAGAAGAGATGCTCTTTTAGAGAATGTTACCGTTGATGCAGAAGGAAAGATTGACTTCGATGATAAGAGCGTAACCGAGAACACCCGTGTTTCTTATCCCATCAACCACATTCAGAACATTGTACGTCCTATTTCTTCCGCACCTGCTGCAAAGAACGTAATCTTCCTTTCCGCAGATGCATTCGGCGTACTTCCTCCTGTATCTATTCTGACACCGGAACAGACACAGTATTACTTCCTTTCCGGATTTACCGCAAAGCTGGCAGGTACAGAGCGTGGTATTACAGAGCCCACCCCGACCTTCTCCGCTTGCTTTGGACAGGCATTCCTGGAACTGCATCCTACCAAGTATGCAGAAGAGTTAGTTAAGAAGATGCAGAAGAGCGGTGCTAAGGCATACTTAGTAAACACCGGCTGGAACGGTACCGGCAAGCGTATCTCCATTAAGGATACCCGTGGTATCATCGATGCTATCTTAAGCGGCGCTATTAACGAAGCTCCCACCAAGAAGATTCCTCACTTTGACTTTGAGGTTCCTACCGAACTGCCCGGCGTTGATCCTGCCATCTTAGACCCGAGAGACACCTACAAGGATGCATCCGAATGGGAAGTTAAGGCAAAAGACTTAGCAGGCAGATTCATTAAGAACTTTGCTAAGTACGAAGGAAATGCAGCTGGTAAGGCATTAGTTGCAGCAGGCCCTCAGTTATAATCAAAAAACAGTTCCGAAACCGGAACAAAAAAACATAATACAGTTAAAATTTTACAGTTGTAAAACAGCAGTGGTTTTGTTATAATAAATCTAACCTGAAATGTGCGATAAACTCTTGTTAGTTTTGAACCTACATTTACTTTAAACGGGATTCCTATATCGCTGTGTGGCTGTCAAGCCTCCACTCGAAAGAGGATTGCAGGGGAAGGCAAAAGCATAGTTGCGGTGACCCACCTAACGACAGTTAGGAGTCAAAAGGCAGGAGCCGGCATTTTGGGGATACACAGGATACGAAAGAGCAGCATGAACGTGCTGCTCTTTTCTTGTTTTATAGGAAGAGTGATTACGTGTCAGAGAGCGAAAGTGTTGAAAAACACGTAAGGAAAGGGGAAGCGTGGTTAAATGGGGAAAATGGAGCGTATACATAAGAAAACCATTCTGATTATTATAGGTATTCTGCTGCTTTTGGGGATAAGCTGCGTGAATAGCTGCAGCAAGGAAAAACAGCAAAATGCGAAAACCGGAGTGTATCCTGCAGAAGGGACCGATGCTATTCTGCAAGGCATGGAGGCGGAAAATTCCGTCAGCAGTGGAAATGCTCCGGAGCAAAAGGCGCCGGTAGTCTATACCGGAGAAGAAACTATCCGTGTGCTGATACAAAACAGTGACTATCAGGGGATTTTTCATAAAGAGGTAAAGCTTTCCTGTGATACGGAATGGGAACTGCATTATGGGCTGGACGGGGAGCTTACGGAAAGGCATGCGGGGGGAGAAGAAGTTTTGCTGGACGGAAACAGTGCATGGTTTACGGAATGTGCGCGTATTGTGCTTAGCCCGGCAGAGGACGGTGGAAGGATAAGTCTGCTTTCCGTAAACCGCAGCCAGGGCACGCCGGCCTACCGGGGGAGTATGGAAATCCGAAAGACCGGACAGGGCTTTGTGGTAATCAATGAACTTCCCATAGAGGAATATCTCTATGGCGTGGTGCCAAGTGAAATGCCGGTATCGTATCCGATGGAAGCCCTGAAGGCACAGGCAATCTGTGCGAGAACCTATGTCTATGCCCATCTGGAGAGTCCGGGATATGGAGAGTACGGTGCCCATGTGGACGACAGTACCGGCTATCAGGTTTATAACAATACTGCAGAAAAAGAGGAAGCCATACAGGCGGTGCAGGAAACAAAGGGAGAAGTGGTACGGCTAAACGGGGAATTGGTGGATACTTATTATTACTCTACCTCCTGCGGCTTTGGAGCGGATGAACGTGTCTGGAACCCGAGTGAGGAAAAAAAGGTGAGCTACCTGAAGGCGGTCTCCATCAGTGAAACCGCCATGCAGCAGGACCAGAATAGTGCGGAAATTCCGGGAACAGAATATTTCACGGCGCAGGATATGTGCCGGGGCGATTACTTTCATGTATTTTTACATAATCCGCCGGAAACGGATTTTGAACGGCAGGAGCCCTGGTACCGGTGGAGCATCACGGTGGAAAGCTTAGATACGGAAAGCCTGCGGAAAGTCTTAAAGGAGAGGCAGGAAGCGGAGCCGGACCGGATACTTGTGGAGAAAAACGGTGACAAGACGGAGCCTGTCGGCAGCAATGCGGGAAATACGGACAGCAATGCGGGAAATACGGACAGCAACGCCGGAAATACGGACAGCAACGCCAGAAATGCGGGCAGCAATGCAGAAGCTGCCGGGGAATGGGAAGACATCGGCAGGATAACGGACATCCGTATCGGGAAAAGAGGGGACGGCGGCATTGCGGAAAGTCTTGTGATTAAAGGGGAAAAGAAGACGGTGACGGTTCTGTCCCAGTACAACATCCGTGCGGTTCTGTGCGCGGGTGGTGTGACGGCGGTAAGGCAGGACGGCAGCAAGGTGGAATTGAAAATGCTGCTGCCCAGCGCATTTTTTGAGATTGAGTCTGTAAAAGAAGGCGAAAATATGATAGGATATAAGCTATACGGCGGCGGTTACGGTCACGGAGCGGGAATGTCCCAGAATGCAGCGAGACATATGGCGGAAAAAGGGTATACCACAGCTGATATTTTATTATTTTTCTACAGGGACTGTAAGATAGAAAATGTAAGAACGGAAACATAGAAAAGGTGTATGAATAAATATGTGGAAGAAACTTTTACTCATTGCGGATGATTTCCGAATAAAAATGAACCGGAAAAATATCAGTGCCTATGCGTCCAGTGTGGCCTTCTTTATTTTTTTGTCGCTGATTCCCATGCTGATGCTGCTTTGTACGGCGATTCCCTATACTCCGTTAACCAAAAGCAATCTGATCAGCTTTCTGGGAGATATGATACCGGAGGTTTTAAGACCTCTTTTAGTGCAGGTCATATCCGATGTGTATGAGTCCTCGGCAGGTGTTCTTTCCGTAGCGGCAGTTGTGACCTGGTGGACAGCAGGAAAGGGAGTGCTGGCTCTGACGAGAGGATTAAATGAAATCAATGAAGTAAACGAAAAACGTAATTACGTCCTGCTCCGGGTGATGAGCAGCTTTTACACGCTGATTATGCTGGCGGCGGTTATTCTGTCCCTGCTTATCAACGTTTTCGGCAAGGTTCTGGTAAATTACATAGTCAGCCAGTTTCCACGGACGGTGGATTTGTTTGAGTTTCTTCTGCATCTGCGTTTTGTTGCGGTGTGGGCGGTCATGACAATTTTCTTTACCATGATTTATACCTTTGTACCCAATAAAAAAATGAAGCTGCGCATGCAGCTGCCGGGTGCGGCGTTTTCGGCCGTTGTATGGGGCGTTTTTTCCTGGGGCTTTTCCCTGTATGTGGGAAACGGGCATGCTTTTGATACCTATGGAAGTCTGTCCATGATAATCATTCTGATGATGTGGCTGTATTTCGGCATTTATATTATTTTGATAGGAGCGCAGATTAACCGTTATTTCGGCCCTGCATATCAGTTCCTTTATCGAAAAAAAGAGGAACGAAGGCAGAGCGGCAAGGCGGAGAGAACAGGAGAGAAGGGTGCAGAATAACAGACAATCGCTAATCTGGAATTTCATTTGTGTACTGCTTTTTTTAATGGTAGGTGTAGTGCGGCTTTTAAGACCCATAAATCCGGATTGTTCGGATAATGCCGTTGTTTTTGTGTTGTTTGTATTTTCGCTTGCCATCTGGACGGACAGAACCCGTCAGAGAATTGCAGTCGGTTCTGTCGGCAGGTATATTACGGCGGTTTCCCTTCTGATTCTTCTGCTTATGATCTTACGGACGGTTAAATTTATATTTCTCTCCGATGGGCATCTGCTGGCAAGGCTTTCCTGGTATGCCTACTATATTTCCATGAGCTTTCTTCCGTTGTTTCTTCTGTTTGCCGTGCTTTATACAGGGCGTCCTTACGGATATACCATAAGCCGGAAATGGTTTCTCTTATATATTCCGGCAACCCTGCTTTCCGTGTTATTTCTTACCAATGATTTGCACCAGAAGGCATTCCTGTTTCCCGGCGGCATCCGTCTCTGGGACGATGTGCCTTACCGGTACGGGCCGGTGTATCTGGCGGAATGTATCTGGGTTGCTGTAGTTCTTATCACCATTCTGACGGTTACGTTTAAGAGATGTGTAATAGCCGAGTATCGCAGGAAAATCTGGATGCCGGTTCTTCCTCTTGTGCTGGGCATGGCATATACCGTCTGCTATCTCTTTTTCCCGGGAGCTTTATTTCAGAGATTGTATAAGTTTGCGGAAATGATTGCTTTTATTTTCCCTGCCTTTCTGGAGGGGCTGATACAGGCGCATCTGTTTCCGTCCAATGACTGCTATGAAAACCTGTGGAAGGTATCTGACCTGAAATTCGGTATTATGGATAAAAACGGAAGAATTGTATACCAGTCGGAAAAGGGACTGCCGGTTACACTGAATGAAGTAGTGCTTTCGGAAAAGCAGGAGGTTTTTACGGAAAATGAAAATCTGGTACTGAGAAGCAGCCGGATAGCCGGAGGCTACAGCTTCTGGTTTAAGGATATAACGGAAATCAATCAGATAAACAGCGAGCTTATGGGACTGGGAGACGTTATTGCGGAAGAAAATTCCATTTTAGAGGCGGAAAACGAGCTTTCCGAAAAGAGAAGCCGGATTGCGGAACAGGCAAGGCTGTACAATGGTATTTCGGAGGACGTTGCACCGCAGCTGGAAGCTCTTTCCGGAATTTTGTCATCTCCGCCGGAGGACGAGCCGGCGTTTCAGAAACGGATGAAAGAAGCCGCCATTTTGCAGGTTTATATAAAAAGACGTTCCAATCTGCTGCTTTTATCTTCTGAAAAAGCCTTTCTCTCCGCAATGGAGCTCTGGGTATCCGTGAAGGAATCGTTAAGCTACATTGCGCTGGCGGACAGGGCTGCTTACGGGGAGTATGAGGGAGACTGCGGTATAGAAACGGAAGCAGAAAAAATACTTTTCCTGTACCGTGCTTTTGAAGAAATTACAGAAGCGGCAATGCCGGGGCTCAGTGCGGTTTTCTTAAGACTTGGTTTTTACCGGGAGACCTTTGTGATGCGGATAGAGCTGGCCACCCCCTCGGCACTTCTTCCCGGGGATTACGAACCGGAAAAACGCAGGCAGCTTAATGCAGAGTTTTCCATGGAAACAGAAAACAACAATCTGGGGCAGACGGAGAATGCTTATGTGTATGTACGAATGCCGGTGGGAGGTGCCTGAAGTATGGAATATGGTATGTTATCCGGAAAAATACAGACCTTTGCAGGTATAGTACAAATGCTCCTTGTAACGGCTTCGGCATGGATGTTTGTGAGGGCCTGTTCGTTGCGTCTTTCTAAAAAAATACTTGCTTTTACCTTTCTGTTTCTTTCGGTACAGATTCTTTTTTTACAGGCTGTCAGCGATGTTACGGTGGTAATGACAACAGAAAAAAAAGGGACCCTTCTTGCCCATGTGGCAGCTCATGAACCGGCGGGCATAGTGCTTTCCGTACTTGCGGTTTCAGTTCTGACCGGTATTTTCCAGTGGGCGTTTCTGTATAAAAAGAGCAGGGATATGATTACTACAAGATCCATAAAAGAAAGTATTGACCTTTTGCCGGACGGTGTCTGCTTCAGTACAGACAGAGGGATGCCCATTCTGATGAACAGCAGGATGCGGCAGCTTTGTACGGAATTTACGGGAGAAGGACTCATGGATACGGAAAAATTCTGGAGGGATTTACGGAACGGAAACGTAAGGAAGGGTATCCGGCCTCTTAAACAGAGGGAGGCGGCATTTATTGACACAAACGGCCAGGTATGGGATTTCAGAAGAAGCCGGCTTTCCTATGGAGGGGAGAAGGTTACGGAAATCTCGGCAGTAAACATTACTACGCAGTATCATCTGCATAAGGAGCTTGTGGAAAGATACGAAAGACTGAATGATGTAAACAGCCGTCTGCATCATTTCAGTGAAGAGGTGGAGAAGGTTACCAGAGAAAAGGAGATACTGGCAGCCAAAATAAAGCTGCATGATGAAATCGGACGGTCTCTTCTGATTCTGCGCTCGTACCTGACGGAAACACCGGAAAAAAGCATTCAGACAGAAACACCGGAAAAAAGCGCTCAGACGGAAAAAAGGGACCGGAGCCGGCTGCTGCCTCTCTGGCAGTATATAGTGACCTCCATGCAGGAGGGTACTATTCTGAAGGAAAGGGAGGACAGCCTTCTTTTGCTGAAAAAAGAAGCTGCGGATTTTAATGTGGATATTTTCTTAGAGGGACTTCTTCCCGCCAATCCTTCCGTGAGAAACGTTATTTTTGCGGCAGTCAGGGAATGCGCGGGGAATACCGCCAAGCATGCACGGGGTGACAGACTCTTTATTACCATACATGATACGGTAGAGAATACGGAAGTTTTTATTACGAATAACGGAAATGCGCCCGGCGGCAGCATCCATGAAACGGGCGGTTTGAAAAATCTCAGAAAAATGGTGGAAGAGCGAGGGGGAAGCATGCAGATAAAAAGCAGCCCGGTATTTGTTCTGCACCTATGCTTCCCCGAGCGGGGCGGAAACACGGAAAAGTCAGAGAGTGAGGGCACGGGAATCTATGAAATATAAAGTAATGATTGTGGATGACCAGTTTGTGGCAAGACAGCTTTTTGAATTATATGTAAAGTCCAGCGACAATTATGAAGTTGCCGTATCCGTGGATACAGCGGCGATGGTTGAAAATCTGCTGGAAACGGTAACGGTGGATTTGATCATCATGGATGTACTGATGAATGATGGCTCCAACGGGCTTGTTGCTGCGGAAAAAATAAAGAAGCTGTATCCGGGGATTAAAATTATAGTCGTAACATCCATGGCGGAAGTGTCCTGGATGGAACGTGCAAGGAAGGCAGGTATCGAGGGCTTCTGGTACAAGGAGGCATCGGGGGAGGATATTCTGTCTGTTATGGATGCGGTTATGGCAGGAGAAGCGGTATACCCGGATATACAGCCAAGGGTCCGGCTCGGTATGGCAGACAGCACGGATTTCACGGACAGGGAGCTGGAGGTTCTGCGGATAATGACAAAAGGGCTGTCGAATGCAGCCATTGCCCAGACATTGTGTATATCTGAAAATACAGTAAAATCCCATATCCAGCATATGCTTGAAAAAACAGGCTACGGAAACAGAACCGAGCTTGCCATTGAGGCGAGAGTGTCCGGTATTGTAATAGCAATGGAGGAATAAACGGTCCGTTTTATAAAAAATCATACTTTCGGGTGATGTGCGACAAGGAGTTACTTTATATAATGTTATTGGATGCGTATTAAAAAACGGGGGAAAGGATGGACAACTATATGAATGTAATTTTACAGAGATTGCCGGTAAATCTGCAGGAGCTTAGGGAAATGCCGGAAATGGAGCTTACGGCGCCGGAAAACACATGTGCTATGTTTCTGGTAAGTCTATATCTTTATCTGAAGGATAAAAAGGCAGGAACGGAGGCTGTGAATCTGTTAAGGGGCCCTCGTCCCATGACTACCTACGATGAACAGTTTTTAAGGGACAGACTCAGGGATAAGGCATATCTGCCGCTGGCTTATTTTGAAGGTGCTTCCCCGGAGAACAATTATACGCCGGAGATACCTTATGTTCTGGAGGTACTGGAAGATATGCGGCCGCAGGATGTGGAGCCGGGCTATGTGCGCCTGTACTTAAAGACGGAAGGAGCAGACTCTCCGCGTCCTGTTAAACTGAGACAAAAAGGAGAGAAATGGTACTTATGGGAATACTCCAGTATTTTGTCAGGCATCCGTATTCCGAAAGAGCAGGATCCCTGGGCATAAAATACAGCTAAAAAACAACTTACACCCTCGAAACCGGACGGTATCGGGGGTGTTTTTTTGCACTGTAAATTTGTAGTTTTTTGTCTTGACAAATTGTACTACTATATGTATTATTGTATTAAGCACTTAGTACAATAGTACAGGGCGGAACGTATCGATACGAAAAAGAAAAGGAGTGAGCGGATGGCTTGGGATTTTGACTCAGACAGACCGATTTACACACAGATTTTGGAGGAAATGAAACGCAGGATTACCATGGGCGTTTATAAGCCGGGAAGCAAGATTCCGGCGGTGAGGGAGCTTGCCATGGAGGCATGCGTAAACCCCAATACGATGCAGAAAGCATTGTCCGAATTAGAAAACATCGGACTTGTGGAAAGCAGGCGTACCTCCGGACGGTTTGTGACCGAAAATGTGGAAGACATCGGAAAGGAAAAAGAGGAGATAGCAAGAGAACAGGTGAAAATCTTTCTGTCCAAAATGGAAAAATTGGGCTTTGACAGAAAAGAAATGATATCCATGATTGAAAATATGGAGAAAGAAGAGGAGTAAACAATGCAGGAGAATGTATTTGTTTGTGAGAAAGTTTCAAAACGGTATGGCAGCTTCCAGGCATTAAAACAGGTGAGTTTCTCTGTGGGAAAAGGAAAAATCGTAGGATTGCTCGGACCCAACGGCAGTGGAAAATCCACCCTGATTAAGCTGGCAAACGGACTTTTGGTTCCGACGGAAGGAACCATTAAAATTGACGGAGAGCCGGTAGGACGCAGGACCAAAAGCATGGTTTCCTACCTGCCGGAACGCACTTACTTAAACACCTGGATGCGGGTGGAAGAGATGGTGGAGTATTTCGCGGATTTTTACGAGGATTTTTCCAAAGAGAAAGCCTATACCATGCTTGGCGAGCTGCATATTGACAGAAACCAGAGATTGTCCCAGTTGTCCAAAGGAAACAGGGAAAAGGTACAGCTTATTTTAGTGATGAGCCGGAGTGCAAAGCTCTATATGCTGGATGAGCCCATCGGCGGCGTGGACCCTGCTGCCAGAGATTATATTTTAAGAACCATCATCGGCAACTACAACCCGGAAGCCACGGTTATCATTTCCACCCATTTAATCAGTGATGTGGAAAATATTCTGGACGAAGTGGTATTTATTAAGGAAGGACAGCTCCTTATGCAGAAGGATGTGGAAAGCATCCGTATGGAAAGCGGCAAGTCGATAGATGCATTGTTCAGGGAGGTATTCAAATGTTAGGAAAACTTTTGAAACATGATTTTAAGGCGTTATTCAGAAATTACGGTCTTCTTTTTATAGCTTTATTTGGTGTTACGTTTCTTTACAAACTGTATCTGCTTCTGCCGAGAAACATTGTTCTGGAATTTACGAACAGTCTGATGGGAGTTTTGTATGTGGTAGTTATTCTGGGATGCCTGTTTGGCACCGTTGTGATTAACATCGTGCGGTTTTACAAAAATCTTGTCACGGATGAGGGATATCTTACCTTTACCCTGCCGGTAAGTAGCAAACAGATTATTGCAAGCAAGTTAATCAGCTCACTGGTGATGGATATTCTTATGGCGTTTGCCATTCTGGTATCCACATCCCTGTTGCGAAATGATTTGGTTGTTATTGATGACCTGTATCGTTCATTTGAAATGACCCTGCAACAAATTTTCATCATGAAAGAATACCATAAGCTTTTTAACGTCTTTGTCTTATGTATGGGAATTATCTTCATATATACACAGATGGCCGAGTTTACGGCAGTTGCGATAGGACAGACTAACCGGACTCACAAAATTGCAGCCGGCGTTGGCGCTTATGCACTGATATATTTTGTTACCCAGTGTGTGATGGGAGTGACCGTTTTCCTTTGGGCGAATAAATACAACCTGTATAATGTGGAAGTGGATATAACGACGCTTTCTCTTACAGAAACAGAGATACTGAATGCCGTAAGCCGTTTGATGTCCATGATATGTATTGTGGAAGTTGTCTTAGGCGTAGCATGCTTCTTTTTAACGGATTATCTTTTCACAAAGAAGCTGAATCTGGAATAAAAAGTCCTTGACTTTTCTTATTTTGCTTATTACAATGAGGTTTAGTGAAAAGCTGTGAAAGCGTAAAGTAGCAATGCATTTTCTGGCAGAGAGAGAGGATCACCGGCTGCAAGTCCTCTTCAGTTCTTATGTTTTGTGAATTTCCCGCCGGAGCTGCCTGCCGAACCCCCTGAAAATATGACGGAAAGTAGGACAGGACGTGACACGCGTTAAGTGAAATGAGTGCCCGGGCAACCGGGAAGTTGGGTGGTACCACGGATTTGATTCGTCCCTTGCAGATGCAGGGGACGTTTTTTTATGTCTTTATTCAGGAAAACAGGACGGACGATGACCTTCCCTGCAAACGAAATTTTTATAAAAAGAGAGGATTTCACCATGAAAGAAAAATTGGAACAAATCAAAGCGCAGGCATTGGCGCAGATTGAAGCCAGCGATGCTCTGGACAAGTTAAACGAAGTACGTGTCAATGTACTCGGTAAAAAGGGTGAGCTGACAGCCGTTTTAAAATCCATGAAGGATGTTTCTCCCGAAGAACGTCCCAAAGTCGGTCAGATGGTAAACGAAACCAGAGAGGAAATCGAAAAGGTTTTGGAGGAAGCCAGGGCAAGAATGGAAAAAGCGGTCAGAGAAGCCAAGTTAAAAGCAGAAGTTATCGACGTAACCCTGCCTGCCAAGAAAGCCCTGATCGGACACAGACATCCCAACACCATCGCCCTTGAAGAAGTAGAGCGAATCTTCATCGGTATGGGGTATGATGTGGTGGAAGGTCCCGAAATCGAAAAAGACTATTACAACTTTGAAGCCCTGAACATTCCCGCAGACCATCCCGCCAAGGATGAACAGGATACCTTCTATATTACCGGGGAGTTCTTACTCCGTACCCAGACCTCCGGCACCCAGGTACATGAAATGGAAAAAGGCAAGCTGCCCATCCGTATGTTAGCGCCCGGACGTGTATTCCGTGCCGATGAAGTGGATGCCACCCATTCCCCCTCTTTCCATCAGATTGAAGGACTGGTTATTGATAAAAACATTACTTTCTCCGACTTAAAGGGTACTCTGGCGGAGTTCGCAAGAGAGCTTTTCGGAGAAGATACCAAGGTTAAATTCAGACCCCATCACTTCCCGTTCACAGAGCCTTCCGCTGAAATGGATGTGTCCTGCTTCAAGTGCGGCGGCAGCGGATGCCGTTTCTGCAAGGGCAGCGGCTGGATTGAAATTTTAGGCTGCGGCATGGTACATCCCCATGTACTGGAGATGAGCGGTATTGACCCGGAAGAATACACCGGATTTGCCTTCGGCGTCGGTCTGGAGCGTATTGCCCTCTTAAAATATGAAATTGATGACATGCGTCTTTTATACGAAAACGATATCCGTTTCTTAAAGCAGTTTTAATGGACAGACGGAACTATAGAAAGATGTCTTTGCGGATAAAAAGAGATTGAATGATTAAAATAGAATGAGAGGAAAGAAACATGAATACAGCATTATCATGGATTAAAGCATATGTGCCGGGACTTACCTGTACCGACCAGGAATACTGCGACAGAATGACCCTTACCGGAACCAAGGTAGAGGGCTTTGAAAGAATGGATAAAAACCTTGAAAAAATCGTTGTGGGTCAGATTGAAAAAATCGAAAAGCATCCGGATGCGGACAAGCTGATTGTCTGCCAGGTAAACATCGGTTCCGAGGTGATCCAGATTGTAACCGGCGCACCCAATGTAAAGGTGGGCGACAAGGTTCCCGTTGTTTTGGACGGCGGCAAAGTAGCAGGCGGTCATGACGGCGGCCCCTTACCGGAAGACGGCATTGCCATTAAGGCAGGAAAGCTGCGCGGCGTACCCTCAAACGGTATGATGTGCTCCATCGAAGAATTAGGCTCTTCCAAGGATATGTACCCGGACGCACCGGACAACGGCATTTACATTTTCCCGGACAGCGTAAAGGTAGGCGACGACGCCATTGAAGTACTGGGTCTGCATGACACCGTATTTGAATACGAAATCACCAGCAACCGTGTGGACTGTTACAGTATTTTAGGTATTGCCAGAGAAGCAGCCGCAACCTTTGACAAGCCCTTCGTACCTCCCGTTGTGGAAGTAAAAGAAGCAGGAGACGATGTCAACAACTACATCAAGGTTTCCATTGAAGATACCGACCTCTGCACCAGATACTGTGCAAGAGTGTGCAGGAATATCAAAATCGGCCCTTCTCCCGAATGGATGCAGAGAAGACTGGCAGCCAGCGGCATCCGCCCCATCAACAACCTGGTTGACATTACCAACTATGTGATGGAAGAATACGGCCAGCCCATGCATGCTTACGACCTTTCCACCATTGCCGGCGGACAGATTATTGTAAGACGTGCCAAGGACGGGGACGAATTCGTGACCCTGGACGGCCAGACCAGAAAATTAGACAACAATGTCCTGATGATCTGCGATGCGGAAAAAGAAATCGGCGTAGCCGGCATCATGGGCGGTGAAAATTCCATGATTACGGACGAAGTTAAGACCGTACTGTTTGAAGCAGCAACCTTCAACGGCCCGAACATCCGTAAATCCGCCAAGAGACTGGGACTCAGAACCGAAGCATCCGGTATTTTTGAAAAGGGTCTTGACCCTGCCAATGCCAAGGCAGCCATCGACAGAGCCTGCCAGCTCATTGTAGAGCTGGGCTGCGGCGAAGTGGTAAGCGGCACCGTAGAAGAGGGGCTTCCCATCAAACCCTTACGTGTACTTCCTTTTGAACCTGCAAAATACAACGCACTGCTCGGCACATCCGTTACCGAGGAACAGATGCTTGCCATCTTCAAGAAACTGGAGGTGGAAGTAAGGGACGGAAAGGACGGCAAGGAGCTCGTTATCCCTTCCTTCCGTCAGGACCTGGCAGGCCGTGCGGATATGGCAGAGGAAGTAGCCCGTTTCTTCGGCTATGACAAAATTCCCACCACACTGCCCAAGGGCGAAACCACAACCGGTAAGCTGTCCTTCAAGCTCCGTATTGAACAGAAGGCAAGAGACATTGCCGAATACTGCGGTTTCTCACAGGGTATGACCTATTCCTTTGAAAGCCCCAAGGTATTCAACAAACTGCTGCTGGATGCAGACGATAAGGCAAGAGCGGCCATTACCATTGCCAATCCGTTAGGCGAGGATTTCTCCATTATGAGAACCTTATCCTTAAACGGCATGCTGACAAGCCTTGCTACCAACTACAACAGAAGAAACAAGAATGTAAGATTATACGAACTGGGCAACATTTATCTGGCAAAATCCCTGCCCCTGACCGAGCAGCCGGAGGAAAGAATGCAGTTTACCTTGGGTATGTACGGTGACGGCGACTTCTACAGCTTAAAGGGCGTAGTGGAGGAATTCTTTGACTGCATCGGCATGAAGAAGAGAATTGTGTACGATCCCAAGGCAGGAAAAAAATTCCTGCATCCCGGACGTCAGGCAAAAATTGTTTACGAAGGCGAAGAATTGGGTTATATTGGAGAAGTACACCCCGCTGTATGCGACAACTATGCCATCGGTACCAGAGCTTATGTAGCTGTAATTGATATTATGAATGTACTGGATTTTGCAACCTTCAACCGCAAGTACGAAGGCATTGCCAAGTATCCTGCCGTAACCAGGGATATTTCCTTAGAGGTTCCGAAGTCCGTTCTGGCAGGCGATATCGAGGGCGTCATTGCCCAGAGAGGCGGCAAAATTCTGGAGTCTTACCAGTTGTTCGACTTATACGAAGGCGACCAGATTAAGGACGGCTACAAATCCATGGCTTATTCCGTTACCTTCCGTGCAAAGGACAGAACCCTGGAAGAGAGCGATGTAGCAGGTGCCATGAAGAAGATTTTAAACGGTCTGGAACAACTGGGAGCTACGTTAAGACAGTAACAGCAAACAAATGCTATGCAGGGACAAACTGCATGATAGAAGGGAGAATAAAATTGGAGCATAAAAATTTATGGGAAGTTTATGATGAAAAACAGTTAAAGGAATTAGAAAAACTCTCTGCGGAATACAGAGAGTTCCTGGATAACGGCAAAACGGAGAGAGAATGCATTGATACCATCGTCAATCTCTGTGAAGAAAAAGGCTATGTGGAACTGGAAAAAGCCATTGCCGAAGGTAAGAAGTTAAAGAAGGGCGACAAGGTATATTCCGTATGGATGAACAAGTCCATTGCCCTGTACCAGTTAGGCGAAAAGCCCCTGACAGAGGGTATGAATATCTTAGGCGCCCACATCGATTCCCCGAGAATGGATGTTAAGCAGAATCCCCTTTACGAGGACGGCGGCTTTGCTTATTTAGATACCCATTACTACGGCGGTATCAAGAAGTACCAGTGGGTAACCCTTCCCCTGGCTCTTCACGGTGTCATTGTGAAAAAAGACGGAACGACCGTAGAAGTCAATGTAGGAGAAGAGGATGACGACCCTGTATTCTTCATTTCTGACATTCTCATTCATTTAGCGGCGGAGCAGATGGAAAAGAAAGCAGCCAAGGTCATCGAAGGCGAAGCTTTGGATCTGATTGTAGGCAGCAAGCCCATTACCATTAAACCGGGCGAAAAAGAAGAGAAGGCCAAGGAAGCCGTAAAAGCAGGCATTCTGGATATCTTAAAGAAAACCTATGATGTGGAAGAAGAGGATTTCCTTTCCGCAGAGTTAGAGGTGGTTCCCGCAGGTCATGCCAGAGAGGCAGGCTTCGACAGAAGCATGATTTTAGCATACGGCCAGGACGACAGAGTCTGCGCATTTACTTCCTTAAAGGCAATGCTCGATACCAAGAAAACCGACAGATGCATGTGCTGCATCTTAGTGGATAAGGAAGAAATCGGTTCCGTCGGCGCAACCGGTATGCAGTCCCGTTTCTTTGAAAACAGTGTGGCAGAGCTCATGAACCTCACCGGAGAATACAGCGAACTGAATGTCAGAAGATGTCTGGCACATTCCTGCATGCTTTCCTCTGATGTCAGCGCCGGCTTTGATCCCACTTACGCATCCTGCTTTGAAAAGAAGAATGCGGCATTCTTGGGACAGGGCATGGTATTCAACAAATTTACAGGTGCCAGAGGAAAGTCCGGCTCCAACGATGCCAATGCCGAATACATGGCTCACATCCGCGGTATTTTTGAAAAGGCAGGCATCGGCTTCCAGACCGCAGAACTCGGTAAGGTCGATGTGGGCGGCGGCGGAACCATCGCTTATATTTTAGCTCTTTACGGCATGAATGTTATCGACAGCGGTGTTGCCGTACTGAACATGCATGCACCCTGGGAAGCTACCAGCAAGGCAGATATTTACGAAACATACAGAGGTTATAAGGCATTTGTTGAAGGAGCCTGTTTATAAATGACACAGAATTTGCAGAAATCCGATTTTTATTTTGATTTGCCGGAGGAACTGATTGCACAGGACCCGCTTGAGGACCGTTCCTCCTCCAGACTTCTTGTTCTGGATAAGGAAACGGGAGAAACTTCCCACCATATTTTTAAGGAAGTGATTAACTTCTTAAATCCCGGGGATTGTCTGGTACTTAACAATACCAAGGTCATTCCGGCAAGACTGATCGGACATAAAGAAGATACGGGAGCAGCCATTGAAGTGCTGCTCTTGAAGCGAAAAGAAAATGACATCTGGGAAACCCTGGTGAAGCCGGGCAAAAAGTGCAAGCCGGGTACGAAAATCGTATTCGGAGAGGGGCTTTTGCATGCCACCGTTTTAGAGACCGTAGAGGACGGCAACCGTCTCATCCGGTTTTCCTATGAGGGTATTTTTGAAGAAATACTGGACAGGTTAGGCGAAATGCCCCTGCCTCCTTACATTACCCACAAGCTGCAGGACAAGAACCGTTACCAGACCGTCTATGCCAAGTACGAGGGCAGTGCGGCGGCTCCTACGGCGGGACTTCATTTTACGAAGGAGCTTCTGCGGCAGATTGAAGAAAAGGGCATCGATATTGCTTACGTTACCCTGCATGTTGGTCTCGGCACGTTCCGCCCGGTCAAGGTGGACAATATTTTAGAGCACCATATGCATTCCGAATTTTATCAGGTGACAAAGGAAGCTGCGGATAAAATCAACAAAGCAAAAAAGGAAGGACACAGGGTTATCTGTGTGGGCACCACAAGCTGCCGTACCGTGGAGAGCGCCGCGGATGAAAACGGCATGGTAAAGGAAGGCTGTGACAACACGGAAATCTTTATCTATCCGGGTTACAAATTCAAGGTGCTGGACGCACTGATTACCAATTTCCATCTGCCGGAGTCCACTCTGGTTATGCTGGTTTCCGCTCTTGCGGGCAGGGAACACATCTTAAATGCTTACGAGGAAGCCATCCGGGAAAAATACAGATTTTTTTCTTTTGGCGATGCCATGTTGATTAAATAGAAAATTTGCGGTAAAATAGGCATATTCGAACACCAAAGAAGGGAGTACGGCATGGAAGAGAGAAGAAGAAACAGACGAACCAAGCTTTCTTCCTCCATTGTCATGAAACGGCTTGACAAAGGAAGAGAAGAGGAAGTAGACATTGAGGTAGTGGATATTTCCAAAGCCGGAGTCGGCTTTACCTGCAGGGAGCCTCTTATGATTGGCGCTATTTATGAAGCGTATCTTACCATCTGGACAAAAGAGGTACTGCATGCGGTGGTAGAAATCGTGAGAATCGAAAAGAAAGAAAATACGATTTCCTATGGCGCCGTTTTCGTGGGTATGCCGGAAATGGATGCCTTCCGCATTGAAGCCTATCAGACGGTGGAAGATGGGCAGTAAATGAAAAAGTACAGTAAATTCGGAAAAGCAGTGATAATTCTTATCCTGCTTTTTCTGTGGTATAGCATGATATTTTTGTTTTCCGCCCAGAACGGCGAGACCTCCGGCTCCTTGAGCAGCAGCATCGCCTTAAAGACAGTGCAGGTGTTTGATAAGCTGACCTTCGGGCACCGGAGTGAGGAGAACATTGCTCTTCTTGCAAAAAAGCTGGAATTTCCCATAAGAAAAGCGGCACACTTTACCGAGTATGCCGTTTTAGGATGCCTGTGGTTCTTTTTCTTCCGGATATTTTTGGGTAAAGCCGGAGGAAAAAAGCAGCGTATCTGTATGCTTGTAAGTGTAGGAATTGTGTTCCTGTCCGCAGCGGGAGATGAGTTTCACCAGACCTTTATTTCGGGAAGAAGCGGTAATTTGGGGGATGTGCTGCTGGATACTGCCGGCGGCTTTACCGGGATTTTCCTATGTGGTTTCTTTACCCGCAGGGCACGCAAATCATAAACATTAAATAATCGTATATCTTTTTTCACTTAAGACCTCTCTTGCTCTGGCAAGGGAGGTTTTGTCGTAGAATTCCAAACGGACGGCGCCCTCCGCACGCTCCCTGCTGTGAGTGATGCCGATATTCTTGATACTTAAGCCGTGTTCGGCAAGAATGTTCATAATGGAAGCCATGGAGCCTGCCCTGTCGTCAATGTTGACCGTGAAATCATAAATGCGGGCAACGGAGCCGTTTACATAAGCCACAAAGGAGTCCCGGTAGGTGCGGGCGCTGTCAAAGAATGCATACAGGGCATCCGCGTCTTTCTTTTCTAAGAGCTCCTTTACGGAAGACAAGGCTTTGATGTATAAGGATAGCATTTCGGTAATGTTTTCACTGTTGGTCAGGCAGATCTGCTGCCAGACGTCCGGGGAAGAGGAAGCAATCCGGGTAATATCCTTAAAGCCGCCCGCTGCAATCTGCTTCATAAGGGCGTCTTTCGTATCGTTATCTTTCACAAAATTTACCAGTGAAGAAGCAATAATATGGGGCAGATGGCTGATGCCTGCCGTAATCCTGTCATGCTCCCCGGGGGTCAGAATAAGGGGGATGGCACCGATATCCGTTACGAGATTGCGGAAAGCCTCTACCTTTTCGGTGGGTACTTCTGCGGAAGGGGTCAGCAGATAGTAGGCATTCTGCAAAAGAAGGGCATGGGAATTGGCAAAGCCGATGCGCTCGCTGCCCGCCATGGGGTGTCCGCCGATGAAGTACGGGGACAGTCCCATTTCCTTCACACACCGGAAGGTCGTGGATTTGACACTGCCCACATCCGTTAAAATGCAGTCCGGTGACAGAATTTCCTTTATGGCAGTTAAGTTTTTATCATTATTGGAAACCGGCGCACATAAAAATAGGTAGTCGCATACCGAAAAACGCTCGTTGATGGAGGAGACGGCTTCGTCGGCAATGCCTTCCTTCAGGGCAAGCGCTAAGGTTTCCTTATTGGTATCAAAGGCAAGAATACGGACATCCCGGCGAAAGGCTTTCAGGGCTTTTGCAATGGAACCGCCAATCAGACCGAGTCCGATAAATCCGCAGGTGATATAAGACATATGTTCAGACCTTTCTTTCCCGTGACATGCATGAAAATTACATGGCTCAGGCATCTTTACGTTACAATTATAAGAATTGTAGCACTTTAACGCGTTACAGTCAACAAGCAATAATTGTATTTAAAATAGAACATTTTTCTTGTAAAATGAGTGATAATTTAGTAATATATACCTATAGATTTTTGAAAAATGAAATTCAATTATACATAAATCACAAAAAATAAGAGAAAGGAAGGAATTATATGAAAGTTTACACAACCGACAAAATCAGAAATGTAGTACTCTTAGGCCATGGCGGCTCCGGAAAGACCAGTCTTTGCGAAGCCATGGGTTACCTTTCCGGAATAACCTCCCGCATGGGCAAAATTCAGGACGGCAATACCATCAGCGACTACAGTAAAGAAGAGCAGAAACGGCAGTTTTCCATTTCCACATCCGTGGTTCCCATTGAATGGGAAGGCTATAAAATCAACATTTTAGACGCGCCCGGCTATTTTGACTTTGTGGGCGAAGCGGAAGAAGCCTTAAGTGCCGCGGGAGCCGCCATTATCGTGGTAAACGGCAAGGCAGGCGTGGAAGTGGGTACGGAAAAAGCCTGGGAGCTCTGCGAAAAGTATAAGCTGCCCCGTATTATTTATGTGACCAACATGGACGTGGACAATGCCTCCTTCCGTCAGGTCGTGGAGGACATGACGAAAAAATACGGAAAGAAAATGGCGCCCTTCCATCTGCCCATCCGTGAAAATGAAAAGTTCGTGGGCTATGTCAATGTCATTACGGAAACTGGCAACCGATGGAAGGGAAAAGAAGTGGTGACCTGTGAGGTGCCGGAATACAATAAGCCCAACTTGAAAATCTGCCGGGATACCTTAATGGAAGCGGTAGCGGAAACCAGTGAGGATATGATGGAGCGGTATTTTAACGGGGAAACCTTCTCCGAAGCGGAAATACGTGCGGCGCTGCGTACCAATGTCTGCGACGGCAGCATCGTTCCCATGAGCATGGGCTCCAATACATTGTGCCAGGGCGTTTACACACTGCTTGACGACATCATCAAATATTTCCCCAGCCCGGAAAACAGGGAGGTTGCCGGCATCAACATGAAGACAGGGGAGATTTACCATGCGGATTACGATTTCTCCAAGGCAAAATCCGCCTATATCTGGAAGACCATCGTGGACCCGTTCATCGGCAAGTATTCTTTGATTAAAGTAAATTCCGGCGTCTTAAAACAGGACGATATGATTTACAACTTAGACAGGGACATCGAGGAAAAGGTCGGCAAGCTGTACGTGCTCTGCGGCAATAAGCCGGTGGAAGTACCGGAGCTGCATGCCGGCGATATCGGCGCACTGGCAAAGCTGACGGCGGCACGCACCGGCAACAGCCTGTCCACCAGGGCGACCACCATCAAATTCGGCAAGTGGGAAATTTCCACTCCGTACACATGCATGCGCTATAAGCCGAAGGACAAGGCGGACGTGGATAAGATTTCCCAGGCTCTGCAGAAGATCACGCACGAAGACCTGACCTTAAAGGTAGTAAACGATGCGGAAAACAGGCAGACGCTCCTTTACGGTATGGGCGAACAGCATTTAGAGATTATTGCCAGCCGGCTCCTTTCCGAATACAAGGTGGAAATTGAACTTTCTAAGCCCAGGGTAGCCTATAAGGAAACCATAAAGGGCAGCTCGGATACGGAGTACAAATACAAAAAGCAGTCCGGCGGACACGGACAGTACGGTCATGTCAAGATGCGTTTCTCCCCTTCCGGCAACCTGGAGGAGCCCTATGAATTTACCCAGGAGGTCGTAGGCGGCGCCGTTCCCAAGAACTTCTTCCCGGCAGTGGAAAAGGGGCTGCAGGAATCCGTGGTGAAGGGACCCCTGGCGGGCTATCCGGTTGTGGGCGTAAAGGCAGTTTTATATGACGGCTCCTACCATCCGGTGGACTCCTCCGAAATGGCGTTTAAGATGGCTGCCATCCAGGCGTTCCGCAAAGGCTTTATGGATGCAAAGCCCATTCTGTTAGAGCCCATTGCCACCTTAAAGGTCACCATTCCGGAAACCTATACCGGTGATGTGATGGGAGATCTGAACAAGAGAAGAGGCAGGGTGCTCGGCATGAATCCTCTGCAGGGCGGCAGACAGGTGATTGAAGCCGACATTCCCATGAGCAGTCTGTACGGCTACTGTACGGATTTACGCTCCATGACCGGCGGCAGGGGCGAGTATTCCTACACGTTTGCCCGTTACGAACAGGCACCGGGCGATGTGCAGGAGAAAGAAGTAGCCGAAAGAGCGGCAAAGGCGACAACGGAAAGTGATTGACAATAGTCCTGGAAGTGCTTAAAATGAAGCTTAGGCGCTTAAGGGAGAAAGCCCTTTCGTTTCTTGTGAGATGAAAGGGCTTCTTATATATAGAACATATATAGAATGAATTTACCTTATGAGGAAAGAAGCCTGGCGCAGGAAAGGACAGAACAATGGCAGAAGTATACAACCACAGAGAAGTGGAGACAAAATGGCAGGATATCTGGGATAAGGAAAAAGCATTTGCTACCTCCACCGATTATTCCAAGCCGAAATATTATGCACTGGTAGAATTCCCGTATCCTTCAGGACAGGGACTTCATGTAGGACATCCGAGACCGTATACGGCACTGGATATCGTTGCAAGAAAGAGAAGAATGCAGGGGTACAATGTTCTTTACCCCATGGGCTGGGACGCATTCGGTCTGCCTACCGAAAACTATGCAATCAAGAATCACATCCATCCGAAGATTGTGACCAGGAATAACGTGGCACGTTTCAAAAACCAGCTTCATTCCTTAGGCTATTCCTTTGACTGGGACAGGGAGATCAATACCACGGATCCGAAGTACTACAAGTGGACCCAGTGGATTTTCTTAAAGCTGTTTAAAGCAGGTCTTGCTTACAAGACGGAAATGCCCATCAACTGGTGTACCTCCTGTAAGGTAGGTCTTGCCAACGAGGAAGTGGTAAACGGCGTCTGCGAGCGCTGCGGTTCCGAAGTAGTCCGCAAGGTAAAGAGCCAGTGGATGTTAAAGATTACCGCTTATGCGGAGAAGCTTATCGAAGGTCTGGATACCGTGGACTACATCGAAAGAGTAAAGGTTTCCCAGAAAAACTGGATTGGCAAGTCCACCGGTGCGGAAGTGGATTTCGTATTAAAGGACAAAGAGGATAAGCTGACCGTCTATACCACCAGACCGGATACCTTATTCGGTGTTACCTACATGGTAATGAGTCCGGAGCATCCTTTTATCGATAAGTATAAAGACTCCATTAAAAACTGGGACGACGTAGTGGCATACCGTGAAATGGCAGCCAAGAAGTCCGATTTTGAAAGAACCGAAATCGCAAAGGACAAGACCGGCGTTATGCTGGACGGTCTGACTGCGGTAAACCCGGTAAACGGCAAGGAAATCCCCGTATGGATTTCCGACTATGTACTGATGACCTACGGTACCGGCGCCATCATGGCGGTGCCCGCACATGATGAAAGAGACTGGGAATTTGCCAAGAAATTCAACATGCCCATCATCGAAGTAGTGGCAGGCAGCCCCGTGGACGTAAACGAAGCGGTATTTACCGACGTGGCAACCGGAACCCTTGTAAATTCCGAATTCTTAAACGGATTGTCCGTAGCGGATGCCAAGAAGAAAATCATTGAATTTTTAACCGAAAAGGGCATCGGCCACGAAAAGACCAACTATAAATTAAGAGACTGGGTATTCTCCAGACAGCGTTACTGGGGCGAACCCATTCCCATCGTAAAATGTGAGAAGTGCGGCTATGTGCCTCTGCCGGAAAGCGAGCTTCCTCTGGAGCTTCCCGATGTGGAAAGCTATATGCCCACCGACAACGGCGAGTCCCCTCTGGCGCACATGACGGACTGGGTAAACACCACCTGTCCCTGCTGCGGAGGCCCCGCTAAGAGAGAAACCGATACCATGCCCCAGTGGGCAGGTTCTTCCTGGTATTTCCTGCGTTACACGGACCCCACCAATGAAAATGCACTGGCAAGTCCCGAAGCCCTGAAATACTGGATGCCGGTAGACTGGTACAACGGCGGTATGGAGCATACAACCCTCCACCTTCTGTATTCCCGTTTCTGGCACAGATTTTTATATGATGAGGGCGTAGTTCCCTGTCCCGAACCTTACCAGAAGAGAACCTCCCACGGTATGATTTTAGGCTCCAACGGTGAAAAGATGAGCAAGTCCCGCGGCAACGTGGTAAATCCTGACGATATCGTAAGAGAGTACGGTGCAGATACCCTGCGTACCTATGAAATGTTCATCGGTGCATTTGATTTAAGTGCTTCCTGGAGTGAGGACGGCGTAAAGGGCTGCCGCAGATTTTTGGAGAGAGTCTGGAAGCTGCAGGATATCCTGACGGATGACGAAGGCTACTCCGCCGATATGGAAACTAAGATGCATCAGACCATCAAGAAGGTAAGCTCCGACTTTGAAAGCTTAAAGTACAACACGGCTATCGCAGCCATGATGTCCCTGATTAACGATTTCTACAAGAAGAATGCCGTTACCAAGGGAGAATTCAAGACCCTGCTTACCCTGCTTAACCCGGTTGCTCCCCACATCACCGAGGAACTGTGGCAGGCAAACGGCTTTGACGGCAGACTGTATCAGACCAGCTGGCCGGAATACGATGAGGAAAAGACGGTAGAGTCCACCATCGAGCTGGCTGTCCAGATTAACGGTAAGATGAAAGGAACCTTAAAGGTTTCCAAGGACGAACAGAAGGACAACATCCTTGCCATGGCAAAGGAAATGCTTGGCGACAAGCTGACCGGCACCATCGTAAAAGAAATTTATGTACCCGGCAGAATTGTAAACATCGTAGTAAAACCGTAATAAAAGCATAAAAGGAAAGCACCGGCTTATGTGGTCGGTGCTTTTTTCATGATTTCATTCATTTTTTCCAATTCTTCCCTGGTACTATGAAGCCTGATGGCTTCAATCACACGGGCAACCTCGTCCTTGGAAAAGGAGATGTCGGCCTGTCTGGCTTCCTTCATTCTGAGCATAAAAAAAGACATGAGTTCCTTCTGGCTTTTACCTTTGCCGCCGGTAACCAGGGAGCCTAAAAATTCGAGTTTGTTAAGGGAAATGTCCTTTACCAGAGGGTCGGACATCCATTCCGGTTTTTCTTCCATGATACACCTCGTTTTCGTTGATTTGTAAACCTTGCAGCTGGCTATGGGTTCTGTCCGTCATTGTTTTCCAAGCATGGATAAAATCTGGCTGATATCCATGGAACCATCGCCGTCTGCGGGAAAAGGAGCTCCCTCCGGGAACATATCCTTCATCATGGCTGCCATCTCCATCATTTCCTGCGCGTTTTTTACCGAGGAAGAATACCGGGCAAAACGGTCCAGCTTCTGCTTTTCTTCCCGGTTGCAGTAGGGAGAAAGCTCCTTGCACAAAGCGTCCGTGTCCGGCATGGGTTGTCTCGGCTGGCAGGCATAGGGATGGTTTTTAAAATAAGACAGCGTATATTGAAACTCCATGAATTTGATGTAAATTGCCATCTTTTTCTGCATTTCCGGTTCAAAATAAGGCAGGAGGAGTTTATACATCTGGATGTGGTTGTTGGTATAAATGCTGTCAAAAGCAAGAATTTTGTCACAGTTGTCCTTGTCCGTCTGCATAAATCCTCCATCGAAAGTGCTTTTCTAATCTTATGCAAAAATCTTATGTAAAAGACGTTTTTTGTATGCGGCGGACGGACTTTCTGAGGGTCCGCCCGCAAGTGAGTACGGCTCCTTTAGAAGCCAGGTCATTAGCAGCAGGAATTATTGTTTCCGCAGAAGCAGGAAAGCAACAGAATCCAGATGAGCCAGTCACAGCTTGAGTTGTTGTTGTCACAACCACAGCCGCCGGATGTGCCGATACCACAGCCGCTGTTGCCGCCGAAGCAGGAGAGAAGCAGGATAATCCAGATAATGTTGCATCCGCATCCGTTGTTATTGTTGCAGCCGGTGTTGCATCCTGTGTTACATCCACAGTTGGTAGCAGTTAAATCACTCATTTTAATTGCCTCCGAATTGTTTTTATGGTTTATTCTATGTACACAGGCATGTCAATGTTTCCATATGTTTAGAAAAAAATTTGCAGGGCAAAAATGCTTGAATAAATTAAAAGATATAGTAAAATAGTACTTGTATATGTATGTGTAGAAAGAGAAACAGGAGAGATGCCCGTGTACGAAGCAGCAGGCAGACAGTTCCGGACGGAAGCCGACTATAAGTTAGCTCTGCATGATAAAGCAGAGATTGAAAAGATAAAAAAGCAGAGGAATACAGATACGCCGGAGCAGATTGACGCCCTGCTTGCCGATATTGCACAGGGGAAAATCCGGCTGTATACCATTCTGAAAGAGGATTTTACGGAAGAACTGCAGGATAAAAAGGAAACTCTCCTAAAGGCAGGAGATGGCTCTGGAAAAGAAGACAAACGAAAGAAACCTGCCGGCAGACAGAAGGCATCCTCCGGAAAAAGCAAATCCCATACTTCCCTGGATGAATTTGATGCGGATATGCAGAAGCGGATTTTAAGGGAAATGAAAAAGCGGGAGCGTATCCGGAAGGGCATTGTGGCGGTGTGCAGCCTGTTGGTTGTGGGAAGCCTTGCCTATCTTGCAAACTATTCCTACCGGACAAAAAGGCTGGATGATTATGCCGCAATACAAAAGAATTTGAAAAACACCGCACTTACCACCCCGGAAACACCGGAAACACCGGTCATTCACTATGATGATGACACGGCGGATACACTTCCGGATATTCTGCCGGAGTATCAAACTTTATATAGTTTGAACAAAAGACTAATCGGATGGGTAAAAATTGACGATACATATATAGATTACCCGGTACTTCAGACTGTGAACAACGATTACTATCTGAACCATAATTTTGACCAGGAGGAGGACAAAAACGGCAGCATTTTCTTAGACAAGGACTGCAGCATTTATCCCCGCTCCACAAACCTCATTCTGTACGGCCACCATATGAGAAGCGGCAGAATGTTCGGACAGCTCAACAAATACAGCTCCGAAAAGTTTTACAAAGAGCATAAATACATCCAGTTTGATACTATTTACGAAAAAGGCACTTACGAAGTGATGTATGTGTTCCGCTCCAAAATTTATGAAGAAAGTGAAATCGTATTCAAGTATTACCAGTTTACGGATGCAGTATCGGAAACCGAATTTGAATCCAATATGATGCAGATGGCGGATATGTCCCTGTACGATACGGGCGTCAGCGCCGAGTACGGAGACGAGCTTCTTACTCTGTCCACCTGTGATTACTATACCAGTGACGGAAGATTTGTTGTGGTTGCAAAGAAAATCCGGTAAATTTCCCGGAAAAGGAGAAAGACATGGCAAAGAAAGAAATAAAAAGGAAAAATCTGAAATTGAGGAGGAGACTGCGAAAGACATTAGGCGCTGTCTGCCTGATAACCGCACTCCTCATTGCTCTCATTCCCGTACCGGAGACGAAAGCGGCAGGGGATAAAAAATATCTCTGGGATGAGCAGATATGGAAGGGCAGCGCCGCACAGAGCAGCAGCGTAATCCCTGTGGTGCCGGCTGACTGCGATACTATTTATACAACGGGTGACGGTACTTACCAGTTTGCCTTTGTCAACGCTTCCTCCACGAGTCCGGACAAGGTTGCGATTATCTTAGGCTACAACGCAGGAAACCTGGCAGACAACAAGCTGGTAATTCCCGACAGTGTGGATGCGTTTACCAAATACAACGAAAACTTAGGCTCCCGTACCGGCTATGTAGCCGTGAGCCGCAGCCAGAAGCCTCTGTATTACAAGGCAAACGATCCGGTATACGAAGAAGATGTTTCCGGCAACCCCGTTTTGGTAAAGGAAGCGGAATTCAGAGCCTGCTATTATGCGGATTACAAGCAGTGGAGCACTCTGGATTTAGCGGATTTCTATTACCGGGACACAACGGGCGATACCAGCGGTACCGTTTATAAGGGCGATGACGGTTACAATTACCGTAAGACCGAAAGTACCGCCGAACAGTGGATTAAAAACATCACCGTTATGTACATAGGAAACCAGTCCTTAATGGCAAACCCTCTGGCAACCGGAGACGGTGCCGTACAGGAATGGGTGGTAGCGGAGCCGGAAGGTACCATCAATACCAATCCCGACAACGGTGTATTTGCCAATGAAGGAAACATCCGTACCCTTGTGGTAGGCGAAAGACTGATGGGAATCGGCAACTATGCCTTTTACGGCTGTACCGGTCTGGAAAGCATCACCCTCGGCAACGGTCTTACCGAAATGGGACACCATGCATTTGCCAACTGCGTCAATATGGCGGCAATCGGACTGGATTTTAATTCCCGTCTGCAGTATATTTCCGACTACACCTTCTTAAACTGCCGGGCGCTGATGGAGTTTACCCTGCCCGCAAGTGTTACGAAGATTTACGATCATGCGTTTGAAGGCTGCTCGAACTTAGGCCTTACCGCAGGCACACTGGATATTGCCGGTGTAAACGAAGGCAAGAATGTCACTCTGGATGACCTCGGTGTATCCGTATTCAAGGGCTGTACCAGAATTTCCGACCTGACTCTGCCGGAGTCCATTACCGGAAAAATCAACTTAAATAACTTTGAGGGCTGCAACGGCTTAAAGAGAATTAAAGTGGAAAGCCCCTATACCAACTTTGAAGGAGAATATACGGGAAAGGATCTGAATTTTCTTTCCTGGGTAGACCCCACCTTTTATTTTGAAGCGGACGGTTCCTCCACCACGCACACCTTTACCAAGGCAAATGCCATTGCTTTTAAGTATGCGGACAGGGACTGCTATGAAATTATCAAGAGAGAAACCGCTACCGACGGTAGTACCGCAGAGCTGACCTATCAGGTCAATTCCAACAATGAGCTTTTGTACTTCAATATGAATAAGAAGGTTGCGGAAGTAACCATACCCACCACCATAGGCCCTTACGGTATTTCCGCCATCAATTCCGGCAGCTTTTCCGGCAACTGCTTCTTAGAGAAGATTACCATTCCCGCTACGGTGCATGATATTAACGAAAGCGCCTTCAAGGGATGCCACAATTTAAAGGATGTTATTTTTGAGGATGCCGGTTCCGTACAGTATATAGGACAGGACGCCTTTGCTACCCAGCTTGTGGACGGCGTACATGCAACCGGCTGTCCCAACGAAAGCACATACCTGAAATCCACACCGGTGCTTCGGTTTACCGGTACCGTTTCCGATACCTGTATTCCGTTTAATTATGCCATGTCTGCTGACAGTAATATCAATGCCGGCTCCCAGCCAAAGACCTACATTACCTATTTCAGCGGCTGGCCGACCAACTTGGAAGTGCAGTATGTGGTAAACCCGGATACCGGCAAGGGGATGGCTACCCTGGTGGATTATCCGAGATTTAAGGAACTGACCACAAAGTATACCAAAGCCAATTATCCGTACATTACGTCTGACTATGAAGATGCGGCAAGAAAAGCGGTGGCTGCTTACAACAGTTGGCTGACCGACAGCTCCACGGAAGTAACCAGCGACCAGTGGGATATCATTAACGCAGCACTCCGTCCAGACATTCCGAGCGGCGTAAAGGCTGTAAAACAGGGGCTGTTCTCCAATGCAGCAGCAGAAAAGAACGCCAACGGAAGCTATGACTTAAATGCGGACGGCACCTATGCGGTTAAGAAGGTAAATTCCTCCGGCTCTGCGGATACGGATGTAAAGGAAATCACGTTCCGGGATATTAAGGAATTTGAGCCTTACACCATTACCGGCTGCCAGTCCCTTGAAAAGATTAACATTTTCGGCGCGGAAGCCGTGATAGACGACTATGCGTTTGCCTATGATTACACTACCCACGGCAGTGATATTTCCGATGCGGCAGGTTCGGATTCTTCCCTGACATCCTTCTATATGCCGTCCAGTGATGAGTCTTCCGTAGGAGATTATGCATTTAATAACAATGCCAAATTAAATAGCGTAACCCTTTCACCCAACGTAACGGAAATGGGTCTGCGTCCGTTCCGTGACTGCCTGATACTGGAGAATGTTTCTTTTGGCGGCGGTCCGAGCTTCACAACGGACAATGCCATTATTTACGGACTGGATGCAAACGGCAGCAAGAAGAGCATCGTGCAGTGTCTGGAAAGCCGCGGTAAGCTGAATACTCCCGGTTCCGTAAGTGCATCCGAGCTTGCGGGGGTAACGGAAATCGCAAAAGAAGCCTTTATGGACTGCGGTGAAGTAGGTCAGGTAGATCTTTCCGCTTCTGCCATTACCACCGTACCGGAAAACGCATTCCGCAATACGGCGAGCCTGTATTCCGTGAAGCTTCCAACCACCTGTAAGTCCATCAGCAAGTATGCGTTCCACGACAGTAACGTAAGATATCTGGAAATCCCCAGCAGCGTTACCTACCTGGATCCGACAGCCTTCAATACTCCGCAGAATTTAAGCTCCGACGGTGATTACAAGACCATTGAGTTTTACTGTGAGGAAGGCAGTGCGGCAGAAATCTATGCAGGTGAATACATCAATATCAATGTGACACACAAACCGGCTTCCACGACCTTCAAGGTTATTTTCTGGGACTATGACGGCTCCGTACTCAGCGAACAGGAGGTTTTAATCGGTATGGATGCGGTTGCACCGACAGATCCGAAACGGGAAGGTTATGTATTTGAGGGCTGGATTCCCTCCGACTTTACCAAGGTAAGCCGCAACATGGACATTACGGCACAGTACCGTAAAATTGATTCCGAGGAGACCAAGTTTACCGTTCGTTTTATTGACTATGACGATAAAGTGCTTTATACCCAGAAGGTAGCAGCAGGTGAAGATGCCATTCTTCCCCAGGCACCTACCAGAACCGGATATACCTTTACCGGCTGGCGGCCTGCCATTACCAATATCCAGAAGGATACGGATGTATATGCCCAGTATGAAAAGAACAGTTCCGGCAACAACGGAGGAAATAACGGTGGCAACAGCGGCAACAACGGAAATAACGGCGGAAACGGCAACAACGGAAACAGCACCGTGAGCGGCGGAAATGCCAATACACTGTATACCCTGACGGTAAAGAACGGACAGGGTTCCGGCAGCTATGTGGCAGGAGCTACGGTTATTGTCATTGCCAATGAGCCGGCAAGCAACCAGCAGTTCTCCAAGTGGACCTCTGACAATAAGAGTATTAAATTTGCCAGTGATACGGTATCTGCCACAACCATGGTGATGCCTGCTGCCAATGCGACCGTTACGGCAAACTACACAAATAAAACGACGAACGGAAACGCAGGCTCCGGTACTTCCGGAAACCGTGGCAATACAAGTGTTTCCGGCGGCAACAGTACCAATAAAAACAACAACACAGGCGGCAATAAGACCGGTTCCACCGTTGTCATCGACAAAAACGGTTTATCCAATACCGGTGTGGTTTCCGCAACGGTAAAGGGCTCTTCCGATAACTTTGTCATTAAAATCACGGAGGATTCAGCCGCTTCCGAAGCAGTTGTGAAGGCTCTGATGGATGAATACGGCAGTCTTGATAATGTAAAATATTTCCCGATGGATATTTCCCTTTACGATTCCACCGGCAAAACCAGGATTACCGATACCACGGGATTGTCCATTTCCATAACCCTGCCGTTGCCGGATTCCATGATTACCTATGCCGGCAACAACAAGGTAGCGGGTGTGGTCAACGACAAGTTAGATAAGCTGACACCGAAATTCACCACCATTGACGGAGTATCCTGTGTAACCTTTACCGCAGAGCATTTTTCACCGTATGTGATTTATGTCAATACCAGCCAGCTTACGGCAAACGGTGTAACGGACAGTTCCCCCAAGACCGGAGATATTTCTCCCAAGTGGTTTGTGGTGATTGCCCTGACCGGTATGGCAGTTATTCTGTTTGTAAAGAAGGACAGAGTGTACAAAAAGGTTCCTGCATAAATTGGGGCAAGCTCCGGTTTGAAAGATAAAGGAAAGCTTATGAAAAGATATGGAAAAGGTATGCTTGCCGTACTGCTTTCCGTGATACTGTCAGCAGGCGCGTTTACTTCTGCAAAAGCGGAAGGAGCGTCTGCCGGCAAAAGCAAGGAAATCGGAAGCAGCTATGTGGTAGGCAACAAGGCTTTTATCTTCTACCGGGATAAAAGCACGGAGGACTCCGGCATGGAAACGGGCGGCAATGACGGCTCCGTAAGTACCGGGGACAGTGACAACAGTATAGAAATAACACCTTTAAAAAAGAATGAAGGCATCAGCAAACGCACCGTGACAGAGGACGGAAAGGTGGCAGCCCGCGCCTATTACAAAAGTAAGGGTCTGTCCGGATATGCTTTTCCCAATGTCACGTATGTGGGAGAATTGTCCTATGCCCGCAGTAATCTGCGGGAAGCGGTGCTTCCGTACGGATTAAAAACCATCGGCTACGGTGCTTTTTATCATTGCGACAGGCTCACCAAGGTACAAATACCGGTGACGGTAACGGAGATTGCACCCAAGGCATTTTCCCAGAGTGCCTGGTTAAAGAACTGGCTTGCAGGCACGGGCGATGATTTCCTGATTGTGGGCGACGGTATTTTACTTGCCTACCGGGGAGAGGCGGAAGAAGTAACCATTCCCGAAGGGGTAAAGAAAATCGGACCGGAAGTGTTTATGGGCGATACCCGGATAACATCGGTGGTTCTGCCGGATTCCGTTACGGAGGTGGGAGAAGCCGCTTTTTATAACTGCAGCAATCTTAAAACGGTGACAGGCGGAAGCGGGCTTGCCAAAATAGCGGACAGGGCATTTGCCGGCTGTCCCGTAAGCGGCTTCGTCATCGGGGCAGGCGTGAAGGAACTGGGTCTGCGGTGCATTGACTTTACGGACACGGCGCTTCCGGAAGAAGAATGCTTTGTGGTGTTTGAAAGTACGGATGCATTGCCGGGTGTTTCCTATGAAGAGACAGCGGAAAAAATGGCAAATACCGCTTACCGGGATGTGTGCCTGAAGGGCGTGAACCGTATAGAGCATACGGAAGAAAAAACGGACGAAGAGTTTACCCCCTATCTGCAGCTTACGGAGGCGGAAGAGGGATTAAAAATAAACAATCAGGTAAGCGGCAAGGTTACGGCGGATTTTACGGGAAAGGGTTCCTACGTGCTTACGGCAGTGGAACAGGAAAGCTCCGATGCGGTGGAAACAGCATATGAGAGCCTGTACGGAGGCAGACCGGAGGGAGAAAAGCTTACGGTAACGTTTTCCCTTACGGATGCGGTGTATCCGGTTCCCATAGAGCAGCTTAACAAAGGAAAACTCACCCTTAATGTGACACTGCCCGATTACCTGAAATACAGCGATATCCGTGTCCTTACCGTGGATAAGGAAGGACAGTTGGAAAACATTTCCTACACGGGAGAGGAAGGAAAGATAAGCTTTCCCGTTACCCATACGGGCGATTACGTGTTTCTGAGTGTGAATGACAGTAAGGTTTACGGACAGACAAAGGTAAACGGCGGACAGGCCGTCATAGAACGGAACAAAGACTTCGGCATAGAATAAGAAAAAAGCCGGAGTCTTTTTTATGTTTATAGCAAGAAAACAGATTGGATGCGAGGACTTTACCGGTAAAGCCGGCGGTGAGGGCATAACCATAGCCGTGCTGGACACCGGTATTTCCACGCATCCCGATTTCGGAGGGAGAATACTGGCATTCCGGGACTTTGTGAACGACATGCCATATGTATATGACGACTGCGGACACGGCACCCACGTGTGCGGGATTGCCGCGGGAAACGGTCTGCTTTCGAGGGGCAGATACCGGGGCGTGGCGCCGGGGGCGAGCCTGGTTGTGGGAAAGGTCTTAAACGAGCAGGGGGACGGCAGTGTGGATGCCATGCTTAAAGGACTTTCCTGGATTTTGGAAAACAAGGACAGATGGAAAATACGCATCGTGAATATCTCGGTGGGATTCGGCGGCACGATGCCGGAAAAAAAGGAAATGCTTCTTAGGGTAAAAATGGAGGAAGCATGGGAAGAAGGACTTTTAGTGGTCTGTGCGGCGGGGAACAACGGACCGGCGCCGGGCAGCATTTCCTATATGGGAGAGAGCCCGAGGCTCATTACCGTGGGATGCTATGACAAGGAGAGGCGAAGCGGAAAGAAGAGCTGCGAAATCTATTCTGCCAGAGGTCGGGAGGGAGTCTTATACCGGAAGCCGGACTTAGTGGCGCCGGGCACGGAAATTGTGTCCTGCAATGCTTTTTACCGGAAGGCGGGAGCGCGTACCCAGGGAGCTTATACGGCAAAAAGCGGCACATCCATGGCAACGCCCATGGTGAGCGGTTGTCTGGCACTTTTATTGGAAAAATATCCGGATTTAAGCAAGGAGCAGGCAAAGTACCGGCTGCTTAAGGGCTGCGTCAGGCTAAAAGAACCGGACAATTTACAGGGGTATGGCATGCTGCATGTGAAAAGGGTATTGACAGACTCGGTATGATTGTATACAATTATACGAGATTTAACAATAGAAGAAAGAGGCTTCCAATCATGAGAGAAAATGAAACATTTGACAATCGTCCGGTGAACATGAATACGAGAAATAATCTTCTGGAAATAGAAGAGCATATGTATATTCTGGATGATGTGGAGAAACCCAATGTATTCCGAAATATGTTTCCTTATTCCGAGATACCGAAGATACCTTTCAACGACAGAATTGTGCCTCACAATATGCCTAAGGATATCTGGATTACCGATACCACCTTCCGTGACGGACAGCAGTCAAGAGCGCCGTATACCACGGAGCAGATTGTGACTATTTACGATTATCTGCATAAGCTGGGCGGTCCCAACGGTATGATCCGTGCTTCGGAATTCTTCCTTTACAGCAAAAAGGACAGGGATGCGGTCTATAAATGTATGGAGAGGGGCTATGAGTTCCCCGAAGTAACCAGCTGGATCCGCGCCAGTAAGGAAGACTTTAAATTAGTAAAAGAAATCGGTATGAAAGAAACCGGTATTTTAGTAAGCTGCTCCGACTATCACATTTTCTTAAAGCTTAAGATGACAAGAAAACAGGCGATGGAGCATTATTTAAGCGTTATCAAGGAGTGTCTGGAAGAGGGCATCAGCCCCAGATGCCACTTAGAGGATATCACCAGAGCGGATATTTACGGCTATGTGGTACCGTTCTGCTTAGAGCTTATGAAGCTGCAGGAGGAATATAAAATACCCATCAAGGTGCGCGCCTGCGATACCATGGGCTACGGGGTCAACTATCCCGGCGCCGTTATTCCCCGAAGCGTACAGGGTATCATTTACGCCCTGCATACCAATGCCAGCGTGCCCCATGCCAACCTGGAATGGCACGGACACAACGATTTCTACAAGGCAGTTTCCAACTCCACCACGGCATGGCTGTACGGCTGCTCCGGCGTCAATACCTCCCTTTTCGGTATCGGCGAACGTACCGGCAACACGCCTCTGGAAGCCATGGTATTTGAATATGCCCAGCTCCGCGGCAGCTTAAACGGTATGGATACCACGGTCATTACCGAACTGGCAGAGTATTATGAGAAGGAAATCGGTTATCATATTCCGGAAAGAACGCCCTTCGTCGGAAAGAATTTCAATGTAACGAGAGCCGGTATCCATGCGGACGGACTTCTGAAAAACGAAGAGATTTACAATATCTTCGATACGGATAAATTCTTGAACAGACCTGTTCTGTGCGCAGTTTCCAATACCTCCGGTCTTGCCGGCATTGCCCACTGGATTAATACCTATTACAAGTTAAAAGAAGAGCAGCATGTGGACAAGAACAGTGAGCTGGTACATGAAATCAAGAAGTGGGTGGATGCCCAGTATGCGGACGGACGTGTAACGGTTCTGACCGATGAAGAACTGGTGAAAGTGATTAATGAAATCTGTGAAGAGAAGCATCTTACCATCGGAAAATAATCCGGGAAATGCAGCTTTGCAGACAGATGGGAGCAAACATTGGAAAAGTATGATGTGAAGCAGGAAGTGACGGACAAGTACTCCCTGCGGGGGCGTATTTTCCATAAGTTAAGGGAGGATATCCTGAACGGAAAATATGCCGATTATGAGGAATTGAAAGAAGTTGCCATCGGAGAAGAAATGGGTGTCAGCCGTACCCCTGTCCGGGAAGCCTTCCGGCAGCTGGAGTTAGAGGGGCTCATCCAGATAATCCCCAACAAAGGCGCTTATGTAACCGGTATCACGGAAAAGGATGTGAAGGACATCTATATGATACGTTCTCGTCTGGAGGGGCTGTGCGCCAGATGGGCAACGGAGCACATTACAAAGGAACAGCTTGATGAGCTGGAGGAATGTGTGTACCTTGCCAAGTTTCATGCTTCGAAAGGACATATGGAACAGCTTCCCGAACTGGACAACCGGTTTCATGAAATTTTATACGAAGCCTGCGATTCCAAAATGCTGGAGCACCAGCTGAGGGATTTCCATGCCTATGTACTGCGGGTGCGCAGAAAAACCCTTTCCACACCGGAACGGAGCATGGCGTCCAACGAAGAGCATGAGAAAATCATGCTGGCAATCAAGGACAGAAATGCCGACGAGGCGGAACGGCTTGCCCATATGCATATGATAAATGCCTATGAAAACATGGTAAAGAACGGCTTACATGAAGCCTATGAAAACAATGCAGCAGCGAAACAGGAAAAAGAAAGCGAGGACACAGCAAAATGAGTAAAATTCAGATGACTACCCCTTTGGTGGAAATGGACGGAGATGAAATGACAAGAATCCTTTGGAAGATGATCAAGGATGAACTGTTGTTGCCCTTTATCGATTTGAAGACCGAGTACTATGACCTTGGTCTGGAATACCGCAACGAAACCAACGACCAGGTAACCGTGGACAGCGCCAATGCCACCTTAAAGTACGGAGTAGCCGTAAAGTGTGCGACCATTACCCCCAATGCGGCGCGTATGACGGAGTACAACTTAAAGGAAATGTGGAAGAGCCCCAACGGCACCATCCGTGCCATTTTAGACGGTACCGTATTCCGTACCCCCATCGTGGTAAAGGGCATCGAACCCTGCGTAAAGAACTGGAAAAAGCCCATTACGCTGGCAAGACATGCTTACGGCGATGTGTATAAGAATACCGAAATGAAGATTGCGGGCCCCGGAAAGGCAGAACTGGTATTTACCGCAGAGGACGGCACCGAGACCAGGGAGCTGATACATAACTTTACCGGCGCAGGCGTGCTGCAGGGCATGCACAACACTGACAAGTCCATCACCAGCTTTGCAAGAGCATGCTTTTCCTATGCATTGGACTTAAAGCAGGATTTATGGTTTGCCACAAAGGATACCATTTCCAAAAAGTATGACCATACCTTCAAGGATATTTTTGCAGAGGTTTACGAAAACGAATACAAGGCGAAATTTGAGGAAGCCGGCATTACCTATTTCTACACCCTGATTGACGATGCGGTAGCAAGAGTCATGAAAGCAGAGGGCGGCTTTATCTGGGCATGCAAGAACTACGACGGCGATGTAATGTCCGATATGGTTTCTTCCGCGTTCGGTTCCCTCGCCATGATGACTTCCGTACTGGTTTCCCCGAACGGCGTATACGAATACGAAGCCGCACACGGAACCGTACAGCGTCATTACTACAAGCACTTAAAGGGAGAGGAAACCTCCACAAACTCCGTAGCTACCATTTTTGCATGGACCGGAGCATTGAGAAAGCGCGGCGAGTTAGACGGCATCAAGGAACTGGTAGAATTTGCGGATAAGCTGGAGAAGGCAACCCTTTCCACCATTGAAAGCGGCAGAATGACCAAGGACCTTGCCCTGATTACCTCCTTAAAGGATGTCACCGTATTAAACAGCGAGAACTTTATCAAAGAAATCCGTAAAACATACGAAGCAATGTAAGAAAAAATATGCAGTATATGCAGAAAAAGGCTTGTGGTTTATTCCGCAAGCCTTTCCCATTCTTCGTACGCTTCTGAAAGCTGTCCGTCCGTTTCTTCGATTTTTTTGGAAAGCTCCTGCAGCTTTCCCACATCCGTTGCGATGGAAGGGTCGCACATCTTTTCTTCCAGGGATGCTTTTTCTTCTTCTAACTTTTCAATCCGCTGCTCGCATTTCTTTAAGTCGTTTTCTTTCTTTCGTTTCTGCGCCTGTTCCTCTTTCTGCTGTTTCCAGTCTGTTTTGCTTTCGGTATCCTCGGTGGGAGCAGTGGCGGAAGCAGCCGGTGTATTTACGGCCAGTTGTTCCTTTTTTAAGAGGTAATAGTCGTAGTTGCCCAGATAATTGGTAAAGTCCCCGCCGGAAAGTTCCAAGATGCGGTGGGCAGTTTTATTGATGAAATAACGGTCGTGGGAAACATAGAGTACGGTGCCTTCGTAGTGGTTTAAGGCATCCTCTAAGATTTCCTTTGACATAATATCCAAATGGTTGGTGGGCTCGTCCAGGATTAAAAAGTTGGCATTGGAGAGCATCAGTTTTGCCAGGCTGACACGGCCTTTTTCACCGCCGCTCAAATCGGCAATCCGCTTGAAAACATCATCCCCGGTAAAGAGGAAAGCCGCCAGCACATTGCGGATGCGGGTGTTGTCCAGGTACGGATACTCATCGGAAATCTCTTCAAAGAGGGTCTTTTCATCATGCAGTACATGGTGTTCCTGGTCGTAGTAACCGATTTCCACGTTGGAGCCTAATCGAAAGCTTCCGGCGTCCGCTTCGATGAGCCGGTTGATGATTTTTAAAATCGTGGTTTTGCCGGTGCCGTTGTCCCCGATGATTGCCACATGCTCCCCGCGCTTTAACCGGAAGGAAAGGTGGGAGAAGAGCGTCTGGGAGCCGAAGGATTTTTTTAAGTCCTCCACGGTCAGCACATCGTTGCCGCTTAAAACGGCGGGAGTCAGGGTCAGATGCATATCGGATTTTACTTCCGTGGGTTTGTCCAGTACCTCTATTTTATTTAACATTTTCTCGCGGCTTTCCGCACGCTTGATGGATTTTTCCCTGTTGAAGGAGCGGAGCTTTTCAATAACCTCCTCCTGATGTTTGATTTCCTGCTGCTGGTTCATATAGGCATTCCACTGGGCTATGCGGAGCTGTTCTTTTTTGACGGCATAGTCGGAATAGTTGCCGGCAAATACGGTGGAGTGTCCGTTGTCGATTTCAATGATTTTGGTAGCCAGCCTGTCCAGGAAGAAGCGGTCATGGGAAACGATTAAAACCGCACCCCTGTAATTTTTAAGGTAGGTTTCCAGCCATGCAATGGACTGCATATCCAGGTGGTTGGTCGGCTCGTCTAAAATAATAAGGTCGGGGGACAAAAGCAGAAGACGTCCCAGCGCCACACGGGTTTTCTGACCGCCGGAGAGGGCGGAGGTTTTTTTATCAAATTCTTCCTCCGTAAAGCCCAGCCCCTTTAAGACTCCTATGAGCTCACTTTTGTATATATAACCGCCGCTTGCCTCAAAACGGTGGGTGAGCTGGCTGTATTCCTCCATAATTCCGGCAAGGCTTTCTTCGTCCGCATCCTTCATGGATTTTTCGGTTTCCCGTATCTTATGCTCCAGGGCAATCAAATCCTGCTTTACGGACAAAAGCTCTTCGTAGATGGTGTTATCATCCGACAGTCCGGCATTCTGGGAAAGATACCCCAGGCTTTTTCCCTTGCTTAAAATGACCTGGCCGTCATCGGCTGCCATTTCGCCTACAATAATCTTAAGCAGAGTGGACTTGCCGGCACCGTTGATGCCCACAATGGCTGCTTTTTCATGGTCCTCTATATGAAAAGAAATTTCTTTTAAGACTTCGTTTCCGATAAATGCTTTCTGTATATTCTGACAGGAAAGTATCATGGTCTGTTCCTCACATTCTGTTTTGCTTTCTATAGTTTACCGTCATGGAAAAATAATGTCAAATTTTTCTGCATGGGGCGCGTCTGCGTTGACAATTTTTTAACACTCTTATATAATAAATTATAAATTCTTATGGAAAAGCAAGCTATAAAACAGGAGGCGTTAGTGTGGAAGGAAAAGGCATTTCCCAGGCGGTTATCGGGCGTCTGCCACGTTATTTCCGTTACTTGGGAGACTTAAAGGATGAAGGAGTGGAACGCATTTCTTCGCAGGAACTTTCCCGCAGAATGCAGGTAACCGCGTCGCAGATACGGCAGGATTTCAACAATTTCGGCGGCTTCGGACAGCAGGGTTACGGCTATAATGTAGATTATCTGTATACGGAAATCGGAAAAATACTGGGACTCGATAAGACTCACCGGCTGATCATCATCGGCGCCGGCAACCTCGGACGGGCTCTCGGCAATTATATGAACTTTGAAAAGAGGGGCTTTATTTTAAAGGGAATATTCGATAAAAATCCGGCGCTCTGGGGAGAAAAGGTCCGGGAAATTACCGTTCAGCCCATGGACAGAATGGAAGCGTTCATGCAGGAAAACGATATTGACATTGCGGTGCTCACCATTCCCAAAAACAGCGCCATTGACGTGGCGGAGGTACTGGTGAAATGCGGCGTCCGCGCCATTTGGAATTTTGCGCATGTGGATTTACAGGTTCCGCCCGAAATCCAGGTGGAAAACGTTCATCTTTCGGACAGTCTGATGAAGCTTTCCTACAATCTGGAGCAGGAAAACCGGAAGAAAGAAGAAGCTGATGCGTAGAGGTAAATTTACCGGAAAGGCATCTGAATGAAGAAGAGAGAAAAAGACTTTTATGAGGCGGTAAACGCCTACAATATCCCGGTGCTGACATTGGATCACAACTGGCACAAGCTGTTTGGAAACGAGGAGGCCACCCCAGCCGTAAAAGTGCTGCAGGAGGAGCTGAACGAGCTCTTAAAGAAGCAGGGCAGGGCGGCTACGGAAGGAAAAAAGACAGCCGCCTTAAAGAAGAAGCTGATGGAAGAGATCATTCCGCTGGCAGACGCCTACAACAAAAAGGAAGACAAGGCAACCGAGAAAAAAATCGAAGAGCACAAGAGACTCATTGCCGAGTGCAACGAGAAGCTTAAGGACTACCGGCTGGAGTTAAATGCCCTGCCGGACGAAATAAAGGCAGTCAACAAAAAACTGATGTTTGCCACCATGGATATCTGCTACCGGCAGCTCAATGAAAATACGGCAAGCATTGCGGCAGCGGAGGAATGGATACGGGACACGAGGATAGAATTAAAAAAACAGATTATCCGGAAACAGGAAATGGAGCAGAAAAATCAGGAGCTGTATTCTTATATGCATTCCATTTTCGGAGCGGATGTCATCAATCTGTTTGACGGAGAATACGGAAATAAGGAGAGTAAAGAGGACGGTTGAGCACAACAGTCCTTTTTCAAATGATATGGAAAAGAAAAACGGAATCCTGCCTGTCAGCCTTGTAACGGCGGACGAGATGCGGGCATATGATACTTATACCATACAGAATATCGGCATACACACGGAGGTTTTGATGGAGCGGGCGGCGCTTGCCCTTGCGGACGAATGCATGCTTCTCTTAAAAGATGCCCATAAAAAGCCCCGGGAGGCAAAAGCACTCTGCGTGTGCGGTACGGGAAATAACGGCGGCGACGGGCTTGCCTGCGCAAGACTTCTTGCGGACAGAGGCGTGGAAGCGAAGGTCCTGCTTGTGGGAAATAAGGAAAAATTAAGCGAAGCTGCCGCTTACGAATACCGGATTTTACAGGCTTACGGTGTCCCGGTGGTAAGCTTTGGAGAGGATGGTTTTCCGGCGGAGGAGTATTCCGTTATCGTGGATGCCCTGTTTGGTACCGGACTTTCCCGAAAGATAACCGGGGATTATAAGCAGGTGATTGAAACCATAAACGACCTACCGGGAAAGGTGGTGGCGGCGGATATTCCTTCCGGCATCGATTCGGACTCGGGCAAAATCTGGGGGACAGCAATCATGGCGGACAGAACCGTTACCTTCGGCTTTGCCAAAAGAGGGCTGTATCTTTATCCGGGTGCTTCCTATGCCGGAAAGGTAAGGACTGCAGACATCGGCATTACGGAAAAAAGCTTCCGGACAGGGGAGCCTGGCATGTATACCCTGACGGGGGACGGACTTTCTCTCTTTCAAAACCGCAGACCGGACGGCAACAAGGGCACCTTCGGAAAAATCCTGATTGCGGCCGGCAGTAAAAATATGGCGGGAGCGGCTGTTCTCTGTGCGAAAAGTGCTTACCGGGCGGGAGTGGGCATGGTAAAATTGGTCATTCCCGAATGCATCCGGGAGACAGTGCTTATGAGTTTGCCGGAAGCCATGATTTTTTCCTACGAAAAAGAAGACGGACTTTCGGAAGCAGAGCAGGAAGAACTTAAGAAAAGCATGGACTGGGCGGATGTGCTCTTAGCAGGTCCCGGACTGGGGGAGGGAGAAGCGGCACGGACGCTTACGGAACTGTTTTTACGGAACCGGGAGAAAAAGCTGCTTCTGGATGCGGACGCCCTGAACGCGTTAGGCAGGGAGGAAGCGCTTTATAAGCTGGCGGCGCAAAGAGGCGGCAATCTGGTGCTTACGCCCCATATGGGAGAGCTTGCGAGACTTCTTCATGTTCCGGTTTCCGAGGTGAAGGAGGATGAACTTGCCGCCACCCGGAAGCTGCAGGCGGATATTCATGCGGTAATCGTCGGAAAAAGCGCCAGAACCTACGTCTGTGACGGCAGCCATAAAATATTCTTAAACACGGCGGGCAACGACCGGATGGCAACGGCGGGAAGCGGGGATGTTTTATCCGGCATGACAGGCGCCATGCTGGCAGGCGGACTTTCCCCCTACGAAGCGGCGGTGGCGGGCGTATACCTGCATGCCTGTGCGGGGGATGCCGCAGCAAAAAGGGAAATGGGCATGGGACTCTGCGCCACGGACCTTTTACGGGAATAGAAAACGGAAATGGTATACCTTCAGATAAACTGGAAATACTAATACCAGATTTAGAAGAAGGGATGTTTTTTATGAGAAGAGGAGATATTTATTACGCGGATTTACGTCCGGTTATCGGTTCCGAGCAGGGAGGTATCCGGCCGGTTCTGATTGTCCAGAACGATGTGGGCAACAAACACAGTCCCACCATTATCTGCGCTGCCATTACTTCCAGAATGAACAAGGCAAAGCTGCCCACACATATCGAGCTTTCCACGGAAAAATACGATATGGATAAGGACTCCGTGGTGCTTTTAGAGCAGCTCCGTACCATAGACAAAAAAAGGCTGAAGGATAAGGTGTGCCACCTGGATGCCCAGATTATGCAGAAGGTCAACAGGGCGCTCATGATAAGTCTGGAACTGAATACATAAGACAAATGCCAAACTTGACGGAAATCGCCAATAATGGTATATTTTAATGTGAGGTTTTACCGGAAAAAATAAAATAAGAAAATCTAAGGAGAAAGAATATGTCAGGACATTCAAAATTTGCGAACATTAAGCATAAAAAGGAAAAGAATGATGCGGCAAAGGGCAAGATTTTTACCATTATCGGAAGAGAAATTGCCGTAGCGGTGAAGGAAGGTGGTCCCGACCCTGCCAATAACTTTAAGCTGGCACAGGTTATTACAAAGGCAAAAGCCAACAACATGCCCAATGATACCATCGACAGAGGCATCAAGAAGGCTGCCGGAGACCTGGGAAGCGTAAACTATGAATACGTTACATACGAAGGCTACGGTCCCAGCGGTATCGCCATTATCGTAGACGCACTGACCGACAACAAGAACCGTACGGCAGCCAATGTGAGAAGCGCTTTCACAAAGGGACAGGGCAACATCGGTACGCCCGGCTGTGTTTCCTTTATGTTTGACAAGAAGGGGCAGATTTTAATCGATAAAGAAGAATACGAAGCGGATTCGGATGAACTGATGATGCAGGTGCTGGATGCCGGAGCGGAGGATTTCAGCGAAGAAGAGGATGTATACGAAGTGCTGACCGACCCCGACAGCTTTGAAGAGGTAAGAAAGGCACTGGAGGATGCCGGTATTCCCATGATGAGTGCGGAAGTTACCATGATTCCCCAGAACTATGTAACCCTTACAGATGAAACCGCCATCAAAAACCTGCAGCGTACCCTTGACCTTCTGGATGAAGACGATGATGTGCAGGCAGTATACCATAACTGGGACGACTAAGGAAGGAAGAGGAAACCTATGAAGAAAGAAACAATATGTGTGCAGGCGGGATGGAAGCCTACGTGCGGCGAACCCCGTATCCTGCCGATTTACCAGTCTACCACCTTTAAGTACGATACTTCCGAACAGATGGGAAAACTGTTTGATCTGGAGGCGTCCGGTTATTTCTACACCAGACTGCAAAATCCGACCAATGATTGCGTTGCAGCCAAAATCTGTGAATTAGAGGGCGGCGTTGCCGCAATGCTGACAAGCTCCGGTCAGGCGGCCAACAATTATGCGGTATTCAATATCTGTGAGGCAGGGGACCATGTGGTTCTTTCTTCTACCGTATACGGAGGCACTTTTAACCTGCTGACGGTTACCATGAAAAAAATGGGTATTTCCTGTACTGTGGTTGACCCTGACTGGCCGGCTGAGAAAATCGCGGAAGCTTTTCAGGAGAACACTAAGTGCGTAGTGGCGGAAACCATTGCAAACCCTGCGCTGGTAGTGCTTGATATTGAAAAGTTTGCCAAGCTTGCCCATGACCATCAGGTACCTCTCATTGTGGACAATACCTTTGCCACACCCATTAACTGCAATCCATTCGATTTCGGAGCCGACATTGTCACCCATTCCACGACCAAGTACATGGACGGACATGCCGCAACCGTAGGCGGAGCCATTGTGGACTCCGGCAATTTCGACTGGAGTAAATATCCGGATAAATTCCCCGGACTCTGCAGCCCGGATGAGTCCTATCACGGTATCACTTATACCGAAAAATTCGGTAAAGCCGCTTACATAACAAAGGCAACCTCCCAGCTTATGAGGGACCTCGGTTCCATCCAGGCACCGTTTAATGCCTTTATCCTGAATTTAGGACTGGAAACATTGCCTCTCCGTATGGAAAGACATTGCAGCAATGCGCAGGCGGTTGCGGAATTTTTGGAAAGCCACGAAAAGGTTGCCTGGGTCAACTATCCCGGCTTAAAGAGCAACAAATACTATGAACTGGCACAGAAATACATGCCGAACGGCACCTGCGGTGTTATCAGCTTCGGCTTAAAGGGCGGCAGAAAAGCAGCAGAAGAGCTGATGGATAAGCTGAAGCTGGCTGCCATCGTGACCCATGTTGCGGATGCCCGGACCTGTGTGCTTCATCCTGCCAGCCATACACACAGACAGATGAACGACGAACAGTTAAAGGAAGCCGGCGTTGCCCCTGATCTGATTCGTCTGTCCGTTGGTATCGAAAACGTTTCCGACATTATAGATGACCTTGCACAGGCGTTAGAACAGATTTAACCCTTTGCAAAAAAGGAGTAATATGGCTTTTGTGAAAAACAAGTTCAGCTATGTGCTTTGGGCTTGCTACATAGTCTTGATCGGCTTTGCTTATTTCGGTCTGACGGTTTCGGGACTGCAAAGCCTTTCCATAACCGATAAAAGCGCCCTTATCTGCATATCCTGCCTGCCGCTTTTCTTAGTGGCGGGACTGTTTGCCCTTATCCGGTGGTGTGTGGGACGCTATACGGCGGCAAGGACACCCGTGCAGGCTTCCGCCGCCTTTGAGGCAATCGCTGTGGGTGTGCTTTTGGTGACGGGCGTGGTTATCCGTGCCCTCATGCTGAATGCAGCTGTGGCTTTGGCGGTTTACCGGGATATCTGTTATTTTGAAGGCGCAAAAGTGACCGGACAGGCAATTCCCCTGACGGCGCAGAGTATGGAGTATTTTTATTACATTTTACTGCGGGGCGTATTTTACGTTGTAGGCAATCACTTTACGGCAGGATTCATTCTGCAGATTGTATTGCAGACGATTTCCTCCCTTATATGGTATTTTGCCTTAAAGAAACTGATTGGCAGAATAGGAGCCTTCTTTTTCCTGATTACGGCAACGGTATTTCCTTTCTTTGTAAATGCCGGTCTGCAGTATTCACCGGAGGTATTGTATGCCCTGTTATACGGCCTGGTGCTGCTTTTAATCGGCTTTTACTATGAAAAAGAGCGGGAGAGCGCTTCCTTAAAATGGCAGAATGCCCTGCTTTTATTTGCATCGGGACTCGGCATCGGTTTTCTGACGTACCTGGATGCCATAGGTCTCTCCCTCATTTCCCTGCTGGTTTTCGTGAAATTTTTAAAGAAAAACAGACCCGACTGGCTGGATGAAAACGGAGAAAAGGAAAGCTTCACCATGCATGTTTTACTGCTTACTTTAGGCTACTTTGCAGGCAAGGGACTGTTTATGATGATTGACGTCTGGCAGAACCATTCTTCCTTGCAGCGGATTATGGGAGCCTGGGGAGAAACCTTCGGGCCGAAGGGCAGTATGTCCTTATACGAACTGAGTACATCCGTAACCGGAAAAGATGTTCTGTGGGTTATCATTGTCCTGTTTTTACTGATGCTGGGCATTCCTTCCTTCTTCCTGAAAAAGGAGTCGGAGAACCAGTTAATCTGGGTGGTGTTTGCGGCGGTTATCGCTCTGTTCTGTTTCTTTAAGGTGGAAACACCCGCCATGGGCTACGGCTATCTTTTGTTCCATGCGCTGGTTGTCCTTTTGGCCGCCGGCATGCAGAATTTATTCTATATGCCGGGTGTGGAGCAGACACCGGCTCCTGTAAAACCGCAGACCCCTGTAAAACCGCAGACTCCTGTAAAACCGCAGACCCCTGATAGGGTTTCCAACGGATCTACCGACCGTTACAGACAGCCGGAGAACGGAGAAAAAGAAATCAAATATATTGAAAATCCGCTTCCCCTGCCGAAGAAGCATGAGAAGAAGAGCATGGGATATAAGTTTGAAGTACCGCCCGAGAAAATGAAGTACGACATTCAGGTATCCGATGCGGATGATTTTGATCTGAAATAACATGAAAATTGAAAATCAGGATATCCTAAAAAGGAATTGCTGCGGCAGTTCCTTTTTTCTTATCCTTTTTTATCCAAGGCGCGAAAGCCTGAAAAAGGATTTTGCCGGAACGGATAAGCTGCCGCACGGAAAGGACGGTTTTCATGGAAGAAAACATAAATCAGGATGAACAGATAGAAAAGACCGGTCAGGTCATTTTAAATCACAATGTCCGGGAGGATACGATACACCTGCTTACCATTATCGGGGAAATAGAAGGTCACGACAATTTAAGCAGCTCCGCCAAAACCACCAAGTACGAGCATGTACTGCCGAAGCTTGCCGCTATTGAGGACAGTGAGGAAATAAAGGGCGTACTGGTCTTGTTAAACACCATGGGCGGAGATGTGGAAGCGGGGCTTGCCATTGCGGAAATGGTGGCGTCCCTGTCCAAGCCCACCGTGTCCCTGGTGCTTGGCGGCAGCCATTCCATCGGCATCCCCATAGCCGTCAGTACGGACTATTCCTTTATTGTCCCCACGGGCACCATGGTTATCCATCCGGTAAGAATGACCGGAATGGTCATCGGCGTACCCCAGACCTTTGACTATTTCAAACAGATGCAGGACAGGATTACGGGCTTTGTCAGCAGCCACTGCGAAATTTCAAGGGAAAGACTGGAGCAGCTCATGATGGAAACGAAAATGCTCACCAAGGATGTGGGCACTATTTTAGTGGGCGGGGAAGCCGTAAAGGAGGGCATTATCAACGAAGTGGGCGGCATCCGGGAAGCCCTTAAAAAATTGCATTCCCTGATAGATGCGGATAGAGAAAATGGCGAAAGCAAATAGGCAAAATATTGTATACATGGTGACAAGCCGGCTGAAAAATGATATAATACTTACATTGCCCTGATTTGGGGTGATAAGAGTCCTGCGTACAGCACCGGGACTGCAATAGGAGTGTTTTATCATGGCAGCAAAACAGACATCAAAAAAATCGACTACCCGGAGAAAAAGCAGCAGTTCCAAGTCCTCCAGACAACAGGAAAGAGTCTATACGGAGCAGGAAACAGAACTGTTTCATGAGATTTCCCTGATTTTATTCTTTGCGGTAGCAGTGGTTCTTTTTTTATGCAATTTCGGCATACTGGGTCCGGTCGGCAAAGGTATCAGCAGTATTCTGTTCGGACTGTTCGGTCTTCCAGCGTATGCGTTTTCCATTCTTTTGTTTTTAGCAATCGCTTTCTTTTCCGCTAACGGCGGCAGTTCCGCAGCGGTGCGCAAAATTGTGGCGGGAGCCATCCTGTTCTGCATGGCGGGGGTAATCTGTGAACTTTTTGGCGACTTTATATACGGACTGGAAAAATACAATATCGTAGAAATCTATAAACACTGTAGTGAAAAGCATGCGGGCGGCGGCGTCCTGTTCGGCAGTCTTGCCTACCTTTTACTGCATTTTCTGGACACCATCGGCACGGTTTTGGTGGTACTGATTGTGTGCCTGATTTCCGTTATCCTTCTTACGGAGAAATCCTTTGTAAAGGGTGTGAAAAACGGCAGTAAGCGTGTGGTAGAGCTCTCCAGGGAGGATGCCCAGAGACGGAAAGAACTGATGGAATCCCGCCGGGAAGAAGCGGAAGAAGAGCGCATCCGCAGGGAAGAGGAACGTCACAGAAGAGAGGAAACACGCCGCTTAAAGGCAGAGGAAAAAGAGAACGAAAAAATCCTTCGTATGGATAAAAAAGTGTCCGGCGTCATACTGGATACGGCACTTACGGAGCCGGCGGAGAAAAAGAACCGGGACGATATTCACGAAATTACCTTCAACGAAGAGCCGGATATTTTACCGGCAGAGGAAGCGCCCATGGAACCGGCGCATCCCATTATGCCGGATGCATTTTCCCGGGAGATGCCCGGACAGAAGACGTCTGCGGCGGACTCCTTTATCCACCCGGATATATTAGACAACATTCAGGTAGAGGGCATGTTCCGCAGGGACGAAGAGGAAGCCGTTCCCGCATCTACGTTCCATGCAGAGCCCGCCTATAAGGCAGAACCGGAGCCGGCGGAAAGCACACAGTTTTCCCGTCCTAAGGCAGTTGTCCCGGAAAAGAAAACCACGGATACCCCGAGACCGGAAGGTATGCCGCAGAGCAGCGCCACTCCTTCCAATGTCCCGAAGAAATACATGTTCCCTCCTTTGTCCTGTTTACAGAAGGGCAAGGGCGGCGGTGGAGACTCCGCAAGAGAATTAAAAGAAACGGCTGCCAGACTGCAGCAGACGCTACATACATTCGGTGTCAACGTAACGATTACCAATATCAGCCAGGGACCTTCCGTTACCCGGTACGAGCTGCAGCCCGAGCAGGGGGTTAAGGTCAGCAAAATCGTGGGACTGGCGGATGATATCAAGTTAAATCTTGCCGCAACGGATATCCGTATCGAAGCGCCCATTCCCGGCAAAGCGGCAATCGGTATCGAAGTACCGAACAAAGAAAATACGCCGGTGGCATTGCGTGATTTGTTAGAGTCAAAGGAATTCAAGGAATTCCCCAGCAAGATTGCATTTGCGGTCGGTAAAGACATCGCAGGCAAGGTGGTTGTGGCGGACATCGGCAAGATGCCCCATATGCTGATTGCGGGGGCTACCGGTTCCGGTAAATCCGTCTGCATCAACACACTGATTATGAGTATTCTCTATAAAGCGCACCCGGATGAAGTCAAGCTTATCATGGTGGACCCCAAGGTGGTGGAGTTAAGCGTTTACAACGGCATTCCCCATCTGTTAATCCCGGTTGTAACGGATCCCAAGAAGGCTTCCGCAGCCCTGCACTGGGGAGTTACGGAAATGGAAGACCGTTACAAGAAGTTTGCGGATCTGAATGTGCGTGACCTGAAGGGCTACAACGAAAAGATTACCGCCATGAGGGAAAAGGGAGAAAACGTACCCGCCAACTTGCCCCAGATGATTATTATCGTGGACGAGCTTGCGGATTTGATGATGGTATGTCCCGGCGAAGTGGAAGACTCCATCTGCCGTCTGGCACAGCTCGCCAGAGCAGCGGGTATCCACCTGATTATCGCGACCCAGAGGCCTTCCGTGGATGTCATCACCGGTCTTATCAAAGCTAACATGCCCAGCCGTGTGGCATTCAGTGTAAGCAGCGGCGTGGACTCCCGTACCATCCTTGACATGAACGGTGCGGAAAAGCTTTTAGGAAAGGGCGATATGCTTTTCTACCCGCAGGGTTATTCCAAACCCGCCCGTATCCAGGGTGCGTTTGTATCGGATAAGGAAGTTTCGGATGTAGTGGATTTCCTGAAAAACCAGACACTCGACAATGTGTACGCCGAGGATATCGAAGAAAAAATCAAAAATATCGGAAGCAGCTCTTCCCAGGGCGGAGCCACGGGGGACGGCAGTGCCGTGGATGAACTTTTTGCGGATGCGGGAAAGTTTATCATCGACAAGGACAAGGCGTCCATCGGTATGCTGCAGAGGGTATTCAAGATAGGATTTAACCGGGCAGCCCGTATCATGGACCAGCTTCATGACTACGGTGTTGTCGGAGAAGATGAAGGCACCAAACCACGGAAGGTTCTGATGAGTGAGGAACAATTCGAACAATTACTGGAAGAAATCTAAGGAGAAAAACATGAAAACAGACATCGAAATTGCACAGCAGGCGGAAATGGAACCCATTGTAAAGGTAGCAGAGCAAATCGGCGTATCCGCTGACGATTTGGAACTGTACGGAAAGTATAAAGCAAAGATTTCCGATGAGTACTTAAAAAGCATTGAAGGCAACCCGGACGGAAAACTGATTCTGGTGACCGCCATTAACCCCACTCCCGCAGGAGAAGGAAAAACCACGACTACCGTAGGACTGGGAGAAGCTTTCGGACGTATGAACAAAAAGGCAATTATTGCCTTAAGAGAACCCTCCTTAGGTCCCTGCTTCGGTATCAAGGGCGGCGCGGCAGGCGGCGGCTATGCACAGGTCGTTCCCATGGAGGATCTGAACCTGCACTTTACCGGCGATTTCCATGCCATTACCTCTGCCAATAACTTACTGGCAGCTTTGCTTGATAACCATATCCAGCAGGGCAATGCCCTCCGTATTGACACCAGACAGATTGTATGGAAGAGATGTCTGGACATGAACGACAGAGTACTGCGTAACGTAGTGGTAGGTCTTGGAAGCAAGGCGGACGGCTTTGTGAGAGAAGACCATTTTGTCATTACTGTAGCAACGGAAATTATGGCTGTTTTGTGTCTTGCCAGTGATATGAACGACTTAAAGGAACGCTTATCCCGTATGGTGGTTGCGTACAATCTGGACGGCGAACCCGTTACGGCGGGACAGCTTCAGGCAGTGGGTTCTATGGCGGCGCTCTTAAAGGATGCCTTAAAACCCAACATGATTCAGACCCTGGAGCATACTCCGGCGCTGGTGCACGGCGGACCCTTTGCCAACATTGCACACGGCTGCAACTCCGTAAGAGCCACCAAGGCAGCCTTAAAAATGGCGGATTATGTGATTACGGAAGCCGGCTTCGGCGCAGACCTCGGCGCTGAGAAATTCTTTGACATCAAGTGCCGTGCGGCAGGCTTAAAGCCCGATGCAGTGGTACTGGTGGCAACTATCCGCGCCTTAAAATACAACGGCGGCGTAGCAAAGGCAGATTTATCGGCAGAAAACGTAGATGCCTTGAAGAAGGGCATTGTAAACTTAGAGAAGCATATTGAAAACCTGAAATTATACGGTGTACCCGTAGTGGTAACCTTAAACTCCTTTATTACCGATACGGAAGCGGAAATTTCCTATGTCAAGAATTTCTGCGAGGAGAGAGGCGCGGAATTTGCTCTTTCCGAAGTATGGGAAAAGGGCGGCGAAGGCGGCATGGCTTTAGCCGAAAAGGTGCTTAAGACTCTTTCTGAAAAAGAAAGCCACTTTAAGCCGTTATATGAGGATGACCTTTCCCTGACCGAAAAGATTGAAACCGTAGCAAAGAAGATTTACGGTGCGGGAAGCGTCACTGTTTCCGCTGCGGCAAAGAAGCAGCTTGAAAAGATTGAAGCCATGGGATTCGGCAATCTGCCGGTATGTATGGCAAAGAACCAGTATTCGTTATCCGATGATCCCACAAAGCTGGGACGTCCGGAAGGCTTTGACCTGACAGTCAGGGAAGCTTATGTATCCGCAGGCGCAGGATTTGTTGTAGTGCTGACCGGTACGGTTATGACCATGCCCGGCCTCTCAAAGAACCCTGCGGCATACAATATCGATGTGGATGAAAACGGTAAAATCGTCGGATTATTCTAAGCACTCCGGTCGCACAGACCTGCGGAAAGGAAACCTATGGCACAGATTATAGACGGAAAAAAGATATCCCAGCAAATAAAAGATGAAGTAAAAGAAGAAGTAAGCAGACTGAAGGAAGAGGGCGTGGAAGTGACCCTGGCGGTCATTCAGGTGGGTTCCGACCCGGCTTCCAGTGTCTATGTAGGAAACAAAAAGAAAGCATGCGAATACACCGGTATCCGCTCCCTTGCCTACGAACTTCCGGAAGAAACCACGGAAGAGGAACTGCTTTCCCTGATTGATGAACTGAACAACCGGGGGGACGTAAACGGCATATTAGTGCAGCTTCCCCTGCCTGCCCATATCAAGGAAGGCGATATTATCCGTGCCATTTCCCCCAAAAAGGATGTGGACGGCTTCCATCCCGAAAATGTGGGTGCACTCTGTACCGGAGAAAAGGGCTTTGTTTCCTGCACACCGGCAGGCATTATTGAACTTTTGAAGAGAAGCGGCGTTTCCATAGAAGGAAAGAACTGTGTGGTAATCGGACGAAGCAATATTGTTGGAAAACCCATGGCATTGCTTTTGCTGCGGGAAAACGGTACCGTTACCGTTGCCCATTCCCGGACGCAGAATTTGAAAGAGATTACAAAAAAAGCGGATATTCTAGTCGCAGCTGTAGGAAAACCTAAAATGATTACGGCAGACTATGTGAAAGAAGGAGCCGTTGTCATTGATGTGGGCATTCACCGCATGGAAAACAAAAAGCTTTGCGGTGACGTGGACTTTGAAGCGGTGGAGCCTCTTTGCAGCGCCATTACCCCGGTACCCGGCGGCGTAGGTCCCATGACCATAGCCATGCTGATGCATAACTGTGTGGAGTCCCTGAAATTACAGGAAAATTAACCAAGAGGAAACCGTATGAAGTGTCATAAATGTGGAGCAGAACTGCCGGAAGGCAGGCTTTACTGTGAAAAATGCGGTGAGGAAGTACATATTGTTCCCGATTTTGAACCTGAAATCGAGAACAGCATGCAGGAATCCCTCACAGCCATAGCGGAGCATGCGGAATTCGGACCGGAGACCGAACAGGAAAAGAAACATCAAAGACTGTTTCGAATTGTCAGTATTGCGGCAGGAGTTCTCATTGTATTTTTAGTTCTTTTACTGTGTTGTTTCCATTTCCGTTCCAGGTCTTTGACTTACCAGTTAAAGCGTGCACAGGCATGTTACCAGAACGGAAAGCTGCCGGAGGCGGCGGAGCATTACAAAGCTGCCATTGCCATGGATGAAACAGACATTTCCCTGCAGCATGCACTGGCGGATATCTATCTGGCGCTGGGGGAAGAAGAGTCCTATCTGGAAATTCTGAACCGTATCCGGAAATCTGTGTATGCGTCCCCGGACGAAGTGATTTCCGCTTACAAAAAGCTGGTGGCATATTATAAAGAAAAAGAAGATTACGGTACCATCAACACCCTTGTTACTTCATCCGACAATGACGAGGTGAAAAATCTGTTCCGCAACTACATGGCGCAGCCGCCGGAGTTTTCTTATAAAGGCGGCAATTACGCCCAGGTAATCCCCTTAAAGCTTACCTCCGGCACACAGGGAACCATTTATTATACCTTAGACGGTATGATGCCCAACGAAAACAGTGAGGTTTACACCACACCGATTTTTTTAGACACCGGCAACTATACGGTAACCGCTATATTTGTGAACGAATACGGCATCAAAAGCGATGTGGTTTCCCAGAATTTCGATATTGATGTAATAAAGCCTCCGGCACCGGAAGTATCGGTGTACAGCGGCGAATATACCGCACCTGTCATGATAGAGGTTGCAGAATCCATGGAAGGAATGGTATATTATACTACGGACGGAACAGAACCGACCTTACAGTCCCTTATTTACACGGGCCCTATTCCCATGCCTCTCGGCAAAAGCGTCTTTCATTTTGCCATTGCCACGGAAGACGGTGTGTTCGGGGAAAGTACGGTCCGGGAATATACATTGACCCTGCCTACGGAGTTTACCCCTGAGGATGCGCTTTCCGGTTTATACAGTCAATTTACGGAAAACGGAAAAACGGTGGAAGCAGACGGCAGTATTCTGTCTCCCGATTTAAACGGCAGATACCTGTATACGTTCCAATACGCACTGTCCATTCCCGATGAAGGTGACTTCTATGTGATTGCGGAAGTTTTTGAAGACTCTGCGGGAATGCAGACGAAAACCGGCACCGTTTTTGCGGTGGATATTTATACCGGTGAGTATTACAAACTGTCAAGAGGTGCACTGGATAATTATATCCTGGAGCCTTACTGATAAAATCTAAGAGTAAAAGAGGTGCGAGATGTTTAAGATTTTAAAAGCCAAAGAACTGACAACCAACATTTACCTGATGGAAGTGGAGGCGAAGCGAATTGCGAAAAACTGTCTCCCCGGGCAATTTATCATAGCTCGTAAGGATGCGGACAGTGAGCGTATTCCCCTGACCATCTGCGATTACGACAGGGAAAACGGTACCATTACTATCGTATTCCAGATTGTAGGTGCATCCACCATGATGATGTCCTCCTTAAAGGAAGGAGATTATTTCCATGATTTCGTAGGCCCTTTGGGCTGTCCTTCCGAGTTTACCAAAGAAGATCTGGACAGCTTAAAGCAGAAGAAAATTCTCTTCGTAGCCGGCGGTGTAGGTACCGCTCCCGTATATCCCCAGGTAAAATGGCTGCATGAGAACGGCATTGAGGCTGACGTTATCGTAGGCGCCAAGAATAAAGATCTGCTTATTTTAGAGGAGGAGATGAAGGCGGTTGCCGGAAATCTTTATGTGACCACGGATGACGGTTCTTACGGCAGAAGCGGTATGGTTACCCAGGTTATCAAAGATTTATATGCCGAAGGCAGGAAGTACGATGTCTGCGTTGCCATCGGTCCCATGATTATGATGAAATTCGTATGCTTACAGACAAAGGAATTAGGACTTCCCACCATTGTCAGCTTAAACCCTATTATGGTAGACGGAACCGGTATGTGCGGCGCCTGCCGTGTAAGCGTAGGCGGCAAGACCAAATTTGCCTGCGTGGACGGACCGGAATTTGACGGACACGAAGTGGACTTCAACGAAGCCATGTTACGTCAGCAGATTTACAAAACGGAAGAAGGCCGTGCATTCCTGAAAGCAAAAGAGGGTGAAACCCATCACGGCGGATGCGGCAACTGCCAGTAATGATACTCGGAGGAAAGAAAATGGACGTTTTAAAGAAAGTTCCCGTAAGAGAGCAGGATGCAAAGAAGCGTGCTGCCAATTTTGAAGAAGTATGTCTCGGCTACAATAAAGAAGAAGCCATGGAAGAAGCAAACCGTTGCATCGGTTGTAAGAATGCACAGTGTATCAAGGGATGTCCCGTATCCATCAACATCCCCGAATTTATCAGTCATGTAAAGCAGGGCGATATCGAGGGCGCTTATCAGGTAATCAGCGAATCCTCCGCACTTCCCGCTGTATGCGGACGTGTCTGCCCGCAGGAAAGCCAGTGTGAAGGCAAATGTATCCGCGGTATCAAGGGCGAAGCCATTTCCATCGGTAAGCTGGAGCGTTTCGTAGCGGACTGGGCAAGAGAAAACGAAATCAAACCCGAAGGCGCCAAGGAAAAGAACGGCAAGAAGGTAGCCGTAATCGGTTCCGGACCGGCAGGTTTAACCTGTGCCGGAGATCTGGCAAAGATGGGTTATGATGTAACGATTTTTGAAGCCCTGCACGAAGCAGGCGGCGTTTTGGTTTACGGTATTCCCGAATTCCGTCTTCCCAAACAGGCAGTCGTTGCCAAGGAAATCGAAAATGTACGTTCCCTCGGCGTTAAGATTGAAACCAACGTGGTAGTCGGCAAATCCGTTACCATTGATGAACTTATTCAGGACGAAGGCTTTGAAGCCGTATTCATCGGTTCCGGCGCCGGACTTCCCAAATTCATGGGTATTCCCGGTGAAAATGCCAACGGTGTATTCTCCGCAAACGAATACCTTACCCGAAGCAATCTGATGAAGGCTTTCGATGAAAATTCCGATACCCCCATTATGCGCGGCAAGAAGGTAGCGGTAGTCGGCGGCGGCAACGTTGCCATGGACGCAGCCAGAACCGCTTTAAGACTGGGTGCAGAGGTACATATCGTATACAGAAGAAGCGAAGAAGAGCTTCCTGCCCGTGTGGAAGAAGTTCATCACGCAAAAGAGGAAGGTATCATCTTTGACCTTCTCACCAACCCCATTGCCATCGTAGAGGATGAAAAGGGTTGGGTAACCGGTATGAAGTGCATTAAGATGGAATTAGGCGAGCCCGATGAGTCCGGCAGAAGACGTCCGGTAGAAGTAGCCGGTTCCGAATTTGTCATGGATGTGGATACCGTAATCATGTCCCTCGGAACTTCTCCCAATCCTCTGATTTCTTCTACAACGGAAGGACTGGAAGTGAATAAGTGGAAATGTATCGTAGCTGCCGAAGAAAACGGACAGACCTCCAAAGAGGGCGTTTACGCAGGCGGCGATGCGGTAACCGGTGCAGCAACGGTTATTCTTGCCATGGGTGCAGGTAAAGCCGGTGCAAAGGGTATCGACGAATACTTAAGAAACAAATAATCCTTTCACGGAGGTGTAAAAATGCCCTGGTGTCCGAAATGTAAAAACGAATACAAAGAAGGTATCAAAATCTGTGCAGACTGCGGTTGTGAATTAGTTTCCGAGGAAAAAGAGGAAAAGCCCCTTACCTTCGGAGACGAAAACGACATGGAAGCACTGGCGGATTTTCTAAAGTTTCACAAGGTGGAAGGCGTGCGTATCGCCAAGGATGAACAGGACGATACCTATGAGCTTTATGTGGCGGAAAAGGAACTGCAGAAGGCAGGAAAGCTAAAGGCTCTCTTTGTAGAGGAAATGACTAAGAAGATGAAGGAAGAGCAGGAGGAAGAAGAGTCCCCCATCAAGCCTTCCGCACTTTACGAGGACAATGCCGCAAAAGCGGAGGAGAATAAGAGCAGCGCCTATACCTTGCTCGGTGTGGGCATTCTGGGACTTGTTGTTGTGGTTCTTGGCATGCTCGGCGTGCTTCCCATACGGCTCAGCGGCCTTTCCATGTATATGGTTTACGGCATTATGAGCGTGCTGTTTTTACTGTTCATCATTATGGGGCTCATTTCCATGAAGTCCTATCATGTGTTTGCCGGAAAAGCGGCTTCCGAAAACACCTTGCGTGAGTCCGTGGAAAAATGGTGTCTGGAAACCCTTATAGGCGAGGAACTGGACAAGGAGCTGTTTGTCCCGGAAGAAGAGCTTTCCGAAGAGGAAAAGTACTTCAAGCGGAGCGCTCTTTTGAAGGAGAAGATTTCCAATCAGTTCATGAACCTGGATGACAGTTTCTTGGACAATCTGGCGGACGACCTTTATGGTGACATTTTTACAAAATAAATACAGTGAAATGAAATGCGCTTTCCTGTGCTGAACTTTATATGCTTAACATGGAAGGCGCATTTTAGTTTAATACTTACAGGGGATGGCTTAAGAATGTATCTTTTTTATCTGGAGGCATTTATTCCCGTCTGTCCATGATCCGCATTGACAACGGCAGTGTAATACTTACAAAATACTATGCAGATTTAATTGAGAATTTAGAGAACAAGGGCATGCAATATCTAATAATAGATATTCGCAATAACGGAGGCGGTTACGATTCCGTAGCAGGTGCGCTTGCTTCACTTTTCAATGATAAAAAGTCTCATATGGTTTCATTTGGATATGAGGATGCACAGGGATATCATGTTGAGGAGAGCCAATATATATTTCCGGATGGCAGATATGCTGATATTCCGGTTGTCGTGCTTGTCAATTCCAATTGTATGAGTGCAGGCGACGGAATGGCGAAATTCCTCGGAGACTGTCCGAATGTGACTTTGATGGGGATTACTGCGAGCAGTGGTGTCAATCAGAATTCTTGATGTTGCAATTCCGATAACCGGTGAAAATGCAAAGACCATTTTCTCTATTGATAATTATGATAGAGAAGCCATGGAAAAAGGTAAAATTGTGTTTAAAAGAGATGTTGAGTTGGAATACGCAGTCAGGTACCTGCTGAAACGATAATAGAGTTTTTCCCCACACATTGAGACAAAATTACAGAGCTTTAATTAGTGTACCGCTATAGAGCGTTTGGACAGATAGGCAAGGAGTATGAGGACGAAAAAATGAGTAGTCTTATTTTTCAAAGTTCATATATTGTCATTATACCATCATACTATAAGACGGACATTCATAAACATCCGTTTCTGCATTTGTTTGCAGGGAAAAAGGGCTGCAGAATTATAGTGGGTAAAGAAAATATACAGGGAAATATTATTCTGCTTGATTCAAAAGTCAGGCATGCAGTTGAAGTAGGAAACAATTGCGTTTTTTTTCTGCTGATTGATCCCACAAGCATTATTGCGGAACAGATTCGGGAGCAATATATAAAAGGTGGTTCCTACTGCAATGTTTCGGATGATATTGCAGAGATATCAGAAGATATTCACAATTTTCCGGAGAATGAAATTATACGCATTGTTGAAAATTTGTTTCTTACTATGGGTATTTCAACAGGAAAAAACAGTGCACGAGATGAAAGGATTAAACTGATAATCGACAAAGTTATTTCTGGGGAATGGTTAAGTTACAGTGTTAAGCAGATTGCGGAGAAAGTTTTCCTTTCTGAAAGCAGGTTGACGCATTTATTCAAGGAAGAAGCCGGCATTTCGCTAAAAAGTTATATTTTGATGCGCAGAATGGAAAATGCATACAGATTGATAAGCACGGGGGAAAAAATTACCTGGGCAGCGCAGGAAAGCGGTTTCTCAAGTTCGGCACATCTTGCATACACTTGTAAGAAATTAACGGGTGTTTCTATTACGGATGTATTAAAATAAACAGAAAAACAGCAGATTTTTGAAAGCAAAAAGTTTTCCCTTCGGTTATAGTGGCTATTGTAATTATAAGGAGGAGAAAATTGCTATGAAGTTTATGTATTTTTTTGATGATAAAATAAAGCGCCATATTATGAAGGGGAAAAAATATTGCAATCCGGCAGAAACAGGAAATTACGAATGCGGAATAAGCTGTATCAGACAAGGGGATGTAAATCTTTGGTTTTATACCAAAAATGGCGTGACAATAGCTGTTGATTCGGGACATTTGAATTATCGGGGGGTTGAAAATTCTTTTCAACAAATAGGTATTAATCCTGAAGAAATTAAACATGTTTTTATTACTCATGCCGATGTGGATCATTGTGGTGGAATTGATACAAGCGGAACAAATATATACCCGAATGCACAAGTGTACCTGGGGAAAGCGGAAAGCGCATACTTGAATGGAAGCATCCATCGTATGACAAAATTAGGGGTGAAGATTAAAAATTGTGTCAGAATTAAAGAAGGATATTACGCCATAGATAACAATGAAAAGTTTGATATCGGAGGCATTAAGGTACAATCTATTCCTACACCCGGACATACTCTGGGGCATACCTGTTATATTGTTGATGATAAGATTTTGTTTACCGGAGATTGTCTTGCAATAAATGAAAAAGGTGGATATAGTTTTTTTGATTTTTTCACCCAATATCCGGATATGAACAAAAAGTCTCTGGTGAAATTGAAGGCATTGATTGATAATTCCCAACACATTCAATTGGAATATGTCTGTACAGGGCATAGTGGTATCAGAAAATATTCTGACGTTATATTTGCACACATTGATGAATCAGCGCGATTTAGTAAAAGAAAGCCATTTGATGATAAAGCACCTTATGATGCTTTCATCCGGTAATTATGAAAAAGATTGGAGACCATTATGAAAAACAAATGAAAGCTAAAACTGGAATTGTGAAGGAGGGGTTACAATGAATAAATTAGCAGGGAACTTCTTAATATGCTGGCTGGGATGGGGCATTCCCATGGGACTGTTGTTCTCCGTAATGTTTGCATTCCTGCAAAAGGGCATGCTGTCAGGTATTGCCGCAGGTTTGCTTTTTGCAGTCATAATGATTTTGTTTACAGCCGTCCTGTCTTCCCGGAAAGATAAGCTGCGGGAGCGCTATGGAATAGAAGGAACCGTTTTACGGGACGGAGCTGCCAACCACATGGTGGGAAAAGAAGCCGTTGGCGGATGGATATTCCTTACGGAAGACAGGTTCTGAGCGGATACGTTCCATTTCCATACGGACGAAGGACGGAGCCGAGGAAGAATTTATTGTAAATGACCGCAGGGAGTGGATTGCTTTTGTGAAAGAAAAGTGTGGGATGTAAATGCTGTATGGAGTGGTATCCTATGGAGAAAAATTGGTGTTTGGAGGTACATTTATATGGTTTATTATTCTGATGGACAAATTACTATTCGCAATATGGAATATGATGATGCACAGAAAATTACGGATGCTGAAATCGAACAAGGATGGGATGCGTCCGTGGAGAAGTATCTGACGAGATTAGAAGACCAAAAAAATGGGAAAGCAATTTCAATGGTTGCGGAATATTCAGAAAAAGCAGTTGGATATATAAATATTTATCCCAATAATACTTGGGGAGCGTTTGGCGGAAAAGGTTATCCGGAAATTGTTGATTTTGCTGTTTTGGAAAAATATCGAAATAAAGGTATTGGTACAGTTCTAATGGATGTAGCCGAAGAAATTGCTGCAACATATGCGGATATTGTGTACATAGGTGTAGGTCTTCATAGCGGTTATGGAAGTGCACAGCGGATGTACGTGAAACGAGGGTATATACCGGATGGTTCAGGTGTTTGGTATCAGGACAAAATATGTGAACCATATGCAGAATGTAAAAACGATGACGACTTGGTTTTGTATCTTTCAAAAAAAATCTGAGATAATGATGTTCTGGGTTCAGATTTGGTTGGACTTGCCAAGGAGATAGCGTTTTTTTATTGTGAGGATAGAAAAGTATGACTTTTAATGGGATTAGTAGGGTGTTTTCAACAGAAAATGATGACCAGTATAATACCATCGGTGCGTTCTGGGATGAAATGGCATACAAATATGGCAGAAGTAATCTGCGGGGACTCGGATATCATTGGACACTTACTACGATTGAATATGTAATAGGACGGAAAGAAGGCGACATTCCGGAAAGTGATTGCTGTGTCGAGTTGCCGGATGAAGGCTGGACTGCTGTAAAAGGAAGAACGCAGGATTTAAGTAAGATATACGAAGAGATATATAAGGAGGGAAGTCTTACTTACGAGATAGAAATGTTTTCGGATGATGGAAGTTTTGAAATTTGGTATTTGAGGTAGCGGTATCCGGAAAAGTGCGGAATGAAAAGGAAATTTACGGGGTAATCTTTACCTTTTTTGTTCTGATAACGACTGAAATCTTTACTTTTTATTTCATTACAGACTAAAATCTTTACTTTTGGGATAAAGGAATGCCTTAAGAATAACATATACATATGTTTGAATAAAGGAGTTTTATGAATAAAAAAGATTTATTATTTTATGATGCTTACGAAGCATTTTATGCAATGGCAAATAAATCAGTTGCGTTTCAAGCCTTTTGCAAAGATGCTTTTGGAGCAGATTTTTCACAAGATGGATTTAGCAACATAGAGCAGATAGATATGATTTTGCAATACATACCTCATAAGGACAATGTACATATTTTGGACATTGGATGTGGTAATGGAAAAATGCTTGACTACCTGCAAAAAAAGACGGATGCACATATTTATGGATTTGATTATTCAGAGGAAGCAATTAATACTGCACAACTTTTATTTCCTAAGAATTCGGAATTTAAGGTGGGTATAATTGGCAAGATTGATTATCCGGAAGAAACGTTTGACGTTATTATTTCCATGGATACTATGTATTTTGCTAAAGATATGACTGTATTTGTAGCGCAAATCAAGAAATGGCTGAAGAAAAATGGTTTGTTTTTTGTAGGTTATCAAGAAGGTGATGTAATACCAAAAACAGAAAGCATTCATACCACTATGTTATCAAAGGCATTAGTAATGAACGGTATGAGTTATGACGCAATAGATATAACCGAACAGACATATAAATTACTTAGGAAAAAACGAATTTCGGCAATAGTTCACCAAAACGAATTTGAGGCAGAAGGATATAAGGAATGGTTTGATACGTTGATGGGTCAAACAGACTGTGCTATAGAGTCATTTGAGAAATTTAAGGAAAAAATGGCAAGATATATCTATGTAATTCGGAAGTAGATAACTTCCAGCTTGCCTATTTGATAAATCGGAACTTGAAGGAGCGACAATATATGAAATATTTATATTTGCATGGATTAGGACAAAAACCAGACAGTTGGGATAGAGTCATAAAAGAAACGAAAGTATCGGAAAATAGTGTCAATTTAAGCTTGGCAGGGATGTTAGAAGGAAAAACTGCTACATATAAGGAATTATATTCCGCATTCTCATCAGAATGCGACAAGGAGAAGGAAGGAATTGCCTTATGCGGGCTTTCTCTGGGAGCTGTTTTGGCACTTAATTATGCGATAGACCACCCAGATAAAGTAAAGGCACTCGTATTAATTGCTGCACAATATAAAATGCCTAAAAAATTATTAAAAGTTCAGAATATGTTGTTTCATCTTATGCCGAATTCGGCATTCAGTAAAATGGGCTTCCCAAAAGCAGATGTTATCAATCTATGCGGTACGATGGCTGAATTAGATTTCAGTGACTCTCTGCATAAGGTGTCTTGCCCGGTATTGATTGTTTGTGGAGAGAAGGACGCTGCAAACAAAAAAACTTCAAAAGAACTTTGCCATTATTTGAACAATTCCTACTTCTATGAACTTATGAAAACAGGTCATGAGGCAAACATAGAAGCTCCGGAAGAGTTGGCGAACATGCTGCAGAGATTTTATGATGATATCAGATAAATTTAAGTTTGGAGAATTTAATAAATCGGAATTTGATAAGGTGAAAATTATGAGTAAGAAAAAAGAATGGATTTTTTTGATAGTAGGAGTTTTGGGCGCCATGCTGGGGGTTTATGGTGTTGTAGCATTTAATCGATATGTGCTTTTGTCGCTGCCTTTGGTGTTAAGAATGGTAAGTATGCCAGTTGTCTACTGGCTGATTGCTTTGATTCCTATAATCGTAATGTTTGTTAATAAAGATAAGTTGGTGGAATATGGCTTTTACAAAGATAAAATACAATCACAAATTATTGTGGGTATTTTTATAGGTATTGCAATGTCAGTTGTATTAACACTGATACCACATTTAGTTGGTTTTGGCGAATTTGTCGATAGTGGTAAGAGATATAAATACTTATGGCAATTTGTCTATGAGTTTTTATATTGTATTTTTGCAGTTGGTTTGGTTGAAGAATTTGTGTTTAGAGGATTTGTTTATGAAAAAATCAAACTCATTAGTCAAAAAGATATGATAGCTATTATTGGTTCATCTGCCCTTTTTGGAGCATCTCATTTATTTATTGGTAATATTATTCAAATGTTAATGACCATGGGTATAGGAGTAATTTTTTGTTTCTGTAGATTAAAGATTAAAAATTGCTCTACTTTATCCTTGATAATTGGACATGGAGTATATGATGCTTTAATTACTGTCTGGGCATCTATTTTACTGTAATTCATGAAGAGACAAATTCCTGTTTGCCAACTTTCCCTTTGAGAGAGGAGAAATCCTTTTCTCAAAGGGATTTTTTTGATTTTTCGGATATTCTAAACCACAAGACAAAGCTAAAACTTCATATACTCTAAGCACAAGGAGGCCCCAGTTTGACTATGAATAACAGTTTGGCAGAAGTACACCCGGAGCTTGTTTCGGAGTGGTCGGAGGAGAATTTACCGCTTATACCTTCGGCTCAAATGAAAAAGTATGGTGGTGTTGAGCTTACTTATGTAGGTCAGAATATCAATCCTTTCAAAGGCAGACATTATTGAACCAGTATCCGGTCACGGAAAAAGGAAATATAAACTCAAAATAACTCAAAAACTTGACTTCTAACATTGGCTAAGTTAAAATAAAACAAATTGAGTTAAAAGGAGAATGAGAAATA